>OKSF01001360.1_pt1 | contig 19874 bp, 19 predicted proteins | sample 1606061 | NCBI WGS metagenome assembly OKSF01 (sample SAMEA3541567, study PRJEB24748) | human gut metagenome | biome: human gut; feature: human-associated habitat; material: faeces | place: China | collected 2012 | reverse complement strand
CAGCTTCGCGTTGGCGAACGGCGTCTGGTAGATGCGGTAACCGCCGAAGAACTCGTCGGCGCCTTCGCCCGAAAGCACCGCCTTCACCTTCTTGGCGGCCACGGGCAGCACCGCCACGCGGGTGGGCCGCCGGAGGACGACGGGGCGGGCGCTGCCCACCGTGTGTCCCTTGGGGAGCCAGCGGGTCTCCTCGATGCCCACCTCGCCGTAGCCCACCCGGTACAGCCCGTCGCCGTGGACGCGGCGGCAGCGGCCCAGCAGGGCGGAGCCCGCCCGCACCCCGTCCAGCCGGGCGTCGGCGCAGTGGAGCAGGGCGTAGGACCCGGCGGCGTGGACAACCCCCGTCTCAAAGCCCGCGGCCCGGATGGCCTCCACCACCCGGTGGAACTGCCCCAGCCGGGCGGCCAGATCCTCTCCGCCCTTTTTCCGGGCGTGGAGCTGGGTGCAGATGCCCGACACGGCCACATTGGGCAGGTTGCGGTAGACCGAGAGGATCTTCTCCGGCTCGTCGGCCAGGAAGCCGCCGAAGCCCATGCCGGTGTCGATCTGGATGTGGGCCTCCACCACGGTGGAGCGGGCCTCCGCCGCGCCGTTGAGGGCCATGCCCGTGTCCGCCGAGCCCACGGTGCACACCACGTTCAGGTCGATGAGCTGCTCCAGCTCCGCCCGGTCCACGGTGGGGCGGAGCATCAGAATCTCCTCCTCCACAAAGCCCGCCCTGCGCAGGGCGGCGGCCTCGGCGGGCTCGCTGACGGCGAAGCGGCCGATGCCCTCCTCCCGCAGCAGCCGGGCCAGCTCCACCAGCCCGGCACCCTGGCCGTCGCCGGTGAGCACCGCGTAGATCACGGCCTCGCCCGCCCGCTCCTTAATGACGCCGATGTTGTTCTTTACGGCCTCCCGCTCGATGACCAGCGTTTTCATGGCCCCGCCTCTCTCTCTTGCCTGGTTTTTTCTATTATATACTCCCAGAAAGTTTCCGTCAACGAAAAGGGGTTTCCGCTTGTGTTTCGACAGGAAAAGTGATATGATTTTGAGATTGAAATACTCTTTTTGGAGGAACCAGCTTGAATCGACAGACCACCCGAATTTCCCCCGCGGACGTGGACCGCCAGCGGGATTTCTGCCAGAAGCTCCACGAGCGGTTCGCCGCCCGGCCGTCCGCGCCCCTGGCCTTTGTGGACACCTACGGTTGCCAGCAGAACGAGGCCGACTCGGAGCGGCTGCGGGGCTACCTCAGCGAGATGGGGTACCAGTTCACCCAGAGCGAGGCGGAGGCCGACCTGATTGTCATCAACACCTGCGCCATCCGGGAGCACGCCGAGATGCGGGTGCTGGGCAACGTGGGCGCGCTGGTGCACACCAAGCGGGCCAAGCCCGGCCAGCTCATCTGCGTGTGCGGCTGCATGGCCCAGGAGCCCCACATGGCGCAGAAGATCAAGGACTCCTACCGGCAGGTGGATCTGGTCTTCGGCCCCCACGCCCTGTGGCGGTTCCCGGAGCTGCTCTACCGCCTGGTGACCCGCCGGGGGCGCATCTTCGACATTGCCGACGAGCCCGGCTCCATCGCCGAGGGCATCCCCCTGGTGCGCCAGGAGGGGGTGAAGGCGTGGGTGAGCATCATGTACGGCTGCAACAACTTCTGCACCTACTGCATCGTGCCCTACGTCCGTGGGCGGGAGCGCTCCCGGAGGCCGGAGATCATCCTGGACGAAATCCGCGGCCTGGTGGCCGAGGGGTACAAGGACATCACCCTGCTGGGCCAGAACGTCAACTCCTACGGCAAGGATCTGGACGAGCCCATGGACTTCGCCGACCTGCTCAAGGCCGCCTCGGAGCTCCCCGGCGACTTCCTGCTCCGCTTCATGACCAGCCACCCCAAGGACGCCTCCCAGAAGCTCTTCGACACCATGGCCTCCTCCCTCAAGATCGCCCCCTGCTTCCACCTGCCCTTCCAGGCGGGGAACGACCGGATTCTGAAGGCCATGAACCGGGTGTACGACCGGGCGGGCTACCTGGACAAGGTGCGCCGCCTGCGCCAGGCCATCCCCGACGTGGTGATCACCTCCGACGTGATCGTGGGCTTCCCCGGCGAGACCGCCGAGGAGTTCGAGGACACCATGACCCTCATCGACGAGGTGCGCTTCGACGCGCTGTTCACCTTCATCTTCTCCCCCCGGGAGGGCACCCCCGCCGCCAAAATGGACGATCCCATCCCCAAGGCGGAGAAGGCGGCCCACTTCCAGCGGCTGGTGGAGCGGCAGGACCAGATTTCCGAGGAAAAGCACGCCGCCTACATCGGAAAAACCGTCCGCTGCCTGGTGGACGGGAAGGACGACAAGGGCCTCACCGCCCGCACCCCCGGCAACCGGCTGGTGCGCCTGACCGGGGGCGAGGGTCTGATCGGCCAGTTTGTGGACGTGAAGATCACCGGGGCCAACAAGTGGTCCCTATCCGGGGAGCCGGCCTGACCCGGCCAGCTCCAGCCCCAGGCCCAGCCCGCAGCGGAACAGCGCCCGCTCATACCGGAAGTCCCGCTCGGCGCGGGCCGCCGCCAGACGCTCCAGCCGCGCCCTGGCCTCCGGCGGCAGGTTGGCCTCCAGCCACTCCTCCGCCTCGTCCATCCGCCGCCCGGCCAGACAGTATTCCGGGTCGCCGTTCAGATAATACGCAATCCGGTTTTCCTGGATATAGTTGTAGAGAACGTCTAAAATTTGTTCCATCGGATAGCCCCCCAATCTTTGACCGAACGGTCAATTCTATTTCTATTATACATTGCCCATTCGGTCAATGTCAAGGAGGTTTTATGGCAACTTTTGCAGAACGGCTTTTGCTCCTGCGGGAAGAAAAGCATGTCTCTCAGTCCGTGGCCGCGAATGCCTCGGGAATTAACCTCCGAACCTATCACCGCTATGAGAATGGCGAACGGGAGGCCTCCGTCAGCACGCTGATCCGCATGGCGGATTATTTTGGGGTAACGATCGACTATCTGGTGGGCCGCAGTGACGCCCGATAGGCCGGAGCGGAAGAACCCCCGCCTGCGGGGGTGGGACTACGGCGCGGGCGGCACCTATTTTGTGACGTTCTGCACTTCAGCGCACCGCCCCGTCCTCTCCTCCATCCGTAGGGGCGACCCTTGTGGTCGCCCGCCCCTCGTTCTCACCCCGCTGGGGGAATGTGTGGCAGAGTCCATCGCGCTTACCGGAGTACGGGTGGAGCACCAGGTTATCATGCCCAACCATGTCCATCTGCTCCTGACGCTGGAACGGGCGGCCACAAGGGCCGCCCCTACAGGGGCCGGGACGCAGGCCGCCGCAAGGATTGTCCCCGCAGACGGCCAAACGCGAGTAGCCGCAAGGATTGTCCCCACAGGAGCCGGGACGCAGGCGGACGCAAGGGTTGCCCCCACAGACAGTGGGCCGCGGGCCGCCGCAGAGCTGGGACGGCTTGTAGGCGGCGTGAAATCCCGGTCCGTCCATCTGGCCGCCGGGCGGGGACTGGAGGCCGGCCGCCTTTGGCAGCGGGGCTACTACGACCATATTGTCCGCAGTGAAAACGACTTTCTGCGCATCTGGACCTATATTGACAACAACCCCCTGCGCTGGGAGCTGGATTGCTACTACACAGAGAGATAGAACAGGAGAGACGCTATGCCGCCAGAGACCACGCCCATGATGCAGCAGTACCTGCGCATGAAGGAGCTGCACCCGGACTGTATTTTGTTTTTCCGGCTGGGTGATTTTTACGAGATGTTCAACGAGGACGCCAAGCTGGTATCCAAGGAGCTGGAGCTGACCCTGACCAGCCGGGACCGGGGCAAGCCGGAGGCGCAGCGCACCCCCATGTGCGGCGTGCCCTACCACAGCGCCGACGCCTACATCGCCCGGCTGATCGCCAAGGGCTACAAGGTGGCCATCTGCGAGCAGATGGAGGACCCCGCCCTGGCCAAGGGGCTGGTGGACCGGGACATCATCCGCATCATCACCCCCGGCACGGTGATGACCTCCTCCATGCTGGAGGAGGGGCGCAACAACTTCATCTGCGCCGTGTACCGGGACAGCGCGGGCACGGGGCTGTGCTTCTGCGACATCTCCACCGGCGAGTGCTCCGTCACCTCCTTCACCGGGCCGGAGGCGGACGAGCACCTCTATAACGAGCTGGGCCGCTTCACCCCTCGGGAGGCCATGCTCTCCGACGGGGCGTACAGCGACGGGGCCCTGGTGGACTTCCTGGTCAAGCGCCTGGACTGCCGCTGCGAGAACGGGGGCGAGGCCCGCTTCCGGCTGGACGCGGCCCGCACGGCGGCGGAGAAGCAGTTCTCCGCCGGCCTGGACGCCCTGCCCGCCGGGGACGACGCCGCCCTCCAGGCGGTGGGCGGCCTGCTGTCCTACCTCTATGAGACCCAGAAGACCGACCTGTCCCACCTCTCCACCCTGACGTACTTCACCACCGGGCAGTTCATGGAGCTGGATCTCACCGCCCGGCGCAACCTGGAGCTGACCGAGACGCTGCGCTCCAAGGAGAAGAAGGGGAGCCTGCTGTGGGTGCTGGACAAGACCCGCACCGCCATGGGCCACCGGCTGATCCGGGCGTGGATGGAGCGGCCCCTGCTCTCCCCGGCGGCCATCGGCCGCCGCCTGGGGGCGGTGGGGGAACTGGTGGGCGACGCCATCGGCCGGGAGGAGCTGACCCTCACCCTGCGGGAGATCACCGATCTGGAGCGGCTGATCGGCCGCATTGTCTACGGCACCGCCGGCGGGCGGGATCTGGTGGCCCTGGCAAACGGCCTGGGCAGGCTGCCCGCCCTGCGGGAGCGGCTGGCCGGCTGCTCCTCCGCCCTGCTGGCCTCCCTGCGGGAGGAGCTGGACGATCTCACCGAGCTGCGGGAGCTCATCGGCCGGGCCATCGTGGACGAGCCCCCCTTCTCCGTCCGGGAGGGCGGCTTCATCCGGGCGGGCTACCACCCGGAGGTGGACCGCCTGCGGGACATTATGGCCAACGGAAAGGGCCTGGTGGCCTCCATCGAGGCCCGGGAGAAGGAGAAGACCGGCATCAAGAGCCTGAAGGTGGGCTACAACAAGGTCTTCGGCTACTACATTGAGGTGTCCAAGTCCTATTACGACCAGGTGCCCGACACCTACATCCGCAAGCAGACCCTCACCAACTGCGAGCGGTTCATCACCCAGGAGCTCAAGGAGCTGGAGCACGAGATCCTCTCCGCCCAGGACCGCATCACCGCCCTGGAGTTTGAGCTGTTCTGCGACCTGCGGGAGCAGGCGGCCGCCCAGGTGGGGCGGATTCAGCGCTCCGCCGCCGCCGTGGCCCAGGTGGATGTGCTCTCCTCCTTCGCCGCCGTGGCCGCCGAGCAGGGCTACTGCCGCCCCGAGGTGGATCTCTCCGACGCCATCGAGATCACCGAGGGCCGCCACCCGGTGGTGGAGAAGATGCTCAAACACGCCCTTTTCGTCCCCAACGACACCCACATGGACAACCGCGACGACACGGTGGCCATCATCACCGGCCCCAACATGGCGGGCAAGTCCACCTACATGCGCCAGGTGGCCCTCATTGTGCTCATGGCCCAGATGGGCTCCTTCGTCCCCGCCCGCTCCGCCCGCATCGGCATCGTGGACCGGGTGTTCACCCGCATCGGCGCCAGCGACGACCTCTCCGCCGGGCAGTCCACCTTCATGGTGGAGATGACCGAGGTGGCCGAGCTGCTGAAAAACGCCACCGCCAAGAGCCTGCTGATCCTGGACGAGATCGGCCGGGGTACCTCCACCTACGACGGCATGTCCATCGCCCGGGCGGTGCTGGAGTGACCCTCCCCGAAGTTCTCGCCGTCAGCGGCGAAGAAGGCCTCAAGGTCGGCAATCCGACGATCGAAGGCGCTACGGTCACCGCGACCGTCCTTTCCCACGGCCGTGGCGAAAAGGTCCGCATCTTCAAGTTCCGCCGCCGCAAGCACTCCATGAAGTCTGCCGGCCATCGTCAGAACTACACCGAGCTCAAGATCGAAGCGATCGCGGCTTAATTTGCAACCGACTTTTTATAGAGAAGTACTAAAATGGCACACAAGAAAGGTGGCGGCTCTACCCGCAACGGTCGTGACTCCAAGGCCAAGCGTCTTGGCGTGAAGGTTTTCGGTGACGCTGCTGTCAACGCCGGCGGCATCATCATTCGTCAGCGTGGCACGAAGTTCCACGCCGGCAACAACGTCGGCATGGGCAAGGACCACACGCTCTACGCCCTCGTTGACGGCGTCGTGAAGTTCGAAGTCAAGGGTGCTTTCAACCGTCAGTACGTGAAGGTTGAACCCATCGCTGCCTAATTGAGGGCAGGCGTCCTCAGGGACGCGGACGACAGAAGAAAAGCCCAGTGCGGATCCTCCGGCTGGGCTTTCTTGTTGTCTGAAGCATCGGCTGCGTAAATATCCAGAAACGCGCCTTCGCATGCGCATTCGAGCCTGCCGATCTGCTATTGTGGCACTCGCGCAAGTGCGAATGCGAAAGCACGGCATTCCGAAACTGCAGGAACCTCTTTCATTGGTTCTTTTGTCAAAATATCCTCTGCGCAACAGGGAGTGTTCGCAGAGACTCAACTTCAGAAGGTGTACTCGTGAAGTTTGTTGATGAAGCAAAAATTGAAGTCCAGGGCGGCAAGGGCGGCAACGGTGCGGCAAGCTTCCGCCGCGAAAAGTTCATTCCGAAGGGTGGTCCCGACGGCGGTGATGGCGGCCGAGGCGGCTCCGTCTACGCGGTTGCCGACCGCAACATCAATACCCTCGTGGACTATCGCTACACGCGCAAGTTCTTCGCTCCCAACGGCGAGAACGGCCGCGGCGCGGACTGCTATGGCGCAGGCGGCGACGACATCGTTCTGCGCATGCCCGTGGGCACTCTTGTGCGCGACACGGATACCGGCGAGGTGATTGCCGACCTGAACGTTCACGGCGCTCGCCAGCTGCTCGCTGCGGGCGGCAAGGGCGGTCTCGGCAACCTTCACTTCAAGAGCTCGATCAATCGTGCGCCCAAGCAGGCGACTCCGGGCGAACCCGGTCAGTACCGTTCGCTCGAGCTTGAGCTTCAGGTGCTCGCCGACGTCGGTCTTCTCGGCATGCCCAACGCAGGCAAGTCGACCTTCATTACGGCCGTCTCCAACGCCCGTCCCAAGATCGCCGACTATCCGTTCACGACGCTCCATCCGCATCTCGGCGTGGTTCGTGTCGGTCCCGAGCAGAGCTTCGTGCTCGCCGACGTGCCCGGCCTCATCGAAGGTGCTGCCGAAGGCGCAGGTCTCGGTCATCTGTTCCTCCGTCATCTTTCCCGCACGAAGATTCTGCTTCACATGATCGACGCCGCTCCCTTCAATGAGGAGACGGATCCCGTTCAGGAAGCCAAGGCTCTGGTGCTGGAGCTTGAAAAGTATGATCCGGCGCTCGCCGCAAAGCCCCGCTGGATCGTGCTCAACAAGATCGACCTCGTCGAGGAGGCTGACCGCGACGCCCTCATCGAGCGCTACCGTTCCGAGCTGGCCGCCAACGGCGAACCCATCTTCGTCATCTCCGCTGCGACCCGTCAGGGCTGCGAAGAGCTTGTGAAGGCTCTCGCACAGCGCATCGATGACGATCGCCGCGAAGAGGTCGCGTTCGCCGACGACACCCGCTTCGATCCTGCCGAACACTAAGAAACGGCTCATTTCCGGAAGAGACTCGTCCGCTGCTGCGGGCCGGGTCTCTTTGTTTTTCCCGCAGGCCGGATACGGCGGGCGGTTTCCTCTCAATTCACTGATCGAACATCATGCAAGCATCAGTCGTTGAACGTCTCTTCAGCCTCAAGGAGAACGGCACTTCGGTTTCTCAGGAAGTCTCTGCCGGCGTCACCACCTTCATGGCGATGAGCTATCTCATATTCGTCATTCCCTCCATGCTCGCCGACGGCGGCATTCCCCGCGATGCGGCCACGAGCAGCGTGATTCTCGTCACGGTCGCGGTGACCCTGTTGATGGGCCTGTGGGCCCGATACCCCGTGGGCGTGGCCCCCGGCCTCGGCATTACGGCGTTCTTCGCCTACTATGTCTGCGGTCCCGCCGGCTTCACCTGGCAGGCGGGTCTTGGTGCGGTGTTCATTTCCGGCCTCGTCTTCTTCCTGCTCACGGTGACGCGCATCCGCCAGTTCATCGTGAACGCCGTTCCGATCGACCTCAAGCTCTCCATCGTGGTGGGCATCGGTGCCTTCATTGCGCTCATCGGTATGAAGAGCGCCGGTCTGGTCATTGCCGACCCGAGTACCTTCGTGGCGCTCGGCAACGTGACTCAGCCCGAGGTTCAGCTCTCCGTCTTCTGCTTCTTCCTCACGGCTGCGCTGATGGTGAAGGGTTTCAGGGCCGCCATGCTCATCGGCATTCTTGCGACGACGGCGCTCGGCGTCATTCTTGGCGTGACGGAGCTTCCGAAGGGCGCCTGGGTGAGCCTCACGCTTCCCGACATCTCCGCCGTCTTCATGCAGATGGACCTTCAGGGCGCGCTTTCCCACGGCCTTCTCAGCATCATCTTCACGCTGACGATGGTCGACCTCTTCGACAACATGGGCGTGCTGATCGGTCTGGCCCGCAAGTGCGGCTTCATGAGGCCCGATGGTGAGATCCGCAACCTCGACAAGGCGTTCATCACCGACTCCATCGGCACGATGTTCTCCGCCTGCATGGGCACGACGACCGCCACCTCCTACCTCGAAAGCGCTTCGGGCGTCGCTGCGGGCGGCCGTACGGGCCTGACCGCCGTCACGACGGCCGGCTGCTTCGTGCTTGCGCTCTTCTTCATTCCGCTTGTGGGCGTCGTGCCCGCATATGCGACCGCTCCGATCCTCATCATCGTGGGTGCTCTCATGATGCAGGAGGTCGTGCACATCCGCTTCGAAAGGCTTGAAATCGCGATTCCCGCCTTCCTGACCATCATGACGATGCCCTTCACGTTCAACATCGCCACGGGCTTCGGCTTCGGCTTTGTGAGCTACACGGTCATCCACGTGCTGATGGGTCGCTGGCGCGAGGTCACGCCCTTCATGTACCTGATCTCCGCCTGCTTTGTAGCGAACTTCATCATGAGAACCTGATCCCGATCAGTCGTCCCCTTGGGACAAATCCACGCCTTTGCCAGATGCGATCCGGTCCTGACGGACGCCCTTCGGCATGAGGATGGGAGAGGCCCGTGAATTGCTTAATTCACGGGCCTCTCTGCATACTCATGGCAAGAATCCCCTCAAGTTCCCTTGCCGCAGGCGAGGATTCCGTTCGCTCGAACTCGGATGTTCGGACTCGAAAGGAGCGGTCTGCATGAGGTTGGATGCAACGGGCGGGAGGGGGCGGTGAAGGAGAGGACACGGCAGAATTTCTTGCTTTGCGCTATGCTCAAAGATCCCGTTCAATCCTTTCCAAAGGCTTTATCCATGGAATCACTTCTCAAGAACGCGCACCGGGTCGTCGTCAAGGTCGGCAGCGCGCTCGTCACCAACGACGGTCGCGGTCTCGACATTCAGGCCATCGAACGCTGGGCAACCCAGATTGCGGAACTGCAGAAGATGGGCCGCGAGGTCATCCTCGTGAGTTCGGGCGCCATTGCTGAAGGAGTCCTGCGCCTTGGCTGGGAAAAGCGTCCTTCGCATGTCCACCAGCTGCAGGCGGCTGCGGCCGTCGGTCAGATGGGCTTGGTCGAAGCCTATGAACGGCATTTCCGCAATCATGGCATCGGCACCGCCCAGGTGCTTCTGACGCACCAGAATCTGACGGACCGCGAGCAGTATCTCAATGCACGAATGACGATCAGGGAACTCCTGAGACTCGGCATCGTGCCCGTCATCAACGAGAACGACACCGTTGTGACGAGTGAAATCAAGGTGGGCGACAACGACACGCTCGGCGCCCTCGTGACCAACCTCGTTGAAGCAGACGTGCTCGTCATTCTCACCGACCAGCAGGGGCTTTACACGGCCGATCCGCGCAAGGATCCCGAGGCGATGTTCGTCAGCGTCGCGACTGCCGGCGATCCCGTGCTTGAAAAGATGGCGGGCGGTGCAGCCAGCTCCCTTTCCAAGGGCGGCATGATCACGAAGATTCTCGCGGCCAAGCGCGCCGCTCGATCCGGTGCGGGCACGATCATCGCATCGGGTCGTGAGACGGACGTGCTCACCCGTCTGGCCAGAGGCGAGCTCATCGGCACCCATCTTCGTCCCTCCTCCACCGTCCTGCATGCCCGCAAGCAGTGGATTGCAGACCATCTCCGCGCCTCCGGCAGCCTTGTGCTTGACGAAGGGGCGGCCAAGGCCCTCGTTGCCAAGCACACCTCGCTCCTGCCCGTGGGCGTCATCGGCGTCAAGGGCGAGTTCGTGCGTGGCGAGGTCGTCTCGTGTCTCACCGAGGACGGATGTGAAATCGCCCGCGGTCTCGTGAACTATTCGAGCGACGATGCGTCCCGTATTCTGCGCGCACACACGGAGGAGATCGAGGAGCGCCTCGGCTACATGGAACAGCCCGAGATGATTCATCGTGACAACATGGTGGTGCTCGCAGGCGAATGACCTCGCCCGCATGGCCGCTGCGGCCTCAAAACGCGCCTTTCGGGTTAGCGTTCAGAGGGGCTGGCGGTTAAAATAAACAGATTGCCTTTATTCAAGCGGCTTCCCGACGTCTGACGGAAGCCGCCGTTATTTTCAACAGACACACGTTAAGAAAAAATGCGCGCCCGTTCCTATTTCCTTTCCACGCTGAAAGAAGCGCCTGCCGATGCTGATGTGATCAGCCAGCAGTACATGATCCGTGCCGGCATGATCAAGAAGCTTGCCGCCGGCGTTTACACCTACATGCCGGTCGGCCTGCGCACGATCCGCAAGATCGAGAAGATCATCCGCGAGGAAATGGACCGTGCGGGCGCGATCGAACTCCTGATGCCGCTCGTGCAGCCTGCCGAGCTCTGGCAGGAGTCGGGCCGCTGGGAAAAGTACGGTGCCGAACTTCTCCGCTTCAAGGACCGTCATGACCGCGACTTTGTGATTCAGCCGACTTCCGAAGAAGTCGTCACTGACATCGCCCGTCAGGAAATCAAGAGCTGGCGTCAGCTTCCCGTGAACTTCTACCACATCCAGACGAAGTTCCGCGACGAGCGTCGCCCCCGCTTCGGCGTCATGCGCGGCCGCGAGTTCACGATGAAGGATGCCTACTCCTTCGACCGTGACGCCGAGGGCGCCGCCGTTTCCTACGACAAGATGTACCAGGCCTATCAGCGCATCTTCACGCGCCTCGGCCTCATGTTCCGCGCCGTGCGCGCCGACACCGGCGCGATCGGCGGCAGCCGCTCCCACGAGTTCCAGGTCATCGCCAATGCCGGTGAAGACGTCATCGCCTACTGCCCCGACAGCGACTACGCCGCCAACATCGAGCTGGCCGAGGCCCGTTCGCTCATTGACGTTCGCGCCGCCGCTGCTGAAGAGATGGTGAAGCGTCCGACCCCGGGTAAGGAAAAGTGCCACGACGTGGCTGAATTCCTAGGCATTCCCTTTGAAAAGTCCGTCAAGAGCGTCGTGCTTGCCGCCGACCGCACTGACGAAAAGGGCAATCCGCTTCCCGCCAAGATCGTCCTCATCCTGCTCCGTGCCGACCACGACCTCAACGAAGTCAAGGCCGGTCATCTGCCTGAGCTCAAGGACGGCTTCCGCTTTGCGACCGACGCCGAGATCTTCGAGAACTTCGGTTCCAAGCCCGGCTATCTCGGCCCTGTCGGCATCAAGGAAGACGTTGCCGTCTATGCAGACCTGACCGTCGCCAACATGTCCGACTTCTGCTGCGGCGCCAATGAAGAGGGCTATCACTACACCGGCGTGAACTTCGGCCGCGACCTGCCCGAACCCAAGGTTGCCGACCTGCGCAACGTCGTCGAGGGCGACGCCTCTCCCGACGGCAAGGGCATGCTCCGCCTGCAGCGCGGCATTGAAGTCGGTCACGTCTTCTACCTTGGCACGAAGTACTCCGAAGCCCTCAACGCCACCTATCTCGATGAAAACGGCCAGCCGAAGGTTCTCGAGATGGGCTGCTACGGCATCGGCGTGACCCGTCTCGCCGGCGCTGCCATCGAGCAGAGTCACGACGAGCGCGGCATCATCTGGCCGGACTCCATCGCCCCGTTCGAAGTGGTGATCTGCCCGATGAACTACTCGAAGAGCGAAGCCGTGCGCGAAGCCGCCGACCGTCTCTATGAAGAGCTCAAGGCTCAGGGCGTCGACGTCATCCTCGACGACCGCGACATGCGTCCCGGCGTGATGTTCGCCGACTGGGAGCTCATCGGCGTGCCGCACCGCGTCGTCATCGGCGACCGCGGCCTCAAGAACGGCGAGGTCGAATACGCCAACCGTCGCAACCTTGCCGAAAAGGTGATGGTGAAGACGGAGGAAGCCGTCGAGTTCGTGACGAAGCAGATCAAGCGCTGAGCCTGACTGCACGGGTGCTCCGTTGCGGAGCACCCAGACGAATGACAAAAAAGAGGAGGTCCGGAGACCTCCTCTTTTTGCGTGCGGACGATGACGGCGCTCAGTGCCTGTCGTCGACGGGGTCGAAGCGCAGGCGCACTTCCTTCGGAATGTTGTAGCCCTTTTCCGGAACGGGGAAGGGCTTGCACTTCAGGATGGCGTTGCGTACGGCCGAGTCGTAGGCATCCCAGCCTGACTTCTTCGCGTAGACGGGAGCGCCGGCAAGTTCGCCGTTGGGCATCGGCCTGACGACGAATTCGGCGATGAACTGCCCGCGGCGGGTGGAGCTGGGCACGTCGATCGAAATGTTCGGACGCACGCAGGCGATGATGCGGGCGTTGTAGCTGGCCAGAGCCGACCCCGTGAGGTTCTGTCTCTGGGTGCGCTTGTCGCCCGAGGGCGTGCCCGAACGCTGGCTGTCCGGATCGATCTTGGCGTTGAGTCGTGCGAGTTCCTGCTGTCGGATGGCCTGGCGGATTCGCTCGCGTTCACGACGCTCTTCCGCAGCCTTCTTCTCGGCGGCGACACGCCGGATTTCAGCCTGACGCTTTTCTTCGGCAATTCGCGCCTCTTCAGCGCGCTTGGCTTCGGCCAGGCGCTTTTCCTCTGCGAGGCGAGCCTCTTCCTGACGACGGGCTTCAGCCTGAAGTCTGGCTTCCTCTGCGGCCTTGCGCTCCTGAGCAAGCTTTTCCTGAGCAAGACGCTCGGCTTCCTGCTGGGCGCGCTTCTCTTCGGCACGTCGCTCCGCCTCAATGGCGTCCTGACGGGCCTTCTCGATGCGTTCGGCCTCGGCACGTTCGGCTGCGACGCGAGCTTCCTCCGCGCGGCGGGCCTCTTCAGCCTCACGCGCCTCCTCGGCGGCCTTCTCGGCCTCGACACGTTCACGCTCGGCGGCGGCAAGCGCCTCCTGACGCTGTGCCTCACGCTGCGCCGCCTCCTCCTGCATGCGGGCCTGCTGAGCGGCAGCCTCGCGTTCGGCGGCTTCCTGAGCCTCCTGAGACTCGCGTTGCTCGTCGATCTCGTTGGGCTTGGGTTCAGGCGCTTCGGGCGGCTTGACGGCGACGCCCTTGGGGTCGTTGCCGCCCGAGACCGGCTCGGGAGCCCAGAGCTCCGCGTAGACGGTTTCGGAATCGGTCGTCCACTGGAAAACGGAGAAGAGTCCGACGAAAAGGATGACGTGCACGCAGCCCGAGAGGACGGCGGCGGGCACCATGTCCCTGCGGTCCTCTTTTCGGAAGCGGTCGTTGGTCTCTCTGTCGTTCATGACGAAATTGGGTTGCGTAATGGGTTAGCGGGCTTCGGCGCTTCGCTCGATGCGAAGGGCGAGACCGACTCGGGGCACGTCGGCGCTCTGAAGGAGCTTGAGGACATTGACGACGTCCTCGTAGCGGACGTCCTTGTCGGCGGCAATCACCACGGGAATGTTGCTTTTCTCGCCCTGAGCCGTCTTGACGGCGGCAACGAGGCCGGGAATGTCGACGGGCTTCATGTCCTTGCCCTGACGGATCGAAAGGCGGCTGTCGGGATAGACGATGACCTCGATCACCTGCTCGGGGGCCTTGGAGGCCTTGTTGACCGACGGCAGGTTGACGACGCTCGGATTCACGAAGGGCGCGGCGACCATCAGGATCACGACGAGCACGAGCATGACGTCGATGTACGGCACGACGTTCATCTCGGCCATCATGCCGCGGCGCTTGGTATTTCCACGCAGGGACATGGCTTAACTCCGGGCGTGCTGGCGCTGAAGAATGTTGAGGAACTCTTCGCTGAAGCCTTCGAGGCGGACCGTGAGGCGGCCGACGCGGTTGTTGTAGTAGTTGTAGGCGGCGACCGCAGGGATGGCGGCGAAGAGGCCGATGGCGGTGGCGACCAGTGCTTCGGCGATGCCGGGAGCAACGACGGCGAGGCTCACGTTGTCGAGGGTGGAGAGGCCCGTGAAGGCGTTCATGATGCCCCAGACCGTGCCGAAGAGGCCGATGTAGGGAGAGGTGGAGCCGATCGAGGCGAGCAGGGGCAGGCTGCGCTCGAGATGGTCCATCTCGCGATTGTAGACGGCACGCATGGCGCGGGAGACGCTGTTGAGGGCGTTCGGATCCTGACGGCTCTGTTTGAGGTATTCGGTCATGCCCGCGCTGAAGATGCGCTCTTCGATGCCTGCGGTGTCGTGATTGCGCTTGGCGGTTTCAAGAAGCTGATTGAGCTCCGTGCCGCTCCAGAAGCGGGCCTCGAACTCCTCGACCTGTCGCGCGGCGCGGGAGATTGTGAAGTATTTCTGGAAGATGACCGTCCAGCTAGCGAGCGAGAGGAAGACGAGAATGGCCAATACGCACTTCACCACGAGGCTGGCGTTGGCGACAAGGGTCAGAATCGACAAATCGGCAGTGGGCTGCATTTTAGATAACCGCTTTTTGAATGGCGTTGAATGAAAGAGTGTTCGGCGAGGGGCGCTCAGGCTTCCTCTGCCATGAAGGCTTTGATCGTTTCGTAGAGGTCGTTGGGCAGGGGAGTCGGAACGAAGCTCCTTGCGCCGATGACGCCGACACGAACCTTGCCCGTGGCGATGGGCTCGTCGCTGCGCACGATGCGTTGCTCGAAGATGAGCGAGGCGCGCCCGAGCTTCTCAATGCTCGTGATCACCTCCAGGTCGTCGTCAAGCACCGCGGCGCGGTGATAGGCGATGTTGAGTGAGGCGACGACGAAGAGAACGCCGTCCTCACGGCCGCGCTGATCGTTCTGACCAAAGCCGATCCGTCGAAGCATGTCGCTGCGGGCGCGCTCCATGAACTTCAGGTAGTTGGCATGGTAGACGATGCCGCCGGCATCAGTGTCCTCCCAGTAGACGCGGACGGGAAATCTGATGTGGTTCATGACGAGTGTTGGTTGTGCATCGGGGTGCCGTCAGGCACCGGAAAGAAACTAGTATAGGGACTCGCGGCGTGTTCGGGAGACGAGCGGAGGTCGATTTTGCAAACGGATGCTTATGCGTCCGCTTAGGCCCTGATGTTGCGCCAGTAGGCGAAGACAAGGTACCAGAAGGCCGCGCAGGTGCCCCAAGGAAGAAGTCCAGCGACCATCGCCATGACGTCCGTGCCCGCAACCGTGGTGCCCAGCACGTGCCAGTCGGGCCAGAGCAGCAGGAGCCACGTGAGAATCATCCAGAGCGCGGTCCCCGTGAGCATCCCGGGACGCCAGTAGAAGCTCGAGAGCATTGTGATGCCCGTTGCGAGATTTTGGCCTTTGCGCGCGCCGATGATGGCGGCCGTGAAGAGAATCGATGCAAAGCTCGTGACGCCGCCTGCGATCAGGGCGACGAGCGTGTACTTGATGATGTGGATGAGCGGAGGCGTCTCGGAGGAGAGCCTTTCGCCTGCGTGCATGAGCTGCCTGCCGTGGTCGTCGACGACGGCAAAGGGGGCGCTGGCGCTCATTTCGGGAAGACCTGCACCCGTGGCCTCGATGGTGGCCTGCAGCAGAGTGTCGGTCCTGCCGTTCCGATCGATGGGCATGGCGCTCAGAAGGGCTGCTCCGAGCGTGGCGGCCGCAAAGACGGCGAGCGCCTGACGGGCCGGGTGAGCGAGCAGCTCATGAAGGATGGCGCGGTGGCGTGCGCTTCGGATGAAGAGCACGCAGGCGGCGAACACGGCGGCTGAGGTGAGGCAGACGAGAACGGAGAGAATCGGGGAAAAGGGCATGGCGGAGGTCAGTAGGAGCCGAAAAGATCACGCGCGACGGGCGTGGGCGGCGCCAGGCGGAAGTGCTGCCAGGCGAGCGGCGTGGCGACTCGGCCGCGCGGCGTGCGCTGCACGAAGCCCTGCTGAATGAGGTAGGGCTCCACGACGTCCTCGAGCGTATCGCGGTCTTCGCCGACGGAGGCGGCGAGGTTCTCGATGCCGACGGGACCGCCCGAGAACTTCTCGATGATCGTCCTGAGAAAGTGAGTGTCGATCATGTCGAGGCCTTCGGGGTCGACGTTGAGCATCTTGAGGGCGGCCGCGGCCACTTCCTTCGTGATGCGGCCGTCGTGCTTCACTTCGGCATAATCGCGCACGCGCCTCAGAAGTCTGTTGGCGACGCGGGGCGTGCCGCGGCTGCGACGGGCGATTTCGAACGCGCCCGTCTCGTCGATGCCGACGTTGAGCAGGCCCGCCGAGCGGCGCACGATGCGGGAGAGCTCCTCGGGCGTGTAGAACTGCAGCTGGTTGACGATGCCGAAGCGGGCGCGCAGGGGATTTGTGAGCGAGCCTGCGCGCGTCGTGGCGCCGATGAGCGTGAAGGGCGGCAGGTCGATCTTGATCGAACGCGCGGCAGGACCCTCGCCGATCATGATGTCGATCTGGTAGTCCTCGAGTGCGGGGTAGAGGATTTCCTCAACCACAGGCGAGAGACGGTGGATTTCGTCGATGAAGAGGATGTCGTGCGGCTCGAGGTTGGTGAGCATGGCCGCCAGATCGCCGGGACGCTCGAGAACGGGCCCCGAGGTCTGGCGGAGATTGACGCCCATTTCGTGCGCGACGATGTGGGCTAGCGTCGTCTTGCCCAGGCCGGGAGGGCCGAAGAGCAGAAGGTGGTCGAGCGGCTCACCGCGGCGCTTGGCGGCGGCAATGAAGATCTGGAGCTGCTCGCGGATGGCCTCCTGCCCGACATATTCGTTGAGAAGCGACGGGCGCAGCGCGCGGTCGACGTTCTCTTCGTTGGGACTGGCCGTGCGGCCGTCGATGATGCGTTCTTCCTCAAGCATTCATGACCTCGTTCAGCGTGCAAGCGCCTTGAGGGCGAGACGGATGCCTTCGCTCACCGTCACTTCGGCGGGGAGCGCGCGCACGCTCGCCTGAGCCTCGCGTTCGGAATAGCCGAGCGCCATCAGGGCGCTCAGAATGTCGGCCTGGGCTGCGGATGCGGCTCCGCCCGCAGGCGCGAAAGCGTTGCCGGCGAGCTTGCCCTTGAGCTCGAGGACCAGACGGTCGGCCGTTTTCTTGCCGATGCCTGGCACGCGGGTGAGAAGCGTGGCGTTGCCCTGCTCGACGGCGTCTGCGAGATCCTGAGTGCTCATGCCTGAAAGCACGGCGAGCGCAATGCGCGGGCCGACGCCTGAAATGCGGATGAGAGCCCTGAAGGTCTGGCGTTCCGCCGCGGTTGCAAAGCCGTAGAGAAGTTGGGCATCCTCGCGCACGATGAAGTGGGTGAGGAGCGTGATCTCGGAGCCTTCGGCGGGCAGGTTGCAGAAGGTCGACATCGGAACGTCGACTTCGTAGCCGACGCCGCCGACGTCAACGAGGACCTGAGGCGGGGTCTTTTCAATGAGCTTGCCGTGCAGCCGTCCGATCATGATGTTTTCCCTTCCTTTGTGAAAAGCGCCGTCCAGGCGCTGCGCGCACCTGCGGCGCTGCGGCCGCGACGGGGCGTCGCATAGGTGCGAGTCGTGCTGCCCGCCTTTTCAAAGGCGCGCATGCGAATCGAGTTGGCGCAGCATACCGCGCAGGCGAGCGCGTCGGCCTCGTCGGCCTGAATGTCGCCTTCGATGCCGAGCAGCATGCCGATCATGCGCTGCACCATGGGTTTGTCGGCGCGTCCGGTGGCGCAAACGGCCTCCTTGATTTCGCTTGGCGTGAACTCCTCGACGGGCAGGCCGGCAAGGTCAGCGGCGACGAGCGCCGCGCCTCTGGCTTGGCCGAGGCGCAGCGTGCTCTGCGGGTTCACGTTGACGAAGACCCGCTCGGCGGAGGCGAGGTCGGGTTTCGTTCGTTCGATCACCTTCGAAAGCTCGCGTACGATGTGCCCGAGTCTGGCCGAGAGCTCGCCCTCGGGGACGCGGATCATGCCGCTGTCGACGCGGACGAACCGTCCGCTGGCGGCGTCGATGACGCCCCAGCCCGTGCGGTTGAGACCGGGGTCGAGGCCGAGGATGCGCATCGTGAAGCTCAGCGGCCGAAGCTGCCCATGCTGGGGAAGCCGCCGCGGCCTAACTGGCCGAGCGCGCGCATCATCTTGCCGAGACCGCCACGCTTCATGCGATCATTCATGTCCTGCGTCTGCTCGAACTGCTTGAGAAGACGGTTGACCTCCTGCACGGGGACGCCCGCACCGGCGGCGATGCGCTTCTTGCGGCTGGCCTTGATGAGGTCGGGCTTGCGGCGCTCGAAGGGCGTCATGCTGTCGATGATGCCCATCGTGCGGCGGACGGACTTCTTGGCCTCTTCGTCGTTGACCTTGGAGGCGGCCTCCTGGAATTGCGCGGGGAGCTTCTCGAGAATGGAGGAGAAGCTCTCCATGTTGTTCATCTGGGCGAGCTGGGCGCGGAAGTCGTTGAGGTCGAACTTGTCGCCCTGACTGATCTTCTGCGCAAGCTTTTCGGCTTCGGCGATGTTGATCGACTTCTGAACGTCCTTGACGAGGCCGACGATGTCGCCCATGCCGAGAATGCGGGAGGCCATCGCCTCGGGATCGAAGGCGTCGAAGCCCGTGAGCTTCTCGGCGGTGCCGACGAACTTAATCGGCTTGCCGGTGACGTGACGCACGGAGAGCGCCGCACCGCCGCGGCTGTCGCCGTCGATCTTGGTGAGGACAACGCCGGTGAGCGGGAGGCGCTCGTTGAAGGCCTTGGCCGTGTTGACGGCGTCCTGGCCGAGCATGGCGTCGATCACGAAGAGCGTTTCAACGGGCTTGAGGAAGGTGTTGAGCTCGGCAACCTCCTGCATCATCGCCTCGTCGATGGCCAGACGGCCGGCCGTGTCGACGATGAGCACGTCGAAGAACTTGCGTCGGGCATGGTCGATGGCGGCAGCGGCAATCTCGAGCGGCTTCTGGCCGACGGTGCTCGGGAACCATTCGGCGCCCGCCTGTTCGGTCACCGTCTTGAGCTGTTCGATGGCGGCCGGACGATAAACGTCGGCGGACACCGTGAGAACCTTCTTGCGCTTCGTTTCGATGAGGTACTTGGCCAGCTTGCCAGCGCTCGTCGTCTTGCCCGCGCCCTGAAGACCGGCGAGAAGGATGACAGCGGGAGGCTGGGTGTGAAGATTGATGTCGCGTTCGGCGGCGGGCACGTCGCCGCCGATGATGGCGGTGAGCTCGCGCTGCACGACGCCCACCAAGGCCTGGCCGGGATTGAGGTTACCGACAACCTCTTCGCCCATGGCCTTTTCCTTGATGCGGGCGAGCACTTCACGCACGACGGGCAGGGCTACGTCGGCCTCGAGAAGCGCAATGCGAACCTCACGTAGCATGTCCTTCGTGTTTTCTTCCGTCAGACGCGCTTGACCGCGCATGGTCTTGACGATTTTGGAAAGGCGCTGGCTTAATGAGTCGAGCATGGTTTATGGATTCCTGGGGTTGACGGACAGGCGCCTGAAGATATTGTCC
>OKSF01001357.1_pt1 | contig 19911 bp, 23 predicted proteins | sample 1606061 | NCBI WGS metagenome assembly OKSF01 (sample SAMEA3541567, study PRJEB24748) | human gut metagenome | biome: human gut; feature: human-associated habitat; material: faeces | place: China | collected 2012 | reverse complement strand
GCGTAAATGGTATTCATGTTGCGTCTCCTTTAAATCAATAAAAATATAGAAGCATTTCAATCAGTTCACCATGTCGTTTTTATTTTGTGTTATACTGTTTTATAGGATTTTCTTTGTCTTCGCTTCGCTACGGTCGGTGCAAAGCGGACATCCACTGGATGTCCTGCACCCTTGTATTTGCCCTTATCAGAGTTCGTAAACACTGGTGGGACGATATAACGCAAGGGAAACAATAAGGAAAAGCTCACCTGCGATAAACTTTGTGTTTTCAAGGGATTGAGAGATATTTGATAATAAAATATAACAGTTATTAAATCCCTTGGAATATATGAAATTTCAATTCTAGTTTGCCAACTTGCCCTTTGAGAGAGGAGAAATCCTTTTCTCAAAGGGTTTTTCTATTTATACGGATATTCGTAAACTACAAGATAAAGCCAAAACTTCATATACTCTAATCACAGAGGAAGTGGAGGTTTTGATATGAGTAACAGTTTAGCAGAAGTACACCCGGAGCTTGTTTCGGAGTGGTCGGAGAAGAACTTGCTATTGAAGCCTGATGAAGTAAATGCAAAGTCGAGGAAAAATGTCTGGTGGAGATGCGGTAAATGCGGTAACGAGTGGAAATCAGTTATCAATGCCCGTGTGAAAGATACGGTATGTCTATTACTTCTTTGACATTTAATTCTTCTAAAAGTGTATGGATGAGAAAATGCCCAAGATTATATTCCACAGGAGCAGAAAAAGCACGTGGACGAGTATCCTCTGCAAATACAGCAGCACGTTCTTTATTTTTCTCTGCAACAAAGTCTGTGTAGTAAGCAATAGGATCTGGAATCTCATCAGAGATAAGATCCTGCACATAGCCAAAAGCCATGACACTTTTGGAACGTGGCTGTTTCTTTTCTTAAATAGTATGCCATAATAGACCTCCAAATAAAGTGCTATAGAGTACTATTATTGTAACATATAAAAATTTTTTTCAATAAAAAAAGCCCAAAAAGGGCATTGAGAATTCGTTGTAAATACAAGGGAAATCGAGATTTAATAGAACAAATAAAAAATTAGCAGGAAGAAAACGACGGAATTTTCATAGTACTACGACGGAAAACGGGGAGGAAAAACAAAACAATTTTGTGCAATTTTACACTGGAAAAACAAAAGTTAGTCTCATATAATTAAATCACAGTAAAATACTGGGGATTAAAACAACCAATGAAACAGAGCAGCGGATTTTTTATCCGCCTGACAGGAGAAAGGGAGGATGATTATGTCAGCTCAGTTATTACAGATTAAAGATTTATCCGTAAAAGTAGAAGATAAAGAAATTCTCCACAATGTGGATTTAAATTTAAATAAAGGGGAAACCCATGTACTGATGGGACCCAACGGTGCCGGAAAATCAACGCTTGGATATGCGTTAATGGGAAATCCGAGATATGAGATCACAGATGGACATATCTTTTTTAACGGTAAGGATATTACAGAAGAATCTCCGGCAGAAAGAGCCAGAGATGGAATCTTCCTTTCTTTCCAGAACCCGATCGAAGTTCCGGGTATTACGCTTGGAAATTTTATCCGTACAGCACTGGAGCAGAGAACCGGAAGCCGTATCAGACTCTGGAACTTTCGTAAGGAGCTGAAAAACGCGATGGATATCCTTCAGATGGATGAGGAATATGCAGACCGTGACCTGAATGTAGGATTCTCCGGCGGTGAAAAAAAGAAAGCAGAAATTCTCCAGCTTCTTATGTTAAAACCATCCCTTGCCATTCTGGATGAGACAGATTCCGGTCTGGATGTGGATGCGGTCCGCACAGTATCCAGAGGTGTGGAAGAATATCAGAAAAATAAAAACGGAGCACTTCTGATCATTACCCACAGCACCAGGATTCTGGAGGCACTTCATGTGGATGCAACCCATATCCTTGCAGACGGAAAGATGGTTGCTTCCGGTGACAGTTCCCTTGTGGATGAGATCAACACCAATGGTTTTGAGAAATATATCCAGCAGTAAAGGAGGCACAGGCTTTGAAAGAGAAAACATATGTGGAAGATATAGACAGAAGTATGTATGACTTTCGCAATGAAGAGAAAGACGCTTACCGTGTGGATGAAGGTCTGACTCCTGCCATTGTAGCAAAAATTTCAGAAGAAAAGCATGATCCTGTATGGATGCAGAACTTCAGACTTCATTCTCTTCAGATTTATAATGAGATGAAAGTTCCGGACTGGGGTCCGTCTATCGAAGGTCTGGATATGAACAACATTGTAACTTATGTAAGACCGAATACTCATATGAGTGCAAAATGGTCAGATGTGCCGGAAGACATCAAAGATACGTTCGAGAAGCTTGGAATTCCCCAGGCAGAAAGAAAATCTCTGGCCGGTGTGGGCGCGCAGTATGACTCGGAACTTGTTTACCACAATGTAAAAGCAGAGGTTGCTGCACAGGGTGTTGTCTATACAGATATGGAAAGTGCGCTGACCGGTCCGTACGCAGACATGGTTCGGAAACACTTTATGAAACTTGTGCCGCCGCAGGATCATAAATTTGCAGCACTTCACGGAGCAGTATGGTCCGGAGGTTCCTTTGTTTATGTGCCGCCGGGTGTTTCTGTGGAGATTCCGCTGCAGTCTTATTTCAGACTCAATGCACCGGGAGCCGGACAGTTTGAACATACACTGATCATTGTAGATGAAGGTGCTTATCTTCATTTTATTGAAGGCTGCTCTGCACCGAAATACAATGTGGCGAATCTTCATGCCGGATGCGTGGAACTGTATGTGGGAAAAAATGCAACCCTTCGTTATTCCACTATTGAGAACTGGTCGAAAAATATGTACAACCTGAATACAAAGAGAGCAAAAGTAGAAGAAGGCGGAAAGATTGAGTGGATATCCGGTTCCTTTGGTTCTCATGTATCCTATCTGTATCCGATGAGTATTCTCAACGGGGATGGGGCAAGGGCAGAGTTTACCGGTATCACCTTTGCGGGAAAAGGACAGAACCTGGATACCGGAGCGAAGATTGTCCATAATGCACCGAACACTTCTTCCTATATGAATACAAGGTCGATTTCCAAGGATGGAGGCATCAGCACATTCAGAAGTTCTGTGGTTGTAAACAGAAAGGCAAAAGGAAGCAAATCCTCCGTATCCTGTCAGTCATTGATGCTGGATGATATTTCCAGATCAGATACGATTCCGGCCATGGATATCCGTACACAGGATGCAGATATCGGTCATGAAGCAAAGATCGGCAGGATCAGCGATGAGGCAGTTTTTTATCTGATGTCGAGAGGTATTTCCGAGGAAGAAGCAAGAGCACTGATCGTCAGTGGATTTGCAGACAATGTATCCAAGGAACTGCCACTGGAATATGCGGTTGAGATGAACAATCTGATCCGGTTGGAGATGAAAGGCAGCATTGGATAAAGCATGGATGAAACAGCAGAATGGAGGAAAAGGTATCATGAGTCAGAATTTTGAAATGAAAATAAATCCGTTGCCTGCGAAGACCTGGAACTGGCTTCATATGAACGGAACCGTTCTGAAAGAAGAAATCATTACGGAAAGAGGAACCGTAAAAGCAGACAGGCCAGAAACTGTAACAGAGACAGAATGCAGAATGGAAAACCTGATCAAACCAGAAACTCAGATTGAAACAGCAGAAGACTGCGCACAGAAGAAAAGGAATCTTTCTCAGATAAAAACAGGCATGGGAACAGAGATGGATGCATTTGCAGATGCAGGAAGTCTGGAATGGCAGGTTTTCACATCCAAATCAGGGAAAAAAGAAAGCCAGCCACTCAGACTCACGTTTTCTTATCAGGATAAGAGCAGAACCATGAACCGCATCGGGATTCATATGCTGCCGGACAGTGAGCTGACAGTGGTCATGGATTTTACATCAGAAAAGGAAACTGAAGGAACCGCAGCCATACAGACGAAAATTTATGCAGAGGAAAATGCGGTGCTTCATCTGATCCAGGTTCAGCGTCTTGGAAGTAAGATGACATTTCTGGATGATTTTGGCGCAGACTGTGAAAAGAATGCAAGAGTGGAAACTATTCAGCTTGTCCTTGGCGGAAAAGATACATATCTGGGAAACCGCACAGCACTCAGAGGTGAAAGCAGTGATCTGGAGTCAGATATTGGATATCTGCTTGGCGGAGAGAGCCGTTTGGATATGAATCTGGAAGCTGTTCATACCGGTAAAAAGACAAACAGCCGGATGGATGCTGCCGGTGTGCTCAGTGGAAAGGCAGTCAAGATATTCAGAGGAACCATTGATTTTCAGAAAGGCTGTGCAGGTTCTGTGGGAAATGAAAAAGAAGATGTGCTTCTTCTGGATGATACCATTGTGAATCAGACCATTCCGTTGATCCTCTGCAATGAGGAGGATGTGGAAGGAAATCATGGCGCAACTATCGGAAAGTTGGATGAAGAACTGCTGCTTTATCTGGAGTCAAGAGGAATCAGCGAAGAGGCTGTTTATGCGATGATGGCGCAGGCAAGGATTGACAGTATCTGTCATAAAATTTCTGATGAAGAAATGAAGAAGAAAGTTCAGGAGTATCTGGAAGGAGAACGAGAAGAATGATACAGGAATTGGATGTCCAGAAAATAAGAAAAGATTTTCCCATGCTGCAGAATCAGAATTTGATTTATCTGGATAGTTCTGCCACTTCCCAGAAACCATACAGTGTGATTCGGGCGGTTACAGATTTTTATGAAAACTGTAATGCAAATCCGCTGCGTGGACTCTATGAGACTGCGCAGAATGCAACAGAGAAATATGAGGCTGCCAGAGAAAAAGTCCGTCAGTTTATTCATGCAAAAAGCACAGAAGAGATTATTTTTACAAGAAATGCAACAGAAAGCCTGAATCTGGTTGCATACAGCTATGGACTGATGGCATTTCAGCCGGGAGATGAAATTCTGGTAAGCATTATGGAACATCACAGTGATATGCTTCCATGGCAGCAGGCAGCCAAGCGAACAGGTGCGGTGGTAAAATATCTGGAGTGTGACCGGCAGGGAAGAATTACAGAAGAAGATCTGCGAAATGCCATCACAGATAAGACGAAACTTGTGGCAGTTACGCAGGTGTCCAATGTTCTGGGTGTCAGAAACGATATCCGGGCTTTTGCAAAAATCTGCCATGAGAAGGGAATTGTAATCGTGGCAGATGGAGCGCAGAGTGTTCCGCATATGCCTGTGGATGTACAGGAACTGGATGTGGATTTTCTGGCATTTTCCGGACATAAGATGCTGGGACCTATGGGAATCGGAGTTCTCTATGGAAAAAGGGAATATCTGGAAAAAATGCCTCCGTTTCTTACCGGCGGTGAAATGATTGAATCAGTAAGCAGGGATGGTGCTGTTTTCGCACAGCCTCCGCATAAATTCGAGGCAGGCACCGTGAACGCTGGTGGCGCAGTCGGACTGGCAACAGCCATTGATTATATAGAAAATATTGGTTTTGAACAGATTCAGAAGAGAGAGGATGCGCTTACTGCACTGGCAATGGAGAAGATCAGAGAGATTCCTTTTGTACACATTATGGGACAGGAAAATCCAGAGCAGCATCATGGGATTATTACCTTTACAGTTGACGGTGTTCATCCTCACGATATTGCAGCCATTCTGGATGCAGATCATATCGCAGTGCGGGCAGGACATCACTGTGCACAGCCGCTTCTGAGACATCTGGGCGTGATGGCCTCCACAAGAGCCAGCCTGATGTTTTATAATACAGAAGAGGAAATCGTGAAATTTACAGAAAGTCTGAAAGAGATCAGGAGGAAAATGGGATATGCCGAGTAATACTTTTTATAATGAAATTCTGACGGATCACAATCTTCATCCGGGGCACAAACATGACCTACCGGACGCGAACCTTGTACTGGAAGGCGTAAATCCAAGCTGTGGAGACGATATCTGGCTGAAACTTAAGGTGGAAGATGGCAGGATCACAGATGGTGCTTTTGTCGGTGACGGATGTGCCATTTCCCAGGCATCCGCGGATATGATGCTGGATCTGATCATCGGGAAATCGGAAGAAGAAGCTATGAAACTTGCGGAAATTTTTCTCCGCATGATCAAGGGCGAAGTGACAGATGAGGAAATGGATCAGCTCGAAGAAGCCTCTGTACTGAAAGACATTTCCCATATGCCAGCCAGAGTGAAATGTGCGGTGCTGGGGTGGCATACGATGGAGGAGATGCTGAAGACGGAAAAAGAATAAATCAGATTACAGAAAAAGGCATTTCGCAAATATTCTTTCTGTGTAAGGAACACGGTGGATGTTGGTTTGAGACCATCTTCAATAATTTTCTGATTGATCTCATCCAGTTTTTGCTGGCCGTGTTTCTGTGCCATATACTCTTTCCGAGTAATTTTTCTCTCATCCGGAGCAAGAAGATCTATCTGGTGAAGTCCTTCCTGTTGGCACCGATCCATGACAGTTTTTTTAATGTGTTCATGAATTTATCAGTGGAATGATGCTTGTATCGGAAAACTAAGTGAAAAATTCCAAGTTGATATTCCAAAATTTTTTGCTAATCCAACAATCAGAAATATTGCGACCAGTCTAACCGAAGATACCGATACAATGAAAAAAGAATTTTTGCAGACATTCAGTTTTGAAGAATTGCAGAAAACAGATGTACAAGAACAAGCAGAGTATAGAAAAAAATATCTTCAAATTAATGACGTAGAAGAAATGAATAGTAAATACGAAAATATATTATTATTAGGATCAACTGTTTTTTTGGGGCTTTATCTTTTGAATCAATTATTACTGAAGAGTACGGCAAATATTCCCCTTATTGTAAGAGCTGAATCTGTAGAACAAGCTCAAAGTAGAATCTATCAGCAATATCGGTATTATTTTGAAAAAGATAGCTATAAAGTAAATTTTCAACGAATAGAATTTTTGACAGGGGATTGAACAAAAAATAAATTTGGATTGTCAGAAAACACATATGCTAATCTAACAGGTGTTATAGATGCTATAATAAATTCTGCGGCTTTAGTGAAACATATGGGAGAAAATTCGGAATTTGAAGCAGTTAATATTGAAATCATTAAAAATTTGATAGATTTTGCGGAAAAAGGTAGGAAGAAAGATATTCATCATATGTCAACAATAGGGATTATATATGGAACAAAAATGAATCAAGAAAGAACGATTTTTACTGAATATGATGATATTACAGAAGAGGGATTAACAAATCAATACTTTTTATCAAAAGAAAAAGCAGAAAGGCTGTTGTTTGAAGCAAGAAAAAGAGGAATCCAGAGTAATATATATCGTATGAGCGGAATTTTATTTGATTCCAAAACTGGCAAATATCAGAGAAATATTAATGAGAGTACGGCGTATATTTATTATAGAAATCTTTATAAATTAGGGATAATACCAGCAGATATAAGACGAAAAATGGATATTTCATGTATAGATAAAATCAGTGAAGCTGTAATTAAACTGGTTTTAATAAAGGGGCACCTGTTGGAAAAAAAGAATTTATGTCAGCCTATAAAGAAATTAAGAAACTTTGACATTGTGCAATGACAAATATAGGTACGCAAATGATAATAAACTTTTAGAGGGATAATTTTGTATAAAGAATGTGAAATGAGTAAAGCCGAGAGTATTAATCTATCTCGGCTTTAGTATTTTTCCAAATTTTTGAATCGTCGATATTCTAAGGGGGATAATCCAAGCTGTTTTTTAAATACAGCTGCAAATTTTCCTTGATTAGAATAGCCGACCTGTTCGGATATTTCGGCAATCGGACGCTTTGTGTCCGAAAGAAGCCTTGCGGCTTCGGTCATACGGATTTCTCGCAGCCAGGTGGATATATTCTGTCCATATACGCCTCTAAAATAGTTTTTCAGACTGGTTTCACTGACCGAAAAGCGTTCTGCAATCTGCCGTACAGGAATGTGCTGGCGAAGATCATCAGAGAGAATTTGCGTTGCCCTTTTTGCAATTTCAACCTGCGTTTCCGTGTAGAAGCCGCAGGTTTTCGGAGGCCGGATTTCCATGTTAAAAAGCCGGTGGAGAAGTTCAAGCGTATAGATTTGCAAATGGAAGGCAGAGGGCTTTTCAGATAGCCTCCAGAGTTTTTGAAATATATTTTCCAGCTCACTGTCCGCTCCGTTGATATATGTCTTATGGTTGCCACAATAATTTTCTTCCAGCGTAGAGAGGTCAAGTGAAAAAGATTTTAAAAGTTCACCGCAGGACTGTAAAAGAAGTGGCAGGTCAAAGTATATTTTTATGCCCTGATATTGCCGTGTGGGAAAGATATATTCTTTCTGTGCGGTCTGCTTACTGACACAAAAATCATTTTCCTTCAGGTAAATGTAGGAGCCGTCATCCAGAAGCAATTCACTTCTGCCCGAAACGCAATAGTTAATCAGCAAAGGCTTTAGATTTGAATTTTCATCCGACTCCGGCCATACGGGAGCGTTTACAAAAATAAAAGCCAAAGTCAGCCCCGGAAAGAGCGTATGGAATGTCATGCGTCCCTTGCCATCCGCCCGATCCAAAAGCAATGTGCTGCTATTTGGACTGTTTTTCAAGGTCACACCAGAAACAGCATCGCTGTTTTCTAAAATGTTGTATATCATGTTACGCAACTGCTTCGCCCCTTTCATCACGCAAAATCGCTGATATTATTATACCTGCGAGAAAACTCCCGGTCAATGGATATTCTGGCAGAGCGAAAAAACTCCTTGCTATACGGGCTTAAAATACCGATATATGCATAGAAGCACAGCTGAATTTATGCTATCATTAGGGTTAGTTAGCAAGAACTAATAAAGATGAAAGTAATCATGTTAGGAGGTTTCGCAATGAACAACAAATTGCAAGGAAAGGACTTAATCAACATCGGTATTTTTACGGCAATTTACTTTATCGTCATTTTCGCAGCGGCGTCTATCGGTTTTATCCCGATTTTTATTCCGCTTATCAGCGTGATCGTGCCGCTTGTCGGCGGTATTCCGATGATGTTGTTCTTCTCCAAAATTAAGAAATTCGGTATGCTTACCATCTGCGGAGTGCTGCTGGGTATCATTATGCTGCTGACCGGCATGGGCTGGTGGTGCATCCCTACCGGGGTGATCTTCGGGCTGATTTCCGATTTTATGATGAAAGCCTGTGACTACAAAAATGCCAAGCGCGAAGTGTTGATTCACGGCGTTTTTTCCATGTGGGTAATCGGCGCCTTTATTCCCATCGTTGTGACGCGTGACGCTTACTACCAGAACCTGCTCCCCGGCTACGGTCAGGAATATGCCGACACGCTCATGGCTTATATGCCCGACTGGATTTTGCCGGTACTGCTTATTGCTGCTTTCGTCAGTGGTCTTGTCGGCGGCCTGATTGGACGGAAGATTTTCAAAAAGCACTTTGAGCGGGCGGGAATTGTGTAATGAGCCGAGAACTTCTTACAAGTCAAAAAAACAATAGTGGAATTTTATTAGACCCCCGGACAAAACTGTCGGTACTGATTACCATAGCTGTCTTTATTTTAGGCGGTTCGTATGAAGGTATCATGCAGTATTACATCATCGTGTTGGCGGCGATTCCGCTGTTACTTTTGTCAGCGGCCAGAAAATGGAAAGGCGCTGTTCTCTATATCCTGATTTTGGGAGGCAGTCTGTGCCTGGAAATGTTCGGTCTGTCACGACTGGCTGGCGTAGCAAACTACATTGCAGTAGCCATTGTTGGCATTCTGCTGAGGTTCACCCCCAGCGTGGTCATGGGATATTTCGTGGTAACGACAACCACGGTCAGCGAATTTGTTGCGGCGATGGAACTGCTCCACCTGCCACAGCAGATCACCATTCCTATGTCTGTGATGTTTCGCTTCTTTCCCACGGTTGCGGAAGAATGGAGCGCTATTGGGGACGCCATGTGGATGCGCGGCGTCCGCTTTGGTGGTGGAAAAGTCGGTGCGATTTTAGAGTATCGGATTGTCCCCATGATGATCTGCTCCGTCAAAATCGGGGAGGAACTGTCCCAGGCAGCCCTTACGCGGGGATTGGGAGGTCCGGTAAAACGGACGAATATCTGTAAGCTGGGTTTTCATGTGCAGGATGTTATTTTCCTGCTGATCTGTCTGGGAGCATTTGCAGCGCAAATCTATGTGCTTGCCGCAAGGGGGTGAAGGAAATGATTGAATGTCAAGATGTGTCCTTTTCTTATCCTGCCAGTACCCTTCCCGACAGTGAGAGGCAGGTCGGTGGCGCTTTGAAACATATTTCCTGCACTATTGAGGAAGGTTCTTTTGTCCTGCTCTGCGGGACTTCCGGCTGTGGGAAAACAACCATGACCCGGTTGTTTAACGGCTTGATCCCCCATTATCATGAGGGGACTTATACCGGCTCCGTCTATCTGGATGGAAAGGATACCCGTGACCTGTCACTGTTTGATATTTCTCTGAAAGTCGGTTCTGTATTTCAAAATCCGCGTTCTCAGTTTTTCAATGTGGACACGACCAGCGAACTGGCTTTCGGTCCAGAGAATCACGGCATAGCGGAAGATCTTGTGCGTGACCGTGTAAAGCGTGTAGCTGCACAGCTAAAGTTGGAGCCGCTGCTTGATAGAAGTATTTTTTCTTTGTCCGGCGGTGAAAAGCAAAAAATCGCCTGCGGATCGGCAGCGGCGATTGACCCGGATATTTATGTGCTGGATGAGCCATCATCCAACCTTGACGCATACGCTATCGCTGATTTCCGGCAGCTTCTCTTTACTTTGAAATCGCAGGGAAAGACCATCATCATCTCTGAACATCGGCTGTATTATCTGTCCGGCCTCTTTGACCGCGTTTTGTACCTGAAAGATGGAGAAATCGAAGGTGATTATACAGCAGAGGAATTTTGCGGCCTGTCGGCAAGACAGCGCGATGATATGGGATTGCGCCCTCTTGACCTTGCGGGGCTTTCAGAAGTTGAAGGCCCGCCGCAGAGAACGAATGAGGCGGTTTGGACGATAAAGAATGTATCTTTCGCCTATAAGCATGAGCCGGAAACCTTGCATATAACGGAAACCTCTTTCCCATCCGGCAGCGCCACGGCCATCATCGGACATAATGGTGCTGGAAAATCCACCTTTGCTCGGTGTCTATGCGGGTTGGAAAAGCACTTCAAGGGAACAGTGCAGGATCAGAGCAAGACTTATTCCAGAAAAGAACGATTGAAACTCTGCTATATGGTCATGCAGGATGTGAACCACCAACTCTTTACCGAAAGTGTTCTGGATGAAATTCTGCTCAGTATGAGAACTGAGGATAAGCAGAGGGCAAGAGAAATCTTGCAGGAGATGGACCTGCTGCCTTATGAGGACTGCCACCCGATGGGACTGTCCGGGGGCCAAAAGCAGCGCGTGGCGGTTGCCTCTGCGATTGCTTCGGAGCGCCCTATGATTTTATTCGATGAACCGACCAGCGGTCTTGACCTGTTTCACATGAGGCAGGTTGCCAATGTTGTTAATCAAGTGGCAAATGCCGGAAGAACCGCACTTGTGGTAACACATGACCCGGAATTTATTCTACGCTGTTGCAATTATGTCCTTCACTTAGAAAACGGGCAAATTCAGGAAAGTTATTCTATAGAGGATAGCGATGGCCGAGAACGCCTGCTAAAGTTTTTCCTGAGTGATATGAAGAAGGAGGTGTCCACAGAATGAAGGAGAAAAAGAAAGAGTCGCCCATAGGCGTCTTATGGGGATGGGGCAAACTTTATCATGGAAAATTCATCGGCAGTATTATCCTTGCAGTATTAGGCGTGGCCTGCCAGATGGTGCCCTATTTCTGCGTGGCGCATATTGTCACAATGATGTTGTCTGGGGAACAGAATTTTTCCCGCTATGTGACCGCTGGCATTATTGCATTGTGCGGCTACTTCGGGAAAGTGCTGTTTTCCAGTCTTTCTACAACGATTTCCCACACGGCGACCTATTACACGCTGCGCGATCTGCGAGAGAATATCACCGCAAAGCTGGCCCGCGTCCCGATGGGGACGATTTTAGATACTCCGTCCGGCCAGTACAAAACGACGATTGTTGACCGGGTTGAAGGCATGGAATCGACCTTTGCGCACCTGATCCCGGAAATGACCGCAAATGTGCTGGTGCCTTTGGTGATTGTCGTATATCTGTTCGTTATGGACTGGCGCATGGCACTCCTGTCCCTTGTTACGTTGGTGGTGGGCCTTGCTGTCATGTCCGCCGGTATGAAGAATTATCCCGTCAAATGGGAGGGCGCGGTTAAAGCGGGAAAGCAGATGGCAAACGCCATTGTAGAATACATCGGCGGGATTGAGGTGGTAAAGGCGTTCAGCCAATCCGCCGGTTCCTACAAAAAATATTCTGACGCGGTGAATTATAACGCCAACTACTATGTGGACTGGATGCGGGAAAACCAGAAAACCATGAGCGCCTACAACGCCATCCTGCCCTCAGTGCTGATTTGCGTGCTGCCCTGCGGTTTTGCATTCTGGCTCTCCGGCAGTCTGGAGCTTTCCACCTTCCTATCCATTGTGATTTTCTCGCTGGGGCTGATTGGGCCGATTATTGCGGCCTTTACCTTTACGGACGATTTGGCTGTACTGGGGACAAATGTGGAAGAAATCAGCCAGCTTCTGAACGCCGAAGAACTGAACCATAAAGAAACGCCGATCAAGCTGGAAGATACCGGCATTTCTCTTAGGTCTGTGTCGTTTTCCTATGACGGGACAACAGAGGTTTTGCATGATGTGAATCTCGCCATCCACCCCGGAACCATGACCGCCCTTGTAGGGCCGTCCGGCTCCGGCAAGTCTACGGTGGCGAAGCTGATTGCCGGGTATTGGGATGTTACATCCGGCAGCATTACCCTCGGCGGCCATGAGCTGAAGGATATGCCGCTGTCTGAAATTGCAGACCAGATTTCCTATGTATCTCAGGACAACTACCTGTTTAACCGCAGTATCCGGGAGAATATCCGCATGGGAAGACCCAGTGCTACGGACGAAGAGGTGGAGCAGGCAGCCAAACAAAGCGGCTGCAACGCCTTTATCCACAAGCTGGATAATGGCTATGATACGGTTGTCGGCAGCGCCGGTTCCCATCTTTCCGGCGGTGAACGCCAGCGGATTGCCATCGCCCGCGCCATGCTGAAAAATGCGCCGGTTGTCATTTTGGACGAGGCAACTGCCTATATCGACCCAGAGAATGAGTCGCTGGTGCAGAAAGCCATTTCCACTTTAACTGTCGGCAAGACCCTGATTGTGATCGCACACCGGCTGTCTACCATTGTTGGCGCAGATAACATCGTTGTGGTGAAGGATGGAACCATCCACGCACAGGGTACGCATGAGAAGCTGCTGGAAACCTGCCCCCTCTACCGGGATATGTGGCAGGCGCACATCGGCGCGAAAGACCAGATGTAAGGGGGTGTTGTCAGATGTATGGAACATTGAAAAAAATCTTTGCTTTTGCAGGCGGAAAAAAGGGACTTCTAAAAAAATCCCTGTTATTCTCATTCCTGTCCGGGCTGTTTTCAGCCATGCAGTTTGCCGCCCTCTTTGTAGTGATTGGTGCGCTGGTATCTGACAATCGGGACGGAAGTATTGTCTGGATCTCGTTGGGAATTATGGTGGTATCCCTCATCGGGCGTATCATCACGACCTACTTTTCCACGATGGAGCAAACGGAAACCGGCTATTGCATGGTAGCGGAAAAGCGTATCCACATCGGAGATCGGCTGCGCTATATCCCGATGGGCTACTTCAACAAGAATAGTATCGGGAACATTACCGCCATTGTCACAACGACTTTGGGCGATGTAGAGAACTCGGCGGCTCGTGTCCTGGTGTCTGTACTGGGTGGATTTTTCAACTCGGTGGCTCTTGTCATTGTCCTGCTGATATTCGACTGGCGGATCGGGCTTGTGGCTGCTGTCGGTGTCCTGCTTTATCTTGCGGCGGCGGAACTGGCGCTTCGCAAATCTACCGCGCTCAGCGGTGTACGCCAGCACACACAGGAGTCCCTTGTGGAGTCTGTGTTGGAGTACATTCAGGGGATGGGGATTGTCAAAGCATTTGGACTGGAACGGGACAGCACGCAGTCTATCGGCAGTGCAATTAAGGCGAGCTGCCGGGATAACCTGAAATTGACAAAGGCCAGCGTTCCCTATGACGCTATCAAACAGGCTGTTGTCCGAGTGTTCAGCGTCCTGTTGCTTTTGGCCTCGGTTTGGTTCTGGCTGGACGGCTCCCTGCCGCTGGCCTACGGTCTGATTTTGGTGATTGCTTCTTTCATGGTGTTCAACGATTTGGAGAACGCCGGGAATATGGCCTCTTTGCTGCAAATGTTGGCGGCCTCGATGGATACGGCAAACTCCATTGATGACACGCCGGTAATGGACGAGAAAGGCGCTGATATTACGCCGAAGTCCAGCGAGATCGTGTTTAACAAGGTGGATTTTTCCTACGCAGACCGTAAGATATTAGATCAGGTCAGCTTTACCATTACCGAAAAAACGACTACGGCCATTGTCGGCCCTTCCGGGGCAGGAAAGACAACGATGTGCAACCTGATTGCCCGTTTTTGGGATGTGAATGCCGGAAAGATTACCATAGGCGGTACGGATGTACGAGATTTCAAGCTGGACAGCCTGATGAAGAATATCTCGATGGTGTTCCAGAGCGTGTACCTATTTGCAGATACGATTGAGAACAATATCAAGTTTGGCTGCCCGGATGCTACCCATGAACAAGTGGTTGAAGCGGCGAAAAAGGCTTGCTGCCATAATTTTATTTCTGCCCTGCCGGATGGCTATGACACCGTGATTAGCGAGGGAGGCGGTACTTTGTCCGGTGGCGAGAAACAGCGGATTTCCATCGCCCGCGCCATGCTGAAGGACGCACCTATCATCATTTTGGACGAGGCAACAAGCAGCGTTGACCCGGAGAATGAGGATGAATTGCAGCGGGCTATCGAGGCATTGACCCATGACAAGACCATCATCATGATTGCCCACCGTCTGAAAACCGTCCGCAACGCCGATCAGATCCTTGTACTGGACAACGCTCATATCGTCCAGCGCGGCACTCATGCGGAGCTGATCCAGCAAAAGGGCCTGTATGCCGATTTTGTATCGGCCAGACAGGAGGCCATCGGCTGGAAGCTGGTTCAGTAAAGGAGAACTTACCTATAATAATATAGAAGGTCTTTTTATGATTTTCTACTTATTATTTTGCGTTTCACGTACAGAAAACGTATGTAATAAGTAGAAAAGAAAAAAGGAGAGATTCTATATGATAAAACGAATCAGAATTGCAATCGACCATGGGAACAGAAATATCAAAACGGTTCATACAGTATTTACGACTGGAATCAGCGAAAGTGATATTAGCCCAGGCAGGGGAATTGATTATTTGGAGTATAACGGAAAATTTTATGTGCCGAGTAACCAGAGAATTCCATATCAGAGAGATAAGACTGCCGATCAAAGATTTTTCTTATTGACACTTTTAGGAATAGCAAAGGAACTGGAATTAAACCCAAATATCGAAAAAGGTGATTTAATCCAAGTTCAAATGCCAATAGGACTGCCGCCGAAGCATTTTGCGGAACTCTATGATAAATATGAGACGTTTTTCCGGGGAACTGGAAAAATGCTTCAATCAAAAATGCTTAATAAAGAGATGGACGATAATAAATATTCTCATGAAATACAGAGACTTTCGAATGAAATATTCAATGATAAATCCCTGCCGAATCAAAACTATTCACAGAGTGTTGTCAAGGTCATGCAGGAAAAGATAGATTTCTTCAAATCAAACAGTGGATTGGATTCGATTGATTACAATACGATTTCAGGTCAGTTAACTATACTAAACGGAAAACATAAGATATTATGTCAGAGAAAGAATCCGGAATTTGATCTGTTTAAAGAATTTGGAGTAATTGAAGAAGATGTTCAATATATTCGTGTTTTGTTGCGTCAGGCATCTGTGCAAAATAAAGAAATTTCTGTGCAGATAAAAGCAATAGTGGAAAATGACAGTCAGATGTACAAACTGAAATTACATACGCTGTGGTCGCCTATGAAGAAAGATGTATAAAAGATATGGGTGCATCTGTGCTCACAAGATTAAAGAAACAGGCGAAAGAAACAGGAATCAACTATCAGACTTGTCTACAGCTTTTTGCACAGGAAGAGTACCAAGTAAATGAAAAGCAGGAGAATAGTATTCGATTAAAAGAATGACAGGTGGCAGAGTCATTGAAGCAAATACAGATTTTTATAGATACCCTATCTGCCACCTGCCGTCTTCCGGTATATGAAATTACAAAAACAGATTGCGAAACGCTTGCAACTTGCAATTAAACAAGATATAATGAAGAAAAAAGAGGGAGGCGATATCTATGGCAAGAACAGCAAATGTATTTGCACGTGTTGAGCCTGAAGTGAAAGAACAGGCAGAGCAGGTGCTGGATCGACTTGGAATTCCAATGTCCAATGCAGTAGGAATGTTTCTGAGACAGATTGTACTCCAGAGAGGAATTCCTTTTGAGATGAAACTTCCAGCTTATGAGGAGCCTGTTGCATATGGCTCTCTGACAAAGGAACAGTTCAATGCAGAAATAGAAAAAGGCATGGAAGATATTAAGGCTGGCAGAGTGTATTCAGCAGATGAAGTTGAAGCAGAAATGAAACAGGAATTTGGTATATGAAATATAAAGTGATGTATACAGCAGGAGCAAAGAAAGATCTGCGAATTATGTATGGTGGACGTGATGTTCATAAACAGTTAAGTCAAACAGAAGATGTTTCAGTAAATTAAAACAGAATATGGAACAAAAACACGAGCAGTTAGTCTATGAAAAATAGGTTAGAACTAAAGCTTTTAGGTCGACAGTACCGCCATTATATGCGGATGCGAGTGGAAAGTGTGTTGGAACTGATTCATCTTTTGGACTATACGATACCAGGGATTAAAACGCTACTGAAAGGGTGGAATGAAACAAATGGGAAAGATAAGCTGGGGGATTTTGTGGAAGAATATTGACATTATGACAATATTACAAAGAAATCGGAGGAACAGTTTATAGAAAAGGAATCTGCAAAAACAGATTCCTTAAACCAGGGGAAATCCCTGTCGAAGAATGGAACACCAGTTACTTTTTTGATAGAGAAAACGGACTACAATAACGGTCTGCTTTTCTTTATCAATAGTATAAAAGGCAAGGTAATTATTGATGATTACAAAACGAATTTCCCAACTGGCTAAAACAGGATCATCGACAAGACGGAACTTTTGAGGAAAATCTGATAATGTTCCTATCTGCTTTGTGACAGCATCTAACAGATTGTCAGCAGCTTGTGGATTTTTTAGGGTAAATTCGATGTAATCCACAGCACGCATAATATCATGCTCTGCGGTGGATGTGATATGAAGCTGATAACTCATCGTGTGCGGCGACTCCTGATATCTGCCATAGCTTCAGAGAAAGGTCGGGTGTTGCCTGATGCAATATCGTCCATTCCGTCCTTGATTTGGCTGTAAAGCTCAAATCGGCTGGCAAGATTTTCGTAGGCTTCAATGCTCATAACTGCAAGGTCTCCTTTTCCATTCTTCGTAATGAAAACTGGTTCTGGATAATTATGACAAAATGTAGAAATTTCATTGTAATTATTCCTTAAATCAGCACTTGATTTGATTATCGGCATAAAAGCACCTCCTTATCTGATAACAAAATTATACATAAATTTTGCTATGAAATCAATGGGTTTGCTATAAGTGTTGGCAGAATTAAATCTTAATATGTCAATGAGATTGACCTTTCTTTAAAGAAAGTGAGTATCAAGTTTAGAAAATTTAAAATCAATACAGATTGAGCAGACAACTGAATAACTGAGCTTTGTACCGAGCCACGGAACCGATATGAGTTACCAAATAGCCGGACATTGAGAATGATGGGATAACCAGATCCCGCATATTCTTGATGTTCGGCTATTTTTTTGTTGCTCCGAAATGGAGAAACAGATGAAAAAGCAGTGGAAGGCGTACATCGCCAGATACCCGTTCCTTATTACAGTAGGTAGAGGAATAAAATTTTTTCATAATTTTTTAAAATCATGTCTGCTTTTATCTCTCCCAATATTCGGACTATCTTTGATAGAGAGCCTACAGATATCTTTGATATCCGTACGAGGGTATGGGGAATCGGAATCCCCATCAAGAGACTTACCCGGAGGTATGCCGTAGCCATAAAATGGCGATACGGTAATACCTGGGTGGATCTTGCTCTAATCTACGAACCCTCTTACATATACAAAAGATGGAGGAGGAAAATACAGGGTGTGAGAGAAAAGAATTTTAGAAAAATCAAAATAACTCAAAAACTTGACTCTTAACATTGCAAAAGTTAAAACGAAAGAAAATGAGTTAAAAGGAGAACGAGAAATATGTTTACAAGCGTATTCGGGATTTCTATAAAATATGAAACATGGAATCATCAGGATTCTTTGCCTGTTTATATTGCAGGGAGTTATGATTTTCATACAGCATATATTGGAAACAGACAGCTTCGAGGAGTCCGGCCGTTTTTAAGCAACAAATATGACATCACAAAGCACAAACGGTACAAAGAGCTTGCCGATTTCAACAAGAATAATGCGTTTGATGTCGAAAAATATCTGGCACACCGACTGGTGATGTCGGAAGATACAGAATTTGTATTGTACTTGCCTCAATTGTAATTCAAGATTCCATCCCAACTATCTTGGATATGTGTATAGAAATAAGTGAAATATCAATATAATTGTATTGAATTAGCAATGAAATAGCATTATAATGAAGAAAAAAGGAGGTATCTAAAATGGCAAGTACAATTCAGATCAGGGTAGACGATGACTTAAAAAATAAATCAGATCAGCTTTTTAAAGATCTTGGAACTGATACGACATCAGCAATAAGGATGTTTTTAACACAGGCGGTTGCATATAATGGATTTCCATTTGAAATAAAACGAACTGTGCATAATCCTTATACATCTATGACAGAAGAAGAGATGCTTCAAAGACTGGAACAATCCAGAGAATCTTCAAAAAGGGGAAATTACCGAAATGCAGATGATGTGATTTCAGATATAAGAGGAAAATATGGATTATAAAATAGTTGTAACAGCTGAAGCACAAGAAGACTTGAATCAGTTTATACAGTATCTGCTTTTCGCTAAGAAAAATAAGCAAGCAGCGAAAAATGTGCTTGATGATTTTGAGTATACTATTAAAAAGTTAAAGTATGTAGCGAGTAGTTTGAAAGTATGCGACAATCCACGTTTACAGAGTCTGGGATATCGTCGAATAAATTTTCAACAGCACAGATATTTTATGTTATATAGAATAGAAAATGATGTTGTATATGTGGATGATATTTTCCATGAGTTACAAGATTATGAAAACAAAATGATATAAGAAGCGTAATTGATACTTTATAGCCTGTATTTGGGATACCTCTGATACTTCCGCCTGATACAATGATTATGCTGGAAGTAGAAGATCAGCAGGACAATTTAATAAAATTTTTTAAAGCTCTATTGGGTTAAATACTCAATGGGGCTTTTTTTGATGCCTGAAAATCAATGATTTCCAGCCAAAGCCATGGGTCTGTCTATGACCGCGTGATTGGGAAGGGAATCAGGCATGATCAGATGCATCAGCGGATCACGTGCATCTCCGCCCCTGGATTTGAAACAGAAAACAAGATTTCAAATTCAGGAGGAAAAGAAGATGTACGTACAGCATCCATATAAATACGAAGGAAAATATTATGCAAAGATTGATGGAGTATTCTATGAGATCTCCAAGGAAGTAGCAATGGCAATGTTTGCCGAGTATC
>OKSF01001354.1_pt1 | contig 19947 bp, 24 predicted proteins | sample 1606061 | NCBI WGS metagenome assembly OKSF01 (sample SAMEA3541567, study PRJEB24748) | human gut metagenome | biome: human gut; feature: human-associated habitat; material: faeces | place: China | collected 2012 | reverse complement strand
TCCCACTACCTGGGCATGTTCAGGACTTTCACCTGCGAGAGCGCGCCCATGGCGCGCAAACAAAACGACAGGCAATCCCGCAGACTGCCTGTCATCTAAAATAACCCATATCAAATTTTAATTATTCAAACTCGGCAAGTCCAAAGGTGTGGCTAAACATATTTATTTAGTTTTTATCTCTTTTCTGCCGTTATTTTATCTCTGTTACATATATTATTTGGGCTTGCTGATTTTCTGTTGCCAATTTGTTGCCACAAATATATTATACCAATCTTCCTTTATTGTGTAAATATTTCTAGACATCTTTATAAATCTCATAATCATCAATGTTATCTTGCCTTATGCATGCGCTCTCTATATATGTACTATAATCATTGATGAAGTTGCTCCATTTCACAGCTTTAATATAACTAAACTCCCCATACCAAATTGTATCCCCATTGTCACATACCTTTTTGGTTGCTTCTTTCAAATTAAATTTGTTTTTTCTTATGATTGAGAACAATCTATCCGTATGGTGCGTAGTACACCTGCTGTTACAGCAGTTTCTACTTTCTAAATAATAGGAATATGAGCCGTTTTCATCTGGTAATACAACTGCCAACATTGCATTACTCCTACTTGTAATAGCATCTCCATTTTTATTTTTTCGTGATACTTCTTTTAATGAGTATGAGATTTCCCATGGTATCCATTGATTTCTTTCAGTTTTCCAACTTTCTTTCATGCCTGGTGATATAAATACAATGGTTACAGAACTATCATATATTCTGTCTTTTAATTTTTCCCAAATAGTTGCCTCTGATAAATTGCTCAAATCTTCTCCATCACTTTCGCCTTTGTATATATTATCAGACGGATCCAATATTTCCTCAAACTTTGTGACATAATTACGTACGGTTGAATTCTCATATATTGATAAGTTTTCCACTTGATTATCCGCAAATTTATACGAAACAAATATCTTTTTTCCCATATTTTTCCTCCCCATATTATCTACATGTACAAATTGGTATAATTTTAAATAGAATTGGCCAAGACTCAAATATATACACAACTATAACAATTACTAATGATATTAAATAAAACCATCGTAATGTTTTTGACCACATTACTGTCCAAATGGATTCTACCTCTTCAATTTTCCCTTTAAACTTAATCGGATTCAACTGATACATTAATTCTCTATTATTTTGTGGTCTCTCCGCTAATACCCAGTCATATATTTTTCTATATATTTTCTCTGTTCTAAGAAAAAATCCATCTAAATACCAAAAAATCACATTGACAGCTACTAATGATATACACAGTAAAAACATATTTACCCTTTCAGGCAGTAAAGCCAAAATCACAGCATAAATGGATACGAACTAGCCTTTAATAACAAATGAATTTTGTGCCATTCTTGTTATACACGCTTGTATCAAATCAATTTCTTTATGAATTTCTTCTATTGAAATCTTATCATTATCTGCACTCATCATATCATCTCCTCAACTCACTTTAAAATTCAAAATATCTTTTATTTAATTTTGGATAATACCGGCAAATTATAAAGAACATCTAATGAATGAATCTTCTCATATCCTGTAATATTCAAAACTGATTCGCCATCTAATCTATGTGTTAAAATTGCATAACTTCTATCCCATAATTCAAGTTCTTCTGATTTAAGAGTAATCATTTTGTCCAAATAATCACTGATATTATGTTCTATATTAATGTCATTATATTCGCTAAATGCTTTGTGAACAAGAGCATTCTCTAATAATTGTATTGTTCTACTAGGTTTACAAATTCGTACCAAAGATGTCATAGCCAATTCATGATATATCCATGGAGATAATGTCACTTTTTTCTTTTCATTTTTTATCTTTTGTAAGTCATCTGCTAATAAAACAGAATTAGGCGTATTATAGAACATAATGCACTCTGTATTATCAATCATCTCTGTTAACGCAGTATCTAACATCATATGTACATGACTAGTTGTATAATTTCGAAGATTATAATCATAAGTTTTTCCATCTTTCTTTTTGCAATATTCATCATCAATTTGTTGTAGTAAATCATTGCAATATCCCCACACACATGAATCTATAAATGCAGTCAACTTAAATTCATCATACAACCAACCTGCAAATGCTTTAACCTTAGTTATATCTTGATGTGAATGCGATATAAATATATCAACATTTTCCATTTGAAACCAATTGCTCTTCATAGAATCTCCATCAATGTGCCCATTATCATAGATGAATTCTTTCAAACTTTTCTTTGCCATTTCTTCATGTTTTTGATATATCTTTTTTCCTGTTTCCAAATGTCTATTTAATTCTCTATTGTAAAAACTATTACTAATTTCTATGCTATACTTTGAATACATCATATCCCCCCATAATACATTTTATCCGCTACCTCGGTCCCATAAATCGATCACCATTCAGATGTATCATATGCTCCGGCATTTCAGCAATCCATACTTCTGTTTCCCATGCGAGTTCTTCCGCAAATTTTTTATACGTCTTGAAATCCAGAAATGCTGTTATAAATATTTTTCCTGCTGTTACATCTTTCGTCATTTCTGTAATTTCCAATATACGCTTTGGATCCATCGGACTGACCGATGTTACCGATTCCACAAAATAGATCCAATTCTTATCCTCACGATATAGCACTACATCAGGCATCTTATCATGCAACGTAATTTCAAACCCCAGTTCTTTTAATTTTTCTACATTCTTTACCAAATCTTTTTCTATTGTATCACCAACGTACAATCACTCCGAATTTGGTGCAAATCTCGGTGCAAATTCCTCGATAATGGCTTTTTGCAGCTCATTATGCTTACCTGCTGAAAATTTAAAGCTTTCACCATTTATATTTACTGGCATCATTGTCATCTTCTTTTTAGAAGCGTATATCTTTTATGGGGTCTGACCCTGAATACTTCAGATCCGGACGTGCGACTTTTCCGCATCCGGCTCTTTACGGAATTAATTATTCTACAGCTATCCATATATGCTCACGTATATTCTCGGTTTAGCTAGTGGATATGCCTTTGTAAACATGTCCAGAAATCCACTCCATTGGCAACTTCTTCTCTGACTTCTTCTGTTTAACCAAAAGAACAGGCTCTTCGTCACCCTGTATATCGACCTTTTTACAGCATAAAATACTATAATTCTTTTCTCGAGTCATACTATTCCGCTTCAATTCTATATTCTGATTTTAAAGCCATCACTTTTGGATGTTCTTCTCCAAACAATTCTGCAAGGTTTTCTAATAAATTTTTCGCTAAAGCATACTTCATTTACAGAAAACGCATAACTATCACCGATATATCGGATATTTTGATTTTCATCTATGCTGATAATATTTGCATTTTTACATGAAGATACAATAATCGGTGAATGTGTTGCCACAATAAACTGTACATTGGGAAATGTTTCTGTCAGTGCATCAACGATTTTCCACTGTCATTTCGGATGTAAGTTAAAATCAATTTCATCTGCTTCATATATTGTTCTTCATCTGAATGTTCTAATTCATCCCTATACATATACGCACTTTTCTTTAAATGAGGATACTTTTAACTCCACCAGGGACACACAAAAAGCCATCAATCCCCGTCCCCAATGGCTCTGCCCCCCAATGCTCTACATTTTTCTCCACAAATTAAATCTATTGAAGCGATGACAAGAAATCTTTAATCTCATTCTCCTGTTCCAGTTTCCTTATCTCCTCAAGTCTTTGCTGTTCCTTATCCATTTGTTCCTGTTCCATCCGCTGAAGTACCCTATTCTTATATAGATTATTTGCCATAATCACCCATTCCTTTACATACTCTACTACAGCTTCAATTGTACTTTTAGTTTCATTTAAACGCATTGGCATAGCAAGCATATTTTGTCCAATCTTTTGTAATCTGCTAGTTTCATATCCCATTACTGCTGTGTGTGAATACGAAGCATAAGCTATAATTTGAAACCACTCCTCATTAACAGGCTGATCAAGTTCAAATAATAACTTACCTCTTTCATACTTAATTGCAACCACATGAGGATTGTAATCTTCCGGCTTCTGAATATTGATAGCCAAACTTCTCAATCTCTTTACTTCAGCCTCATTCTTTTGCTTATCCGCCAAGACCTGCATCTCTGTAAAAATTACTTCTTCAGGATATAATCTTTCATCCGGTTCCTGTCTAAACATTCTTACAAACAGTTCATCCAGGTAACTATATTCTCGTGCTATTTCTCCAATTTTCTTATAATCAGATGCTTGAGCTATTTCTCCGGTAAACATTTCATTTAGAATAAGAGCAGCTGCATATATATCGGTCTGTGGAAGCGTAACGCCTCCCTTTTTTCTCTGCTCTGGAGCTGCATATTGAAAATTTGCCATTCTGTCTGTACGTCTTGTTTCAATAATTGTTGCTAAATTTTCTTCAGAAAAATGCGCAATTCCAAAATCAGCAATAACTGGTTCAAGGCTATCTTTATCAAAAAGAATATTTTCCGGCTTAATATCTCGATGTATTGTTCCTAGTTTATGCGCATAATTTAATCCTTTAAGAATGCCAGTAAATATTACACTTACATCATCATATTTTATGCCTTCTTTAATATAATCTCTCAAAGTTTTTGCATACAAAGGCATTACATAAAAAATATAATTCATCCCAGCCGTCCCATAATCAAGAATAGGCAAAATATTAGGATGGTTATGTATTATACAGAAAAAAGTTTCGTTCTTAAAACGTTTCAATACTTTTTCAGAATTATCTCTTTCTATAAATTTAATGGCAACATTTTCTCCATCTTTATCTGTTGCACTCCAAACTTTTCCGTTTCCACCACTTCCTACTTGTTTGTTCAAACTATATCTATTAAAAGCTGTAATTATTTCAACTCCTTTTTTTAATTTAACTTTTTCAACTGTGTCTACCACTTCTTCGCCATCTATCATTGCAGCTATTCGTGAGGTGATTTCCTCAAAATCAGATTCATCCTTCCATCCGTTCATCTTGGAAAATATTTGCTGTATATCCTCTATAGATTTAGTCATTGGGCGCTTTTCAAGTTCTACAAGTACTTTATTTTTCCATGCTATAAATTCAGGATCTTTATGTATAACATTTGCAGAAATCCCGTCACCCGAATTATGTTTAAATCTTGTCCGAATATCAGGAATTTGTTCAATCAATTCCATCAGTCTTGTATTATCGTTCATATTTTCCAACCTCTTTCATAATTATCTTATTCATCCACACTCTCATCTTTATTTTTATTCCAGTAATACAAGATCAAAATCTCATATTCAATAATAATGGCTTTGCATTTACCAACATATGTAAGACTCTCAAAACATATACCGTGCTATTTTTTTCATCTATGAAGAAATATATTTTATAATTTTTGTAATAGCATTTTCGAATCATTCGTGCCGCCAGCTCTCCGTCTTCATCCAATTCATGCTGTTTGGGCATAAACTCAAGTTTGGCAATGGTGTTTCGAAACCTCCTTGCCAATTTTAAAGCTGTTTCAGGCGTTTTTTTCTCAAATGCAATATAATCCGTATTATTCCTGATATCTTCTTCTGCAAGAGGAAGCATCATAACTTTATACATTTGCATTCCTATACCTGCGTTCTAATTCTGCAAAGAACTCTTTATAATCCTTGCCTTTTCCTTTCTCGATATCACGATAACTATCCATTACCATTTTTCTGACATCTTTCTGGTTTTCTTCCATTGCATCTATAAAATCTGACTTTTTTACTGTTACTGTTGTTCCCATATGTGATTCATCCTTTCTGGTTATCCGCTACTTCAGGTTCTATTTCTTTTGCTATTATATTATATCCATCTCACAAGTTATTTTTAACTTCCTTTATATTCATTATAATCTGCTCATCAAAGCTTATGCAACAAGATTTTGGATAATAACCATAAGAGCAAAGATTCGTGACCGTAATAAATATGAAATTTGGCAGATATGTATGTGTTCCATTTACCCTAGCTACTGACACTTTTTTATCTTCTACTGGTTGACGCAACGGATCTAATGTCTTCCTTGAATCTTCTTACTCCCCGATGCATAATATGATACATTGCTCCCGGAAACCATTCTCTCTTTCTTCTCGCCACGCTTTCCCTTATTCTATATTTTATAATACTATCATTTATGATCGTTTCCAAGAAATAGCGAACTTCTGATCGCTACTCCTCGTCTTCACATATTCTGATCTCTATATGTTTCCCCAGCGCATTCGCATACTTCTCCAACATGATCAGAGTCGGCATACAGCTTGCTCTTTCAAATCTGGCAATATTCGATGCCCTTACTCCGGTTATATCCGCCATCTCCTGCTGCGTCTTCTTCTGACGGTATCTCTCCTCTACCAGTTCTTTGATTACCTGCTCCGAATCATTCTCTACCTTTTCCCGTATTGCTTCTGCATACGCTGCCAAACGCTTTTCTCTTAATTCTTTCTCCTCTTTATAGCCCTTTATTGTATTATCCATATCTATTCACTCCATTAAACTTTTCGCTATTATATCATTCATGATATGTTTAGTCAATATAGTCTAATGAGTTTATATATCTTTCATGGGGTCTGACCCCAATGTGCCAGAAAGGAGTTTCCAATGACTGATTACTACGCTTTCAGCAAAGATCATAAATGTATCAAATGGACTAACTATGAGTTACTTCGTCATGAATTAGAAGAGGCAGATGAACTATGCCATAACAATTGGACAGAAATCCAACATTTACGGGAGTATATCGATCAACTGCATGCGTTACTTACTCAGATGAAATCTCAAAATTTAATGGTGTCAGGCATCTTCAAACAAAATATAATTTAATATTTTTAGCAATTCAAAATATTTTCACTTTATATTGATGATAGCAATACCCCTTTTTATAATACTCCACCAATATACAATTTCGGGCAAAATTCACCTCATAATATATTCCCAATGCATATCCACAAACATGCTCAGGGAATGCTTTACCACCATAACTCCAAACATCTTGTTCTGGACTTTTAGTTAAACATTCAAGTCTATTTCTATCATTATCCTTGTCGACCTTCCTTCCTGTTGATTTTTTCATTTCCAATGCTATAAGATTATCGCACAATATATTTTGTCCTCTACTATGCACAATTAAATCACAATTAATTGTTACGATTTGTTCATCTAATCCACGAATTGTCTTTTTCAATGTTTTTAATGTTCCACCAATGTTGCGATTATACTCAACATCTACAAAATAATCAGAGAATTTTGTTTTCTTTAACGCTTCATGTAGTTCTATCATCAAAGCTCCACACAAAGTTCTTTCGGACACTCGTGTCTCAAACAGCATCGTATTTTTTCTTAAAAACGATTTATTGGCATTTTCAAAAATCTTTTCTAATTCTATTACCTGTCTATCCATCATGCCTGTTCCTCAAATATCCTTAGTCTCTTCACAATCGCCTCCGGCTCCGGCAGCAATCCTTTCATCTCTTTCGGTAACGTATTTCTCAACTGATATGTTGCCACACTAATCGGCGCATTAATATTCTTCAAAGTATATTCTACATAAGTTTTATCCTTGCTCTTGCAAATAATAATACCAATAGATAAATTCTCGTCTACAATTTAACCTGTTCATCCAATGCTGTCAGATACAGTTGCATCTTTCTTGCGTATTCTGCTTCAAATTCACCAATTTTCAGTTCTATAGCTATCAGGATTCTCATTCTTCTATGAAATAGCAATAAATCAATATATAAATTTCTTTTTCCCGCCATAAGATGATATTGATTTCCGATGAATGTATAATCTCCACCCATTTCTATCAAAAACGCTCTTATGTTATTTACCAACTGCATTCCTAATTCAAATTTTAATGGTGTCAGGCATGTTTCATTAACAATACATTCTCCGCATATCTATACAACAAATGTGTATTATTGTGTAACAGATTCTCAAACATGTTTATTTCTTCATCGGAATATCCTGTTTTTTCTGTCCATTTATAATCAGGTAATTCACATCTTGCCGAATCAAAGCCACTTTCTGTCGGACGTTCAAAATTTACTATAACTTTTTTCATTCCATCTTTTTCTATAATCTGGGAATGAACAATTTCTGTCTCATCTGCCAGTGTCATATACGGATACATCATATGCCTTCACCTCATTTCTTTTGAACATATTATAACGTTGTTCTTTAAGATTGTTATGTGAAAAATAGAATTAAAATTTTAATGGTGTCAGGCATCTTCATCTTTCGACATAGTTACAAAATTATTCTGTCATAACCATTATCCAATACTTCTAAAATTCCTCTTGGGTTATTTCATTTGAAAATTCATATACCTTTCCAAAAACTTCTTCTATGCTATCCCGTATCTTTTATGGGGTCTGACCCCGAATATTCAAATCTGATCATTATTTCATCTTTCTTTCCATTATAGTTTTCACCTCTTAAAGGTTATCCAATTTTCAAATTCAATTCTTTCTCCCTCTTCAATCCATATTTTATCATCAAAGTATACTTTAGGATATCCTTCATAAAATTGAGGTATACATATTTTCTCTGAATCATATAAATATACACATATCTTTTTTCCTAGTGCATCTGCATATCCTAACTCCCACGGACACCATTGGGACTTTAATGTACTTCGAGAAAGGAAAACTATAAATACTTTACTCTGCCTGATTCTCTCCTTAATCACTTGCGCTGTAGACGCATTACACCATTGCCGCTTTAAATCAAACTTATCATTTACCCAATCAATATACGCAACGTATCCATTTTGATTCAATTTTTTGTAAAATTCTACAATTTTATTCTCATCATTTGAATTATGAGAAATAAACACATCATATTCTTTAATCTTTTCTAATTCATCTACATACAATCTTTTCATAAGTATTTCTGGACTACTTTCATTTTTTACTAATTCGTTATCTATATAATTCTTTTTACCTTTCTTTTTTCTTCTTAACACAAAAGGTAACCCTATACCCTGAATATATTTCATAGATTCTTCTTTTAGAGAAAAATTCCTTGTACATGCGTTTACTTTATAAAAAAATTCGATAATATTCTTGGATTTATATTTTGATAGTTCTCGAATTATTTCTAGTTTTTCATGCAAATCATGCGTTTTAAAATATTTATCGATAAATTTTGAAGCATAATTTGGCTCTATTTCCTGCACGTAATATAATGCTTTTTCGACTTTTTCCTTACGTGCTTTTAATCTTTTCTCAGATATGTAAGTTATACTTTTTTCTATTTCTTTTCTTTCTTCTTCAGAAATAATATTTTGTCTTCCGACCTTTCTCAACTTTTTTCTATAATGATAAGAGCAATCTAAAATGAAATTATAAGGTTTTCTAAAGTTATATCTACTCTTTTTTCCATACTTAATTAACGTATTATTCTTTTTATGCCAATATTGATATTGCTTATTCAAATCGTCCCATAAATCAGGATATAATCTTACAAACGTGTTAACAAACTCCTCATCTGTAAAGTCTTCTGGCATCACTGTCCCAACCTTCTGAATAGGTTTCTTAAATTTCTTTTTATAATCGATATATATTTTATTAAATTGTCGCGCAGTCCCGCCCATAATACTATCATCTCCACTTTTTACAGGAAATACTACAATATTTTCAGTTCTTTACTTAGGATATTTATTTCTAATTTCTATTGCCTCTTCAATTAAATCAACTATATTTTCTTTAATATCATCATACACATAATCACTAAGCTGATATATAGACTCAAATGTTGTGCACACATCTCCTAAATTAATTTCATGTTCATCCCTTGGTTCGGAATGTTGAACAATATAATTAAAAGTTTCATCAACGCAAAACATTTTTAAAGGATTATCTCCCTTTTGGGATTGCTCCCCTTGGCTATTTTTTAATTTATTTATATAAATTCCTACAATTCCTTTTCCTCTTTTCCACGCTTCCTTAATCTCATACTGAACCCATTTTCTTGATGCAGTTTCCGTTCCAATCAATACAATAACACAAGAACGCATATTCAATTCTTTATCTATCCAAGCTTTTATATCTGCTTCTTTTTTTTGACGTACTTTTTCCCATCCATTATCAGAAAACAGCTCTTGTCCCTCTATAACTCCTATATTTCTTATTTGTCCTACTCGCCAAATGTCATTTTCAAAATGAAAACTAAAAAAACTTGTCTCTTCATAAATACCTCCTACTAATTCTATTCTTTCTCTCTTTCATTTCCCAAATAATTTATCATTTCCTGTGCCATACTAAAATAATCTATTCCTTCTAAAAATTCTTGATTCAATTCCATTGGAGCGTTATTTAATCCACTCCACTCTTGACTTTTATATTCCAGTGCTACTTTGCTTGAACATCCGCCTACACTTCCCACAACAAAAACAGGAATATTCATTTCTTGTGCTAATTCTATCTCCTCACGTATTCCTTCATCTTTTTTATTCTCTTTAATTTTTCCGCCCAAGCATACTAACGCTTTAACTTTCTTTCTTTGTATCATTTGTTTTCGCATCTCACGCAAACTTTGACCAAGATCTTCTCTTTTTTCTGATATAAATAGATTAAATTTTTCTCTATATTCTGCTTCTTGCTCTGAACCACTCACTAAAAAATATTCAGAAATATACATATTTACCTTCTTCTTATAATTCTGAGGCTCTATCTCTTTTGCTACTTCATAAAAAAGTTCCTGAAATGTTGGATGTGCACCAAACGTCACCTCATATCCATTACGTATAATCGTCTTCGCGAACAAAATTAAAGCATCGGTTAAACTTTGTTTGAATATTTCATCCGAATCCGGAAATGCACCTGAAACAATTATTTCCATCCCATTACTTCCTTTCTGTGTCTCTGTTATATAGCGATTCCAATGATAGCAAAAGTCTTGTATGTTATCAAAAACAACATTATTTCGCACAGAATATGACACAATTCTATTCGTTAGAATGACCACTGAATCTATAGAACTATCATTATGCTTCTCATTTAATTCTTGGGCATCAGCTAAAGTTGGTGTACGCCCAAATATTTGGTATTTTTGTTCAATATTACGTTGTGGGTAATGGTATTGTTTTCTTTCCATTGAGACACTGTAAATCATATTGTTTTCATCCACAGTCTTTTGTCTATCTCCAAACATATTATTGAGCAAATCGATATACCCCAACATTTGATTTGATCTATCCATTATAAGTTCAAAACTTTTTTGAAGAATTTCATCAACGATTTTTGTTAGTTTTTCATCATCATAAAAATCTTCTGTTCTATATTTCAAATGCGGCGCATCAGACGGTTTTATCTTTAACTTTTTTATATCTGCTTCATCAATTTGAATCCATAAAATTGGAATTTGTCTTAACAATGCAAATCTTAACTCTTTTACTACCCACTCAGAATCTGCCGATTGGGTAGTATGAATAAAGACAAACACATCACTGCTTTCCATCTCTTCATCAATCTGTGCCTGCGCCTCATCTCCAACTTTTACATTGATAACATCTCTAAACGGATTAGATTCTCTGGCCTGAATAAGCATTTTATCATAAATTTTTGCTGTAATCTCTTCTCCATCAACTCTTTTATGACTTAAAAAGACTTCACCTTCCTCACAATAACAAGTTGGGAACGCTTTTGCTATGATCTTTCTTGAAAATATTTTTGCGATGGTTGGAAGATACTGTTCATCCAGATTCCTACACCTAAGCTGCTCCCAAATATCATAACTCTGTTTATTTGATATTATCTTACCCGGTATCCTTGTTGACCGATCAGCTGCAACGGGCCATATTTCAGCCTTTCTCTCTATTGCTGTTTTTATCAGCTCCCTTACTTCATCTGCTACGCATCCATTTTCCTTATAATCATTATAAATAATAATCAATGAATTTTCAGAAATATTATTTTTACTTCTTGCCATGTTTTTGCTATTAACTACGCAATACTCAACACCATATTCACTTAATTGCAGAACCAATTCTTTATGGAACGCTTCTATAGAAGAATAATTTTCTACTGTTAGCTTAGGGGCAATAATAAATACTTTCATTTTTCTCCTTTTAGTTTTAATATCTGTATATTAATTTCAAATTTTTCACACCCTTACTCTATCACCTATTAAACAGATTTAACAATTTTATAAGCAGGTGTATCTTCTTTATGTGAAAAAGCAATATTTATATCTTCCTGTGTATATTTCAAAAAATCATTCCATGTAACTACATATGTATAGCCATTCTCAATATTACTCTTTAATATAGGGAAAAGATTATCTTTATCATAGTAAGTATACGAACCATTTCTATCTGGTAAAATAACAGCAAGCAATGCATTTCTATGACTTGTACGATTACTTCTTGTTGTCTCTCTAACCGAAAAACTAATTTCCCATGGAATCCATTGAGAGCGCTGCCATTTCCTAGGTTCTTTCATATTGGGAGATATCAAAACAATTGTAATTGTACTATCATAAATTTTATCCTTCAAATGTTCCCAAATCTCTTCCTCTTCCCATAGAGATATGTCTTCATCACTATTCTCGCCTTTATAAATATCATTCTCTTTTAAGAGATTATTTTTTATATAATCAACGTAATCGCACGGCCAAGTTGGTTCTACAACACTTGGCAAGGACTGAACATCCGCATCTATGTATTTATACGAAACAAATATTTTTCTTCCTGATTCATCCATTTATATTTCCTCCAATCTATATCCAGTACATTTTCTTATATACATGCACTAATTGCTTCCTTGTACACAACTAATAATTGGTCCTATATATTCACAAAATTGCCAACCCCAAAGCGCTATAACTATTATTAATGGAATTGAATAAAACCATCTCAATGTTCTAGACCACATAACTTTTCTAATTGATTCAACTTTTTCTATCTTTCCATCATACTCTTTAGGATTTAGTTGATACAATAATTCTCTATTATTTTTAGGTCTCATTTCTAAAACCCAATCATAAATTTTCCTATATATTTTTTCTGTCCTAAGGAAAAATGCATCTAAATACCAAAACATCAGATTCACCATTATCAATACTGTACATAACAAAAACAAATTAATTTTTTCCGGCAATAGCGCTAATACAACTGCATAAAGAGATACAAACCATCCCTTAACCATAAATGAATTTTGTGCCATTCTAGTTATACATGATTGTATTAAATCTATTTCCTTATGGATTTCTTCCATTTGAATTTTCTTCTTTTCCCCCATATCTTTTTCAGCTCCTAAACATAATCTCTATCCCCATCCTTTATATACTCATTATATAATAAATCTAAAGGATACCAACATTGTCCATTATAATTATCACTCCATTTTTTTAAAACAGTCGAATTGATTTTAATTAAATGATTTATAGGTACTTCATATGATATACGCATACCTTTATTTTCTGCTTCATATATATTATATTGTTCTCCATATAAAAGTTCCACTTTATCCCTATGCTCGCTTAACTTTCTTTTTCGTATAAACTGACTACATACTAGTTCCGAATATATCCATGGTGAATACGTTATATCCAAATTTTTAGAATCGACATCCATCTGAATCGACTTTTCTGTATTAAGCAAAAATATGCATTCACATTTATCAATCATTTTTATGAGTGCAATATTAAGCATATTATTAACATGCTCAGAAACTTTTAAGCAATCCTGATGATTATATAAAGATCCCCCTTGACCATCTCTTCGCTTGTTACTATATTTTCTATTTAACAACTCAGCAATATCCCCCGCATAGCCCCAAACATTCGAATCGACGAAACATTTCAATTTAAATGTTTCATTAAGCCATCCCGCTAATGCATTCACTAAATCCTTATCGCCACTCGAGTGTGACAGAAAAATATCTGCTTTCACTTCTGGAAACCAATCATTTAGTATTCGTGAACCATCAATAATATTATTGCTAATATATTTATTTAAACTATTTTCTACCTCTTTTTTCTGATCGCCTAAATGCTTTTCTCCAATTTCTTCAAAATATTTAAAAAAACTTTCTTCTTCCGATTCAAAAAATTTTTTATTAATTTCTAAATTAAATCCTGCAAACATAATTGTACCTCCGAATTCCTATATTTAATAGTTTAGCACACTTTTAGCTCCCATTCTTAATGTTAAATGCTCCTATATATCGACCTTCCAATCTCTGATTATAAACCCGTTCATAACATTTCATTCCAGCTAACTGAAGATTTTGATCCATATCATTTGCAGAAGCTAAACCATTTGATTTTTCCCAAAACTCGCCAATATTAAATCCTACAGACTGAATATACCTGTCCCTTTTCCTCACAGTACGAATAAAAATTCCCTAATTCCCACGAACACCATCCTCTAATCATTCTTCCAGGTAACTTTAATTCGGTTTGAGCACTTCTTAAAAATAACAATTGTTCTGCATTTCTCATTTCCTCCGTCAATTCGCTCTTTATCATTTCTCCTTCCAATTTATCATGATGCATCCAGTCAAAATATAAATATATACCTTGAAAATAGAACTCAAAAAATATCAAAATTGTAAAGAACTTATCGTCATAAGCATATGATGCAAAAACTTCAGGTAAATTGCTTTCATTGCTCTTCATGTAGCTTGGTAAATCCTCACGTGAGATTACGCAATTTCCATATCTTCTCAGTATACTTAACAAAAAGCCAAAAAGCTTCTTTTTATTAGTAATGTTGTATTCATCAACTCTTTCTATCCTCTCCCATAAATCATTCAAATTGCGTTTTAACCATTTATATCTTTCAAATTTTCTTCCCAGTTCACCAACCATTCTTATATTATTTTTTAGCACATCTTCAAAATCAAATTCAATATTAAGACTATCGGCCATTTTATCCCTTGCTACAAACTCTTCTTCTACATTCCATAATAATCTTCTATTTAATTCAGATATATGCTTGAATTTATTATTCTTATTAATCTCATCTATCTCTCGAATTTCTTTTTCATACTTATGCAACAATTCATTTCTGCTCAAAACTGACATGATTCTCTTCCTTCCTACTTCAATTTTCATCCCCTAAATATATATACACACAGCTCTCAAAAACCTGTCGCCTTTCGTCGATTTTTATATTTTATTCTCACCTTCACCGCACTAAACTCCCATAAAAAACAAAAAACTCTCATCGAGTCGGCCCTGTTAAACACTTATTCAATTCTCTACAACCAACAAAAAAGCTATCCACCAGGGACACAAAAAAAGCCACTAACCCCGTCCCCATTGGCTCATTGAAAGTTGAGAATTTTATCTATTTTTAACGTTCCTCTCTTCATACAATTATTCTAATCTACAGTATATTTAATTATAGCATATACATACAGTAAAATGAATATTCTACAGATTAAATATTCTTGTGCCGCACCGTAATATCCAGCCAGTTTATATGTCTATGTAACAAAATACCACTAGGGACACACAAAAAGCCACAATTCCCCGTCCCCAATGGGCACCCAACGGACAAATGTTATTACAATTAACACCATCTATCTCCCCACAAAATTATTTTCACCTCTCCACAACTTATCCCTTGCCATTTCCCCGCATATGTACTATACTTTATATGTTTTACAAATGCCACAAGCATTACAATAACGTTATTTTAATTAACATTCGCACAATTTAAATGCATAAATAACAATTCAACCAAACAAAAGAAAGGACCGTACCACATGAAAAAATTATCCACCTCTCTCCTTGCCAATCTGGTAGCAACGAAGAGAAAAGAATTGAAACTTACTCAGCAGGATCTGGCTGACGCCACAGGCATCAACCGTGCCCAGATCTCACGTCTGGAAAAGGAGGATTACCTCCCATCCATTCCACAGTTGGAACAGCTCGGTGAAACCCTCGGATTCGAGCCGGATGAAGTATTCGTTGACAACAGCAGCAACAAGCTTCCATCACCATCACCGCTGAATATCGCAGTAGCCGGAACCGGATATGTTGGACTCTCTATTGCCACTCTGCTTGCACAGCACAATCATGTCACTGCAGTGGACATCATTCCTGAAAAAGTAGAGATGATCAACAATAAGAAATCACCGATTCAGGATGATTATATTGAAAAATATCTGGCTGAAAAGGAACTGGATCTGACTGCTACATTAGACGGCGAAACAGCTTACCAAAATGCAGATTATGTAGTTATCGCTGCACCGACAAACTATGACAGCAAGAAGAACTACTTTGATACTTCTGCCGTAGAAGCTGTTATCGAACTTGTATTAAAAGTGAATCCGGAAGCCATTATGGTCATCAAGTCTACGATACCGGTTGGCTATACAGAGTCTGTCCGCAAGAAATACAATACGTCAAATATCATCTTCAGCCCGGAATTCTTAAGAGAATCCAAGGCATTGTACGACAACCTGTATCCAAGCCGTATCATCGTATCTACAGACAAATCCGATGAACGTCTGGTAAATGCTTCCCACACATTTGCGGCACTCCTTCAAGAAGGTGCTCTGAAGAACCAGATTGATACATTATTCATGGGATTCACCGAAGCCGAAGCCGTAAAACTTTTTGCAAATACTTACCTTGCACTGCGTGTGTCTTACTTCAACGAATTAGATACTTATGCAGAAATGAAAGAGCTGAACACTCAGGAGATCATCAACGGCGTATGCCTGGATCCTCGTATCGGAACACATTATAACAATCCTTCATTTGGATACGGCGGATACTGCCTGCCGAAAGATACCAAGCAGCTTCTGGCAAACTACAATGATGTGCCTCAGAATATGATGTCTGCGATTGTGGAAAGTAACCGTACAAGGAAAGATTTTATTGCGGACCGTGTACTCAGCCTTGCCGGTTATTATGATTATAATAATCATGGGGATTACTCCGCTGATCAGGAAAAAGAATGCGTCATCGGCGTTTACCGCCTTACCATGAAGAGCAACTCTGATAACTTCCGTCAGAGCAGTATCCAGGGAGTCATGAAACGAATTAAAGCCAAAGGCGCCACTGTCATCGTATACGAACCAACTCTTGAAGACGGCACAACCTTCTTTGGCAGCAAAGTTGTGAATGATTTGAATAAATTCAAAGAAATGTCACAGGCTATCATTGCTAATCGTTATAACTCATCCCTTGATGATGTGAAAGATAAAGTATATACCCGCGATTTATTCCAGAGAGATTAATTCTTTTTCAAAAAAGCGGCGGCGCATGGGGAGGAACCTCCTTTAACTCCTCAAAACGAACATCAGCGGTCCGGGCTGCGCTTCGCCCGTCCTTTCGTCAGGATCTGCCGCCGCTTTTTGTCCTTCATAATGACATTTGCAAGCTATCATTTTTCCGCTCTGTTATGTACTTAAAGGAGTATGCTATAATACAAACTTTTAATTCTTATTTACAAAATTCCCATTTTTGTCTAATGAAACCGGCATGCTATCTATATCCGCTATTTAGAGACACACTAACGTTGCAATTACACCTGAATGATATATGCATTTCATGAACTTATTCCCCCACATCACGTCTTACATGCCGCAAATACAACATCCCAAATTCCAACTCTATCAATCTTTTATAATACGGAAATATTTCATCAATTATCATTCGCTTAAATACATCATCCGCTTTTTCAATATCTATATTGTCAGTAAAATGCTTTCCATACGTCGATACAGTCAATATTCCTTCAACTAGTGGTGAATTATTGTTTCCAAAAGCAACTTTTATACTAAATGCAGAACCAATATTATTATACATTCCATCTCTTTTTCCCAAGTGGTATTTATTAACTTCATCCGAACTCAACTTTTCTTTTTTAGGTACATATACAAAATCTGTTTTATCACTGATTATTTGATAATACGACGTATCTGTTTTTTCTACAAATTTATTCAAATCCAAATAATTAACAGGATCTCTTCCTGCTGCCCATCTCCATCCCTTATCTTCGCATCCATCATACGAATATTTATAAATCAATGTACACGAAACATATTCACTATTAATCTGAGTAATTGATGATACGACATTTTTAAACTGTCTACATATCTCAATAATTCTTGAATGGACATCATAAGGTAAAATATTTTTCTTCAAATCAATCTTTTTAAACTCCAAATCATGCGACAATGTATCTCTCTTATGCTCCATCAATTCATGAGCATATGAATAGGCATATCGAACAGATTTTTGAAGAAATAATTCCTTCTGATCATCTTCCTCAGATCTTAGTTCTCTTAAAGAAAAGAAACAATCTATTAAAATTAATAGTACAATAAATATCCATTTTGCTTCTGGCGATATCCATTTATCCTTAATTTCATTTATAAAGGGAATAAGAAACGGAACCAATGTAAACCAGAAAAAATTGCGGTATTTTTTCTTTATTTTAATTTTCTGCATATTTTGATTTTCTCCTTTTATAACTTCACGAACTCCCCTCTATTATCTTTAACACATAGCTTTTTTAAACTGTCGTTTTTTATCGAAATTTTTTAATTTTAAATACTTTTTTCTTTTCAATCTTACTATCTTTATTTTTAATTAAATGACAGAATCTATGTTGAAAATGAATTAACAAAAGGGACGTCTGAATATTCCTGTGAGGTAACACTGCAAATCAGGCAGACGGGAAAACGTCTGTCCGGTAATGTAGGAAGCGCTTATGCGAGTTTACTCGCGTAACATTTTATCTAAACCATAAACCTATCTCCTCATAGAGATATCATGCTCAACATCAATGCTTGTGCTATTAATCCGATCATTATGAATTAGAAAAGGGCGAATATCTAGTCACCAAAAAACTAAACGCTTACATCACATATCCATTTTATGTCATATTTTTGTAATAAAAAAGATCAAATCCATCAAGTCCGATATTTACTGACGAATCTGACCTTTTATAATCATGTAACGTTTTAAAATAAATTTTTAATAGTGTCAGACACCTTCTATCAAAAATTTATTCTTCATCCATACTAAGAGTTACTTCCCAATTATCGTTTGTTCCATTCGCCAATGCACCTCTATAAGCCGGATGTATTTCCCACGAATATCCTCTGTCTCCAACATTAGAATTTAACAAATATGGAGACTCATCATAATAATATCCTCATTATGAGACGATAGTAAATGAAGATGGTACAGTGAATTTGCGTAAAGTGGGAGATCAGACCAATCTTCAATATTCGGAGAGTACAAGCCGGAGCAGAGACTGGTATATGGAGGTCGCCATGAATTATAAGCGTGATTTTGGTGATCATCATGTTTCAGCCTTGGCTATGTACAATCAAACAATGAAATATTATCCGGATAGTAATCCGGATGAATTTAAATCTATTCCCCGAAGCTATATCGGTTTAGTTGGGCGTGCTACTTATGACTGGAAAACACGTTATATGGTTGAAATGAACGTGGGGTATAATGGTTCTGAGAATTTTGCGCCAGGTAAGCGGTTTGGTCTTTTTCCCGCAGTATCAGCAGGTTGGGTTCTGACAGAGGAAAACTTTATGCAACCTTTAAAACCGTGGTTGAGTTATTTTAAACTTCGTGCTTCCTATGGTGTAGTGGGGAATGATCGTGTGAGTGGTAACTATCGTTTTCTTTATCTGCCGGATTCTTATAATCCGTCGACAGGTAGTTATTATTTTGGAAATTCCATATCTACAGCATGGCAAGGTGCAGTGGAAAGTAAGATTGGTAATCCCGACGTAACTTGGGAAACGGCTGCAAAGCAGAATTATGGGGTGGATGCTTATTTCATTAACAGCAAACTAAAAGTTAATTTTGATTATTTTATTGAGCGTCGTAAGGATATTCTCACAAATCGTAATCCAGTTCGAAGCCAGTGTCGCCGGCGGCATCCCCATCGTGCGCCCGATGTA
>OKSF01001351.1_pt1 | contig 19987 bp, 17 predicted proteins | sample 1606061 | NCBI WGS metagenome assembly OKSF01 (sample SAMEA3541567, study PRJEB24748) | human gut metagenome | biome: human gut; feature: human-associated habitat; material: faeces | place: China | collected 2012 | reverse complement strand
ACCCATACCGGAGCCTTTGCCCTCAATGCGGCCAAGGGCGGGGCGGCCAGCGTCACAGCCGTCGACATTTCCCAGGAAGCCGTCGACATGACCAACGAAAATATCCGCCGCAACGGCCTGGAAGACATCGTCACGGCCAAGCAGGCCAACGTCTTCGACCTCTTGACCGATCTGGCCGACCACAAGTGCCATGACTATGATTTCATCATCCTCGACCCGCCGGCCTTCACCAAATCGGGTCATACCGTCCACAACGCCATCCGGGGCTACAAGGAAATCAACTTGAAAGCCATGAAACTCCTGCCCCGCGGCGGTTACCTCGCGACCTGTTCGTGCTCCCACTTCATGCGTGACGACCTGTTCCGCCGGATGCTCCACGACGCCGCCAAAGACGCCGGCGTCCGCCTCCGCCAGATCGAAGGGCGCCAGCAGTCGCCGGACCATCCCATCCTCTGGAATGTCCCGGAAACGAATTACCTGAAGTTCTACCTGTTTCAGGTCGTGTGAGATTGGTGGCTCGTGGTTAGTGGTTAGTAACTCGCTGGTTATCCTCATCGTATGTGTAGTCCCTTTCTCACAGAGAAAACCTTTAAATTTAAAACTATCTGCTAACCACTAACTGCTAGCCACTAACAACTTAAAAGGGCTGTCGCGATGCGACAGCCCTTTTATTATTCCCTAAAATGCGTATGTTTTACCCGCCAGGCGGTCATCTTGTTGAACAGCCAGAAGCCGTAGATGCCCAACGTGATGATAGTGAAGAACCACCATTTGATGTAGCTGCCGAAGAGCTGCAGACCTGTTCCATCAAAAGTGAGACGCTGGCCGTCGATGATCGTATTGCGGCAGATCCAGCGGCGAAACATGACTTCGCCCCAAGGATAGGCGATGCCGAACGTACAAATCGTAAGGATGACTAAGATGAGGCCATAGCCGATAAATCCGAGTACAGACCCTTCAAATTTCGATTCCCTTTGTAATAACATAACAATCCTCCTTTATGATATATATAGAAATATGATACCATATTTTTTGTTTGACCAATAGGAGGGAAGCATGGTAGAATAAAAAGGTACTTGCGAGTGTGGCGGAATGGCAGACGCACCAGACTTAGGATCTGGCGCCTCACGGCGTGAGGGTTCAAGTCCCTCCACTCGCACCAAAAGGGACTGTCGCATGAAGCTTTGTGCTATCGCGTACAGTCCCTTTCTTTTTCAGGGTTGAAGTTTGATTCATGATAGAGGGCGAGCCTGCTGGAGAAAAATCCACAGCCCGTTCTTGCTGGACCGTGTTTCTTTGCCAACTGCGGCCGAAGGCCTTTATCCTCCATTATGCTTGTGTAAAGATTCACAATATTCCCAATTGCTATTGGCAAGACCCCTTCAAGTATGATATACTACGCGTGACACATAAGGCAGGTTCTTTTAAAGCGCCGGGTTGGTACCGGAAACGGGCGGATACTGGCGCGGACCGGCCGTGTTTTTGCGTCTTTAATCGTATTGCGACTTGTATCTTGCGAAAGAGCGAGAACGGAGGAAAAACATGGAAAAACAGAATGTTGCTGGCGTCATGCCGGCAAGACGCACTTTTTTGTCGATTCGTCAGTTAACGGTTGCCGGTTTCTTATCGGCGATTACGATTTTTTTAGGCCTCACGGGCTATGGTTTCATCCCGCTGGTCATCATGAACGCGACGATCCTTCACATCCCGACTATCATCGGCAGCCTGACGGCAGGCCGCAAGGTCGGCATGATCGTCGGCTTCATGTTCGGTATCTTTTCCTTTATCCGGTCCTTGCAGGCACCGAGCGCGTTGCTGTTGTTTGCTGTACAGTATAACGTCGTTGCCGACGCCTTCATCTGTATCGTACCGCGTATCCTGATCGGCGTCATCGCCTTTGAATTGTACCGTCATCTGAAAATCCGCGAAGTATGGCGCATCGCCGTCACGGCGGTCTTGACGACGGTCTGTCACACGATTCTCTTCCTCGGTTCCTTTACGGCCATCGTCGGCGTCCCTTATGCCGAAGCACAGGGCATCCCCTTCATGAACGTCATCAACATCATGCTGGGCATCACGGCCGTCAATGGCATCCCGGAAGCCATCGTATCGGGCCTGATCATCACGCCGATCGTCATGGCCTTGCACCGCGCCGGATTGAAAGTCGCGTAAGAAGCGTGTGGTCGTTTCGGTTGTCATGCACATGTGGGTGTATCCCTGCTTGAAGTTTGATGTTTGAAGCGAGGGTTTTTAAATTAAAGACCATCCGCTAGCCACTAGCCACTAGCTGCTAACTACTTAAAAGGGTCTGTCGCACGTGCGACAGGCCTTTTTTTCATTCCATGAAATTAGTTAATGCGAAAAGGGGCGCAATGTGATAGAATATGGAATGATGACTGTTTTGTATAACAGAATATGCGAAAGAAATAGAAAGGATTTGTTATGGCTTCGATTTTTTCTCCATTAACTAAAAATATAGGGATTGATTTAGGGACGTCTACGACCCAGGTCTATGTGGAGGGCCGGGGCATCGTCCTGTCTGAACCGTCGGTCATGGCGACAGATGAACGGAACAGCAAGATGATTGCTGTCGGCCGGGCGGCAGAGGACTTATTGTCCCGGGCGCCGGAAACGGTGAAGCTCCATCGGCCTCTGGTCCACGGCGTCATCGCCGATTACAGTGTAACCCGGACGATGCTGGGCTATATCCTCAGCAAGTGCGTCCGCAGCGTCCAGCGCCTGCGCATCATGATCGGCGTGCCTTCGGCGGCGTCGAATGTCGAAAAACGGGCCGTCATGGAAGCCGTCTATCAGGCCGGCGCCAAGGAAGCCTTCCTCATCGAAACGGCGGCTGCTGCGGCTCTCGGCGTGAATCTGCCCGTCTATGATCCGGTCGGCAATATGGTCGTCGACATCGGCGGCGGTACGACCAATGTAGCCATGCTGTCCCTGGGCGGCATCGTCGTATCCAAGTCGCTCCATCTGGGCAGCCTCGATTTCAATGCGGCCATCAAAGATTACCTGCGCTATCAGTACGATATCGTCACTGACGACACGACGGTGGAAGAGATGAAAGTGACCAACGGCTCAGCTGTCCTGCCCCTGGAAGACCGGGGCTATTACTTCATGGGCCGCGGCCTCGATGACGGCCTCCAGCGGGAAATGGCCATCAAATCGAGTGAGCTCTACCACGTCATCGGCAAGCCTCTCATCAAGATCCTCGACCTGGTCAAGGATGTCCTGCGGGAAACGCCGCCGGAACTGGCCGCAGACATTATGGAACATGGCATCGTCCTCACTGGCGGCGGGGCCAAGCTAAAGGGCATGGACCAGCTCTTCACCCAGGAACTGGGCGTGCCGGTCATGCTGGCTTCCGAGCCGGAACTGGCTGTCGCCAAGGGCACGGGCATTGCCGTCGCTGATCGTGATAAATTATCGGCCCTCATCGAAGGGGCACAGCGTATATATAGGAGGAGATTTTAAAATTGTTTTCGTTCGGTAAAAGAAGCGTCGTCTTCGTACTCATCTTATTCATCGTCATTGCGCTTGTCGGCTGGGCCTGGCGCCAGCGCGATTCCCTGCCGTTCATTACCAAGCCGCTGATGACGATCATGTCGCCTTTTGAATACGGTGCCAGCCGCGTCATGGATTCGCTGACCTCGAGCATCCACATCGTCGACGTCAGCTTGAAGAACCGCATTGAATGGGAATCGCTGGAAAAAGAAAATGCCGACCTCAAGAGCCGGACTGTCGACTACGATGAAGTCGTAGCCGAAAACGACCGCCTGCGGGCGCTCCTCAATTTCAAATCGACCCATAATCAGTACCAGCTTCTGGCTGGTTCGGTCATTTCCCGTGACTACGGCACGTGGACCAACACCATGATCATCGATGTCGGCAGCGGCGAAGGCGTCGAAAAAGACATGCCGGTCATCACGCCGAGTGGTGTCGTCGGCTTCATCAGCGACGTCTATCCGCATTCGTCCCGCGTCCAGCTCCTGACGGACCCGCGGACCAGCATCGGTGCCATCGTACAGCGTCCGGAATCGCGCGTTTCCTCTGTCGTCCGCGGCAACGGCAACGTGCCGACGGAACCGCAGTTCGTCAACATCGCCAAGGATGCGGATATCCTGGAAGGGGATACACTGGTCACATCGGGCTTCGGCTCCATCTATCCGAAGGGCCTGCCTATCGGCACCATCGTATCGATCCATCAGAATGAAAATGATTTCGTAAAATATGCCGTCATTCGTCCCAGCGTCGATTTCTCCAAACTGGAAGAAGTCTTCGTCATCTTGAAGTCGGCCGATACCGGGTCCTATGAAAAACCGGAAGTCACGCCGAAACTCGTACCTCAGACGAATCGCGACAAAGTAGAAGGAATTAAAGGAGCCGCGGCATTATGAAGAAACTGAACTGTGTCATGACAGCCTTCATCGTCTTTATTTTGCAGGCTGCCATCCTGCCTTTTATGTTTAACAGCGTGAGCCAGCCTAACCTCATCTTCGTCTTCGTCGTCCTCATGGCCCTCCATCACGGCCAGCGCATCGGCATCATCACGGCCCTCTTGGGCGGATTTTGTCAGGATGTCATTATCGGCAATTTCTTTGGCCTGCACCTGCTGGTCTATCTCATCGTAGCCCTCATCTGCAGCTACCTCGGCCGCGACATCGACAAGGACCAGTGGGTATTGACATTGCTCATCGTCCTCGGGGCGACCGAAGTCGGCCTGGTCCTGACCTGCGGGTTCCTCTTCCTGGCCGGCCAGTACATCAACATCGCCGCCTACTTGTTGGAATTCAGCATCCCTATGCTTGTTTATCACGGAATCCTGGCCCTGCCGGTGGATCACATCGTCTGGCATCTGCGCCGCGACGATGCCTTTTACGGGTTCCCGGGCTATCGCTGGTAAATAAAGGAGATTTAGTTACATGCTTGAAGCGTTATTGAAAAAGAAGAATCAAGATGGCCGTTTCCGCTACCTCTACTGGATCGTCATCGCGATTTTCGTCATCCTCATCAGCCGGCTGGTCTACTTGCAGCTCTTTGCCGGTGAATATTATTATACCCTGGCCGAAGGGAACCGCCTGCGGGCCATCCCCATTGCAGCCATGCGCGGTATCATGTACGACCGCAACGGCCAGATCCTCGTCGGCTCGCGGCCGAGCTTCATGGTGACCTACGTGCCGCCTAAGGACGGCATGAGCGACGAAGAACTGCAGAAACTGGCCGGCATCCTCAACATGCCGGAAGATAAGCTGCGGGAAAAGGTCCAGAAGGTCAAGAGCTCTTACGTGCCGACGGTCCTGGCCAATGACTTGACCCAGGATATCGTCACGAAAATCGAAGAACAGCGCAACGACCTGCCTGGCGTCTCCGTCGACGTCCAGCCGATCCGCTATTATCCGTACAAGATGATGGCCGCCCAGGTCTTTGGCTACGTCGGCCAGATCGATGAAGAAGACGCCAAGCGCCTGGAAGGCGTCGAAGGCGTATCCAACATCACCCAGATTGGCCGGGCCGGCCTGGAAGCCTATTACGATGACCTCCTGCGCGGCAAGGATGGCGGCCGTCAGGTCGAAGTCGACGCCGCCGGCAGTCCGGTCAAGGAAATGGAACGCAAGGACCCCGTAGCCGGTCACAATATGCACCTGACCATCGACCTCTACCTGCAGCAGGCTACGGAACGGGCCATGGACCGCCAGATCGCCAACGGCATCGGCACCCACGGCATCGCTGCCGTCGCCATCGACCCCAATACGGGCGCCGTCCTGGCCATGGCCAGCCGTCCGGCTTACGACCCGAACTGGTTTACCCGGGGCATTACGGAAAAAGAATGGTCCCTCATCAACGACAATCCCAATCACCCCATGGAAAACCGCGTCATTGCCGGCGAATATCCGCCGGGCTCTACGTTCAAGCTGATCACCGGTTCGGCAGCCCTGGAACTCAAGAAAGTCACGCCTGATGAAATGATCTTCGACAGTGGCCGCCACTGGCTGGTCGACATGCGCAACGCCGGCGGCGAAGCCCTGGGCTGGATCAATTTCGTCGAAGCCCTGGCTAAGTCCGATAACGTATACTTCTACGAAATGGGCCGCCGCGTCGGCATTGACGAACTGGCGAAATACGCCCGCATGTTCGGCATGGGCAAGAAGACGGGCATCGCCCTGCGCGGCGAAGCACCGGGCCTGGTCGCCAGTGCGGAATATAAGAAGAAGAATTTCCACGATGAATGGTACCTCGGTGATACGTTCAACTCGGCTATCGGCCAGGGGTTCCAGCTGGTTACGCCGCTCCAGGCAGCCATGATCGTCAGCGAAGTCGCTAACGGCGGCATCCAGTACCGGCCGTTCATCGTCAGCCGTATCGACAACCTCGACGGCACGCCGTATAAGATTTTTGCACCGGAACAGGTCGGCACCCTGTCCGTATCCAAATCGACGCTGGACCTGGTCCGCGAAGGGATGCGTAACGTTGCTGAAGAATCCGGTACAGCTGGTTCCCTGTTCGCCGGCTTCCCCATCCAGGTCGCTGGTAAGACAGGGACGGCGGAAAACTTCGGCGGTACGGACCATGGCTGGTTCGTCGCCTATGCGCCGTATGAACATCCGCGCATCGTCATCGCCGTCCTGACGGAACAGGGCGGTTTCGGGTCTCTGTCGTCCGGCCCGATTGTCCGTTCCATGCTGGAAGCCTACTTCCACGTCGGTGAATACGCCGAAGGCGCACCGAAGGATAAAGACAAGGACGGCAAAGAAAAGGACAACAAGGCCAATAAGAATGCGCAGGACGGGAAGGACAGCAGCCATCGCGATGGGGCTGAGTCTGACCGATAAGTCCTGATGACGGCCTTATCTCATCAGAAAGGAAAGTGATTTCATGTCCCAGCTCATCGCCATCGCCTCCGGTAAGGGAGGCGTCGGCAAGACCCTGATTACGGCGGCCTTGTCTGTCCTCCTGCAGCGCCGGGGCCACCGCGTCCTGGCGGCCGACGCCGACATGGGCCTGCGCAACCTCGACCTGCTCTTCGGTCTGGACGGGTCCATCCATTACGATGCCGCCCAGGCTGCGCGGGGGAAATGCCTGCCCGGCCAGGCTTTGCTGCCGGTCGTGCCGGGACTGGATTTCCTGCCGGCCAGCCAGAAGCGGACCTGGGAGCGGATCGACATCCCGTCGTATCAATATGTCCTGGAGTCCCTGTCCGGGTCCTATGACTATACCCTCATCGACTGCCCGCCCGGCCGCGACGGCGCCTATCAGGCGGCGACGGCCCTGGCCGATGAGATCCTGTTCGTCGTCGAACCGTCGCCGTCGTCCCTGCGCGATGCGGCTAAGGTCATGCAGTACGCGGCCCGGCAGAAGCGCTTTCACTACGACGTCATCCTCAATAATTTTTACGCTGACGGCGTCATCACGCCAGACGCAGCCAAAGCCCGTTTGCAGACCGGCCACGTCGCCGGTCTCTTGCCGCATGATGATGGCATCGACCGGGCTGCCGGGGAAGGGCACCTTCTGCCAGGCTATCGCCGTCCCCCTGGCCCTGGCCGCGCTCCGGCGGGCGGGCATACTGCGGGTGCGGGCCACTGTGGCCCTGTCCGGCCCCCGGGTGAGCCGGCCGCTGTTTGCTGCGGCGGCGCGCCTGTGTCCCCAGGTGCGCCATCTGGTGGTGGATGTGCCCGGCGAGGGGGAGGAACTGGCGGCGTGGCTGCGGGAGGAGTATGGCGCGGCGGTGCTGCGGCCCGGCGGGGCGGCCCCCGACGTGACCCTGGCCTTCGGCCCGGGCGGGGAGGAGAGGGGAACGGTGCTCCGGCTGTACGGCCCCGTGCCCGGGCTGGCCGGCCTGCGCCCCATACTGGAGGAGGGGGGGCTGCCGCCGGACCTGGCCCCCCTTCCGCTGCTGTCCCTGTTGTGGGAGTGCGGCCGCCTGACAGAGGGACAGATCCGGATTCATGCCACATGATGGGAAATAATTGACTTGACAGAAGGTGGGAAACTACCTATAATATCGTATTAACGTGGCGTAATGTTTCTGTTGAGATTTCAGAAGAGGCCTGGTTGAGGCCTTTTGACCGATAAGGAAGAAGCAAAAAAGAAAGGTGTGCGCATACGGCAATGGCGAAAGAATTTAAGCTGAGCGCGGAGCGCTTGGAGGAGCTCAAGCAGGAGCTCAACTATCTGAAGACCGTCCGGGAGAAGGAGGTCGCCGACCAGATCAAGGAGGCCCGCTCCTTCGGCGACCTGTCCGAGAACAGTGAGTACGACGAGGCCAAGAACGAGCAGGGCAAGCTCTACTCCCGCATCGCGGAGGTGGAGAACATCCTGGCCAACTATGTGGTCATCGAGGAGCATGAGACCGACCCCAATTCCGTCCGCCTGGGCTCCAAGGTCAAGGTACTGGATCTGGAGTTCGAGGAGGAGGAGAGCTACCAGGTGGTGGGCTCCCAGGAGGCCGACCCCATGAACGGCCGTATCTCCGAGGACTCCCCCTTCGGCAAGGCCCTGCTGGGCAACGCAGTGGGTGACGAGGTTCAGGTGGAGGCCCCCGCCGGCGTACTGAGGTACCGTATTTTAGAGATTCAAAAGTAAGGAGCAGAGTCATGAGCACAGAAGAGAGAAGCGTCAACCAGCCCGAGGAGCAGCCGTCCCTGTCCGAACAGCGCCTGATCCGCCGCGCCAAGCTCAAGGAGCTGCAGGATGCGGGCCAGGACCCCTTCCAGATCACCAAATTTGTGGTGAAGCACCACTCCGCCGACATTAAGGAGGGCTTTGAGGCCCTGGAGGGCGCTATGACCTCCGTGGCCGGCCGCATCATGTCCAAGCGCGGCATGGGCAAAGCCGTGTTCTGCGATCTGCAGGACGGCAAGGGCCGCATCCAGCTCTACGTCCGCGTGGACGAGCTGGGCGAGGAGGCCTTCGCCAAGTTCAAAAAGACCGACATCGGCGACATCGTGGGCGTGGAAGGCGAGGTCTTTAAGACCAAGCGGGGCGAGATCTCCGTCAAGGCCCACAAGGTGACGCTTCTCTCCAAGTCCCTCCAGCCTCTGCCCGAGAAATTCCACGGCCTGACCGACAAGGAGATGCGCTACCGCCAGCGCTATGTGGATCTGATCATGAACGAGGACGTGCGCCGTGCCTTCCGTATCCGCACCGCCTTCATCAAGCATATGCGCCGGTATCTGGACGAGCGGGACTACCTGGAGGTGGAGACCCCTGTCCTCAACACCATCTCCGGCGGCGCCACCGCCCGGCCCTTCATCACCCACCACAACACCCTGGACATCGACATGTATATGCGCATCGCCACCGAGCTGAACCTGAAGCGGCTCACTGTGGGCGGCTTTGAGCGGGTGTATGAGATCGGCCGCATCTTCCGCAACGAGGGCATGGATCCCAAGCACAACCCGGAGTTCACCACCATCGAGCTCTATGAGGCCTATGCCGACTTCCACGACATGATGGACATTGCCGAGGGGGTTCTCTCCACCGCTGCCAAGGAGATCCTGGGCTCCTATCGTGTGACTTGGCTGGGCAACGAGATTGACCTGACTCCCGGCTGGAAGCGCATGACCATGATCGACGCCGTCCGGGAGTATGTGGGCGTGGACTTTGAGGCCATCTCCGACGACGAGGAGGCCTGCAAGGCCGCCGAGGCCAAGGGCATCGATCTGGAGGGCTGCGAGCGCACCTGGGGCACCGCCCTGTACGAGGCCTTTGACCAGCGGGTGGAGGAGAAGCTGATCCAGCCCACCTTCATCACCATGTATCCGGTGGAGGTGTCCCCGCTGACCAAGCGCTCCCCCAAGGATCCCCGCCTCACCGAGCGCTTCGAGCTGTTTATCAACCACTGTGAGTTTGCCAACGCCTTCTCCGAGCTCAACGATCCCATCGACCAGCGCGGCCGCTTCGAGCACGAGCTGGCCCTGCGTGAGATGGGCAACGACGAGGCCGGCATGATGGACGAGGATTTCATCAACGCCCTGGAGTACGGCCTGCCCCCCACGGGCGGCATGGGTATCGGCATCGACCGCTGCGTGATGCTGCTCACCGACTCCGACTCCATCCGCGACGTGATCCTCTTCCCCACCATGAAGCCCCTGGACAAGCCTGAGTCCGCCAAGCGCGCCGCGGCTGGAACCAACTGCGCTGTCCCCGCCGCCGAGCAGGGCCCGGTGGACTTCTCCAAGGTGGAGATTGAGCCCCTGTTCCAGGAGTTCGTGGACTTCGAGACCTTTGCCAAGTCCGACTTCCGGGCCGTGAAGGTCAAGGAGTGCACCGCCGTGCCCAAGAGCAAGAAGCTGCTGAAGTTCGTTCTGGATGACGGCACCGGCGAGGACCGTGTGATCCTGAGCGGCATCCACGACACCTATGAGCCGGAGGAGCTGGTGGGCAAGACCCTCATCGCCATTACCAACCTGCCGCCCCGCAAGATGATGGGCATTGACTCCTGCGGCATGATCATCTCCGCGGTACACCACGAGGAGGGCGTGGAGAAGCTCCACTGCCTGATGGTGGACGACCACATTCCGGCGGGCGCCAAGCTGTATTGAGCCGGTCTGTCCTGGGAAGCGGGAGCAAGTGCAAGGGGGTATGAGGAGAGCCATGGAGAAGCGCCTGGGAAGTGAATATCTGCGTGCTGACCGGGCGTTTCATACCCCCGCTGCTCCCATCCCCGGCTGGAATTCGCCGGACTGAATGAGCATGCCGAAGGGAATCCTTCCTTCGGCATGCTTTTCTGCGTCAAAATCGTTTCCATCCCACCCTTAAGGAGGCCAAGGCTTTGATCAAGAAATGCGCGCTCTGGCTGCGGGACAGCTTTATCCGCAGCCGGAGCCTCAACGCCACCCGGATCGTGGCGGGCTCCTTCGCGGCGATTATTCTGATCGGGGCGCTGCTGCTGACCCTGCCCATCGCCTCCCGGGACGGACAGAGCGCCGGGTTCTTCACCGGACTGTTCACCGCCACCTCCTCCACCTGCGTCACCGGCCTGATCCTGGTGGACACGTGGACCCAGTGGACGCTGTTCGGTCAGGCGGTCATCCTGACCATGATCCAGTTGGGCGGTCTGGGCTTCATGACGGTCATCACCCTCGTCTCCTTCGCCCTCCACCGGCGTATTGGCCTGTCGGAGCGGCTTATCATGGTGTCCACCCTCAACCTCAACGACATGGACGGGGTGGTGCGGGTGGTGCGCCACGCCCTCATCGGCACCTTCGCCATGGAGACGGCGGGGGCGGTGCTCATGTCGGTGTGCCTCATCCCGGAGTTCGGCTTCCTCAAGGGCACTTGGCACGCCGTGTTCCACGCAGTCTCCTCCTTCTGCAACGCGGGCTTTGATCTGCTGGGAGGGCGCTTCGGTGCCTTCAGCAGCCTGGCCGGCTACAACGACAACCCCCTGATGCTGGGCACCACCGCCGCCCTCATCGTAGTGGGCGGCCTGGGCTTCTTCGTGTGGGAGGACATTGTGGACAAGCGGTGCTGGAGCAGGCTGTCGGTCTACAGCAAGATGGTGCTCCTCATCACCGCTGTGCTGATCGTGGGGGGCGCCCTGTTCTTCCTGATGGAGGAGTTTGACAACCCCGCCACCCTGGGGGACATGCCCCTCTGGCAGAAGGGACTCAACGCCCTGTTCCAGTCCGTCACCCTGCGCACCGCCGGCTTCGACTCCATCGGCCAGGGCGGCCTCAGCGACACCAGCAAGGCCATGTCCTGCGTGCTGATGCTCATCGGCGGCTCCTCCGGCTCTACCGCCGGCGGCCTCAAGACCGCCACGGTGGGCGTGCTGCTGCTGGCCCTGCGCTCCGGCCTCATGGGCCGGGAGCAGGTCACCTTCCGCGGCCGGGCGATCCACTACCGCCGGGTGCTCAATGCCATGACTCTGGCGCTGGTGGTGCTGTTTGTCTTTGTGTTCAGCTCCATGGTGGTGTCCACGGTGGAGGATCTGCCCTACCTGGACAGCGCCTTTGAGGTGGCCTCCGCCATGGGCACGGTGGGCCTGACCACCGGGATCACCCCCACCCTCACCCCCTTCTCCCAGGGGCTGCTGATCCTGCTGATGTATATGGGCCGTGTGGGCATCCTGTCCTTCTCCATCGCCTTTATCACCGGAAACAGGCATCCGGCCAAGATCAAATACCCTGAGATGAACGTCATGATCGGCTGAAGCGCCGCATCAGGAGAAAAGGAAGTGTTTTCCACGTTATGAAAACCTTTGTTGTCATCGGCCTGGGCCGGTTTGGCAGCGCCGTGGCCACGGAGCTCAGCTCCCTGGGCCATGAGGTGCTGGCAGTGGACGAGCGGGAGGATCACGTGCAGAGGGTGGCCGAAAAGGTCACCCACGCCGTCACCGGCGACGCCAGGGACCCCTCGGTTCTGCGGGCCCTGGGCGTGCGCAACTACGACTGCGCCGTGGTGGCGGTGGGAGACGATATCGGAAACTCCGCCCTTATCACGCTTAATCTGAAGGAGATTGGGGTCAAGCGGGTCATCTGCAAGGCCCAGAGCCACGTCCACCGCAAGGTGCTGGAGAAGATCGGGGCGGACCGGGTGGTATTCCCCGAGCACGAGATGGGGGTCAAGCTGGCCCAGGGGCTCTCCAGCTCCAACGTGCTCAACTTCATTGAGCTGAGCGAGGATTTCGGCATCGTGGAGACCGCCGTGCCCAAGGAGTGGCACTACGAAACGATTCAAAATCTGGATGTGCGGGCCCGTTACAAGGTCAACATCATCGCCGTGCGCAGGGGCAAGGACGGGGCGCTGAACGTGGCCCCCGGCGCCAGCTATGTTATTGAGCCGGGCGATGCGGTGGTGGCCCTGGGCCGCACGGAGGACATCAACCATCTCCAGGACTTGTAAGGAGGACCGCCATGGAGCGCATCACCAGCCGGCAAAATCCGCTGATCACCCGCCTGCGCAGGCTGGGGGCGGAGAAAAAGACCCGCCGGGCCCAGGGGGTATTCCTCTGCGAAGGGACCAAGCTGGTGGGGGAGGCCCTGCGCTGGGGGCCGCCGCCGGAGCTGCTGGCGGTGGCGGAGGGAACCGCCCCCCCGGCGGAGCTGCCCGCCGGGGTGCGGGTGGTGGAGGTGCCGGAGGCGCTGCTGCGGGCGGTGTCCACCGTGGAGACACCCCAGGGCATGCTGGCCGTGTGCCGGACGCCGGACACCGCTCCGCCGGAGACGCTGCCGGAGGGCCGCCTGCTGGTGCTGGACGGGGTGCAGGACCCCGGCAACGTGGGCACCGTCTGGCGCACCGCCGACGCCTTCGGGGCGGCGGGGCTGTTCCTGCTGCCCGGCTGCGCCGAGCCCTTTGCCCCCAAGACGGTGCGCGCCACCATGGGGGCCTGCTTCCGCCTGCCGGTGTGGGAGGGGACGCTGGAGGATCTGACCGGCCTGCTGGCCCGGTCGGCCGTCTCCCTGTACGCCGCCGCCCTGCGGGACGACACGGAGGACATCCGCTCCGTTCCCCTGGGCAGCGCCGCCGTGGTCATCGGCAGCGAGGGGCGGGGGGTGTCCCAGCCGGTGCTGGACGCCTGCCGGGCGACTTTGAAAATCCCCATGCGGGACCGCTGCGAGCCCCTCACCGCCGCCGTGGCGGCGTCTGTGGTGCTCTGGGAGGGCTGGCGCTGAGCCAGGCCGCCCCAGCGGACGGCCCCACTCCGGTGGGACCGCGCGCTGGCGCGGCACAGAACAAGACAACAACCGGAAGGAGGCAATCCCGTGGCTGCGTTAACCTATCTGCTGTGGCTCACCACCCGGGAGGGCCTCCGGCCCGAGACGGCCGCGGCGCTGGTGCGCCGGTTCGGCACCGCAGAGGCGGCCTACTTCGCCGACCCCGGGGAGTACGAACTGCTTTCGTTGAGTGAAAGGCTTTGCCGCTCCCTGGCGGACAAGTCCCTGGAGCGGGCGGAGCGCATCCTGGGCGACTGCGACCGGCTGGGCGTCACCCTGCTGACCTACCAGGACGCGGCCTACCCGGAGCGTCTGCTCCAGCTCCACGACTTTCCCCTGGTGCTCTATGTGAAGGGGCGGCTCTTCCGCTTTGACGAGGAGCTGGCCGTCGCCATCGTGGGGTCCCGGGAGTGTACCCCCTACGGCGTGGCCATGGCGGGGCGGCTGGGCCTGGAGCTGGCCCGGTCGGGGGCGCTGGTGCTCTCCGGCCTGGCCCAGGGCATCGACGCGGCCGCCCTCAAGGGGGCCCTCCAGGGCGGCGGCCCGGCGGTGTCGGTGCTGGCCGGCGGGGTGGACGTGGTCTACCCCCGGCGCAACCAGGGACTCTACGAGGACGTGGCCGCCGCGGGGGCCATCCTGTCGGAAAACCCGCCCGGCACCCCGCCGGAGGGGTGGCGCTTCCCCATCCGCAACCGCATCCTCAGCGGCCTGTCCGCGGGCGTGGCGGCGGTGGAGGCCGCCGAGCACAGCGGCACGCTGATCACCGCCCGGCTGGCCCTGGACCAGAACCGGGAGGTATTCGCCGTCCCCGGCCCGGCGGACGCGCCCATGAGCGCGGGCACCAACGGCCTGATCGCCCGGGGCGAGGCCAAGCTGATCCGCTCGGCCCAGGATATTCTGGTGGAATATGTGACACGCTTTCCCCATAAGGTGCGGCAGGCCCCTTCGCTGTCCCGGGAGGGGGCGGAGGCGCGGCTGGAGGCGGCGGCCGAGCCGGCGCCGGAGCCGGTGCCCCGTCCGGCGGAGAGGAATCCCCTCCCTCTGCGCCCCCGGAGTGAGCTGGAGGCCATGGGGGACGAACAGCGGGCCATCTTCGCCCTGCTGAGCGGCCGCGCCCTGGTGCCCGACGAGATCGTGGGCCGCACCGAGATTCCCGCCCGGCGGGTGAACACTGCCCTGACCCTGCTGCAGGCTCAGGGCTATCTGAATGAGCTTCCCGGCAAGCGGTTTACCGCTGCCGTCCGCTTTGACGACTAAGTATGTAAGGAGTACTATGCTGTGGCAAAATCGAATTTGGTGATCGTCGAGTCTCCGGCGAAGGCCAAGACCATCGGCAAATATCTGGGCCCGGGCTATGAGGTGAAGGCCTCCATGGGCCACGTGCGCGACCTGCCCAAGAGCAAGCTGGGCGTGGACGTGGAGCACGGCTTTGAACTGAACTACCAGCCCATCAAGGGCAAGGAAGAGGTCATTGACGAGCTGAAAAAATCCGCCAAGAAGAGCGAGAAAGTGTTCCTCGCCACCGACCCCGACCGGGAGGGCGAGGCCATCTCCTGGCACCTGAAGGAGATGCTGGGCATCCCGGACGACAAGACCTACCGGGTGACCTTCAACGAGATCACCAAGAAGGTGGTCAACGACTCCATCGCCCACCCCCGGGCCATCGACATGGATCTGGTGAACGCCCAGCAGGCGCGCCGGGTGCTGGACCGCATCGTGGGCTATCAGATCTCCCCCCTGCTGTGGAAGAAGATCCGCCGGGGCCTGTCCGCCGGGCGGGTGCAGTCGGTGGCTACCCGGCTGGTGTGTGAGCGGGAGGCCGACATCAAGGCCTTTGTCCCCCAGGAGTACTGGTCCCTGGACGCTGATCTCTCCCGCATCGCCCCCAACCTGGGGCAGTTCAAGGCCAGCTTCTACGGCCGGGAGAAGAAGGTGGAGCTGAACAGCGAGGCGGAGGTCAACGCCGTCATGGAGGCGGTGAAGAACGCCCCCTTCGCCGTCACCGGCGTCAAGCGCCAGGACAAGCAGCGCAACCCTGCGCCCCCCTTCATCACCTCCACCCTCCAGCAGGAGGCCAGCCGCAAGCTCAACATGACCCCCCGGCGGACCATGTCCATCGCCCAGCAGCTCTATGAGGGCGTGGACATCGAGGGGGAGGGCACCGTGGGTCTCATCACCTATATGCGTACCGACTCCCTCCGCCTGTCCGACGAGGCCACCGCCGCCGCGAAGGAATTCATCCTCGCCCGCTACGGCGCGGACTACTACCCCGGCAAGGCCCGGGTCTACAAGACCAAATCCGGCGCCCAGGACGCCCACGAGGCCATCCGGCCCTCCAACGTGAACCTGACCCCGGAGGACATCAAGAAGTCCCTCACCGCCGAGCAGTATAAGCTCTACAAGCTCATCTGGAGCCGCTTCCTGGCCTGCCAGATGGCCCCCGCCGTGTACGACAGCGTGTCCATCGAGGTGGCCTCCGCGGGATACACCTTCCGGGCCACCCACTCCGCCCTCAAGTTCTCCGGCTACACCGCCGTGTACGTGGAGGGGAAGGACGAGGAGGAGGAGGCGTTCCAGTCCCCCCTGCCCGATCTGAAGGAGGGGGAGGCCCTGAAGCTGGAGGCCCTCAAGCCCGACCAGCACTTCACCCAGCCCCCCAGCCGCTACACCGAGGCCACGCTGATCAAGGCCCTGGAGGAGAAGGGCATCGGCCGCCCCTCCACCTACGCCCCCACCATCTCCACCATCCTGGACCGGGAGTATGTGGTGAAGGAGGGCAAGAACCTCCGCCCCACCCCCCTGGGGGAGGTGGTCACCGGCCTGATGAAGGACAAATTCACCGACATTGTGGATACCGCCTTCACCGCCACTATGGAGGAGCGGCTGGACGAGGTGGAGACCGGCAAGGTGGACTGGAAGAGCCTGCTGGGCGACTTCTACGGCGACTTTGAGCAGGAGCTCCAGAAGGCCGAGGCGGATCTGGATGGCGAGCGCATCAAGGTGCCCGACGAGGTGTCCGACGTGATCTGCCCCAAGTGCGGGCGCAATCTGGTGTACAAGTCCGGCCGGTTCGGCCGCTTCCTGGCCTGCCCCGGCTGGCCGGAGTGCGACCACACCCAGCCCATCGTCATCGAGATGCCCGGCAAGTGCCCCAAGTGCGGCGGCAAGATCCTCAAAAAGACCTCCAAGCGGGGATACGCCTACTACGGCTGCGAGAACAACTCCAACAAGGACGAGGCCAAGCGGTGCGACTTCATGACCTGGGACGTGCCGGTGAAGGAGACCTGCCCCGAGTGCGGCCACACCCTGTTCAAGAAGTCGGGCCGGGGGTTCAAGAAGCCCTTCTGCATCAACCCGGAGTGCCCCAACTTCCTACCCGAGGATCAGCGGGGCTACAAGAAAAAGGCCGCCTCCGCGGAGAGCCCGGCGGAGGGCGCCCCTCCCGAGGAGGAGAAGAAGCCCGCCCAAAAGGCGGCGGCCAAAAAGACCGCCGCCAAAAAGCCGGCCGCGAAGACGGCGGCCGCCAAGAAAACCGCCGCTCCCAAGAAGACGGCGGCAAAGAAACCGGCGGCGAAAAAAGCCGCGGCCAAGACCAAGAGCGAGGCCTGAGGCCCGCTTCCACCGGTGGAAGCCGTCAGGGATTCCCCCTGACGGCAGACTCAGTTGAAATACCGGAGGAATGAGATCATGGAACCCCAAGAGAGAAAGCTGCGCACCAACCTGGACACCGACCTGCTCAAGCTGGTCGCCATCGCCGCCATGCTGGTGGATCACATCGGCGGGGCCTTCTTCCCGGAGACGCCCATATTCCGGTGGATCGGCCGGCTGGCCTTCCCCCTGTTCTGCTACTGTATGACGGTGGGCCTGCTCTACACCCACGACATCAGGCGCTACCTGGGGCGGCTGGCGATTTTCGCCGTGGTGTCCCAGCCCTTCTGGATTCTCGCCTTCAACGCCGACGACATCCTGGGCAACCTGACCAACTGGAACATCTTCTTCACCCTCTTCCTCAGCCTGCTGGCCATGTGGGGGCTGACCACCCGGCGCTGGTGGCTCTTTGTGCTGGGGGTTCTGGTGCTGGCCTTCGGAAGCTTTGACTACAACTACAACGGCGTCATTCTGATGCTGATCTTTTACTTCTGCCGGAACAAACCCGCCCTGCTGGCGGGGCTGTACATCCTGTTCTGGCTTCCCGCCCTGTGGGGCGGCTCCCTGGAGGATCCCCTGGCCCTGGTGGTGGGCGGCCACGCCGTCAACTGGACGATCTTCGCCCTGCTGGCCCTGCCGCTGATCCTCTGCCGCACCCACTCCGGCCTCCGGATTCCCAAGTGGTTCTTTTACGCCTTCTATCCCGCCCATCTGGCGGTCATCGCCCTGGTGGGGGGGTGTATGGGCGTGTAACCGGAAAAGGAGCGTGTTGGCATGAAGATTCTGCTGCTCAACGGAAGTCCCCGGCCCAAGGGCAACACCGCCGCCGCCCTGGACGAGATGGAGGCCGTGTTTGCCGCCGAGGGCCTGGAGACCGAGCGGGTGCAGGTGGGAAACCGGGTTATCCGGGGGTGTATCGCCTGCGGCAAGTGCGCCGAGCTGGGCCGGTGCGTGTTCGACGATCTGGTGAACGAGCTGGCCCCCAAGCTGGAGGCCTGCGACGGGCTGGTGGTGGGCAGCCCGGTGTACTACGCCTCGGCCAACGCCACCCTGGTGGCCCTGCTGACCCGGCTGTTTTACTCCACCCCCTTTGACAAGACCATGAAGGTGGGGGCCGCCGTGGCGGCGGCCCGGCGGGGCGGCCTGTCCTCCACCTTTGACGAGCTGAACAAATTCTTTACCATCAGCGGCATGCCGGTGGCCTCCAGCCAGTACTGGAACAGCATCCACGGCCGCCTGCCCGGCGAGGCCGCCCAGGACGCCGAGGGCCTCCAGACCATGCGCACCCTGGCCCGGAACATGGCCTTCCTGGTCAAGAGCATCGCCTTGGGCCGGGAGAAGTACGGCCTGCCGGAGCGGGAGGAGCCTCTGCGCACCCACTTCATCCGCTGAGTCCCACACAAGGAGGAACCCATGGAACCAGTTATTGTAATCGGCGCAGGCCTGGCGGGCTCGGAGGCCGCGTGGCAGCTTGCCCAGCGGGGCGTCCCCGTCACCCTGCGGGAGATGAAGCCCTCCAAAATGACCCCCGCCCACCATACCGAGTGGTTTGGGGAGCTGGTGTGCTCCAACTCCCTGCGCTCGGATCAGTTGGAGAACGCGGTGGGCCTGCTCAAGGAGGAGCTGCGCCGCATGGACTCCCTGATCCTGTCCTGCGCCGACGCCCACCGGGTGGAAGCGGGGGGCGCCCTGGCGGTGGACCGCCACGGGTTCGCCCGTGCGGTGACGGAGAAGATCCGCGCCCACCCCCTCATCACCGTGGAGGAGGGGGAGGTCACCCAAATTCCGGAGTCGGGGAACGTGATCGTGGCCTCCGGCCCCCTGACCTCCGACCCGCTGGCGGAGGCCATCCGGGCCTTCTTCCCCGAGAGCCGCACCCTCAATTTCTACGACGCGGCGGCCCCCCTGGTCACCTTCGAGAGCGTGGATATGGACAGCGCCTTCTTCGCCTCCCGCTACGACAGGGGGACCCCGGACTACATCAACTGCCCCATGACGGAGGAGGAGTACGACGCCTTCTGGGCCGAGCTGTGCGCCGCCCAGGAGGCGGAGGTTCACGGCTTTGAGGACAAGCATGTGTTCGAGGGCTGTATGCCCGTGGAGGTCATGGCCCGCCGGGGGAAGCAGACCCTCTGCTACGGCCCCCTCAAGCCCCGGGGCCTGAACGATCCCAAGACCGGAAAGGAGCCCTTCGCCGTGGTGCAGCTCCGCCGGGACAACGCCGACGGCACCATCTACAATCTGGTGGGCTTCCAGACCCACCTGAAATGGCCGGAGCAGAGGCGGGTGTTCTCCATGATCCCCGCCCTCAGGAACGCCGAGTTCGTGCGCTACGGCGTCATGCACCGCAACACCTATCTGGACTCCCCCCGGCTGCTGGACCGCTATTACCGGGTGAAGAAGGAGCCCCGCGTCTGCTTCGCCGGGCAGATCACCGGCGTGGAGGGGTACGTGGAGTCCACCGCCTCCGGCTTCCTGGCTGCCGTGGAGCTGGCCCGGCGGCTGGAGGGCAAGCCCCCCGTGGACTTCCCCCAGGAGACCGCCGTCGGCGCCCTGGCGCGCTATATCAGCAACGAGAGCGTCACCGACTTCCAGCCCATGAACGTCAACTTCGGCATGCTTCTTACACAGCGATTGATTCGTTGACTTTTCTTTTTGACGGAGGGTTTTCG
>OKSF01001335.1_pt1 | contig 20130 bp, 18 predicted proteins | sample 1606061 | NCBI WGS metagenome assembly OKSF01 (sample SAMEA3541567, study PRJEB24748) | human gut metagenome | biome: human gut; feature: human-associated habitat; material: faeces | place: China | collected 2012 | reverse complement strand
TTCTTACAACTTCAACAGCTGGTGCTTCTTCAACTTGTTCGTTATTAAAATCAGCGCTTCCCCGTTCATCATGTAGAGGAATCCGTTCTTGGTGCCGGGCACTACAAAGAGGCCGGACAGCAGGCCGTAGGCTTCTCCGGTGTGGCCCCACAGATTTAGTGCATGGTCCTTCACCCCCCGGGAGGTGCCGTTCCCGAAAATGGGATACATGGCCAGCCCGTAGGCTTCGATGGATCCTCTGTTGGTATCCCCGTTCTGTTTGGCCGGATCATAGGTCCACTGGGTGGTCATCATTTCCCGCAGAGCTCCGGGTCGCAGTACTTGTTTCCCTCTGTATTTCCCATTGTTCAGGATCATTTGGAGGGCGTGGCCCAGTTCATCATAAGAAATCCGCAGGCCTCCCTGGGGGGAGAAGAAGGTGGCGTTGGTACCGGGCTGGTAGTCCTCCAAGCTGTAGAAGGCATCCAGGTCCCGGTGGTCCGGGTTCTGTACCTTCACCTGGTCTTTGGGCGGCTGTTTTCCCTGGTAATCGTCGATCTGAGGAATCCAGGGCCCGTTTTCTTCCCACTTCCCATGGTTATTCTTCTGGTAGATCACTCCCAGATTCTTGAAGGCCCCCTTGGAAAGGTTCCCCACCGTGTAGTCACCTTTGATGTCCAGCTGTTTCAGGATGTGCTTCTTCTGGTACAGATCGAACCGCTCTCCAGTGACTTTTTCGATGATGGTACCCAAAAGCCCATAGTTGATATTGGAATACTTGAAGTATTCCCGGGGTGCCTGGCCGGCTGGGGCGAAATGGTCCCCGTTTTCATAGAATTTCCCGTCCCTCACGAAAAATTCCCGAACGGAATAGGAAGGTGGGATGGCATAGAGCTTCCCGTCCCGGAGACTGGAGGTATGGCTTAAAAGCATCCGGATAGTAATGGGGGTATCCGGATAGTTGGGGTTCCGCAGGGAGAACCCCAGGATTTCACTGACATCCTGATCCAGCCGGATCTTCCCCTCATCCACCAGCTGCATGATGGTAAAGCCGGTGAACATCTTGGAAACGGAGGCGGCCCGGAATCGGGTATCCGGGGTTATGGGCAGGTCTTTCTGACCAGGCTTTTCCGCAAAATACCGGTGGCCGGCGAAATGGGTGTAGACTTTTTTTCCGTTCTTATACACTTCCGCTCCCAGCCCGGGCACATGGGTGCCTTCGTGGCCCACCATAGCATCCAGACGGGCCGTGAGGGCTTTGGCGTCCCGAGGATCCATGGCTTTTTTTGCCAGGGCACCCTGGGGCAGCAGGAAGGCAATACAAAGGCTCACTGTGGCTGCCCCTATGAGACAGTATTTCAAATCCATACAGTAAACGACCTCCTTTTTTGGTATCAGATGACGGCAGGGGAAGGCGGCCTCTGGGGATCTGAGGCTGCCCGGTCCTGTCTCTTTCACGATCCATTATACCTGTGAACAAAAAGCAGGTCAATATGTATACAGGATACTATATAATGTTAAAATTTCCGACGAATTGATTGACAAGCAAAGGACGATGCGCTAGACTTAGATTGACAAACTAAGAGGGATGCTGTTTCATTTTGTGTGGACTATCCCAATAGTCCAGCAAGCATCATGAGACCCAGCAAAGGTGCAAAGGGAGAAGTGCACCTTGCTGGGCTTTTTCGTGTCCCGGCATTCCTGGAAGAGAGGCAGCAAGGGAGGTTGTGCCATGGAACTGGCAAAACTGGTGGAAAAAAATCGTGAGGCAATGGTCCGTACCCTACAGGGGGCTGTCCGGATCAAAAGTGTACAGGAAGAAGCCCTTCCAGGGAAACCTTTTGGTCAAGGACCGGCCCGGTGCCTGGCCTATATGCTGGAAGAAGCGGAGAAAATGGGATTCCGTACCTGCAATGTGGACAATTATATGGGCTGGTGCGAATATGGGGAAGGGCCTGAAATGGTGGCCGTCCTAGGGCATCTGGATGTGGTCCCGGAGGGGGATGGCTGGACCCGTGATCCCTACGGGGGAGAAACCGATGGGACCAATGTCTACGGACGGGGCACCATGGATGATAAAGGCCCTACCACGGCGGCCCTGTATGCCTTAAAAGCCCTGAAAGACAGCGGCGTTCCCCTGAAGCGGCGGATCCGGATCCTATTCGGGACCAATGAAGAGACTGGCAGCCGGGATATGCAGCATTATCTGGAACAAGGCGGAGAGATCCCTGTGTGCGGCTTCACTCCCGATGGGGAATATCCAGTGATCAATGGGGAAAAAGGCATCATCAATGTGACTTTTGAACGGGAATATGATCAGACCGGTCCTCTGTTCTTAGAAGGAATCAAAGGCGGCTCAGCTTTTAACGTGGTGCCGGCGTTGGCTTCTGCCATCCTTCGGTGTGAACCGGCGGAAGGGATTCGGCTGCTGGAAAAATACGGGGAAAAAGATCCCAAAGTCCGGTGGGAAGTGATCCCAGAAGGTCTGAAAGTGACGGCCCAGGGTGTCCAGGCCCATGCCGCTTCTCCGGAAAAAGGGGAAAACGCCATCGGCCGTCTCCTGGCTGCTCTGGCACCGCTGCCTTTTGATCCTGCCCTCCATCAGACCCTGGCTTTCCTGGGAGAGAAAATCGGCCTGGAAGTCCATGGGGAATCCTTGGGCATTTGCCTGGAAGATCCGGAATCGGGGAAACTTTCTCTTAATATGGGGGTCATCCAGGGAGATGCCGGGAAAATGACACTGAAGATCAACTACCGGTATCCGGTGACCAAAAGCTATGGAGATTGTGCTCCCAAGCTGGATGCCCAGTTTGCGGACGCCGGTTTCCAGAAGGTCAGCGAGGCCCACAAAAAGGCCCTGTATGTGGACCCCAGGACAGATTATATCCAGACCCTGCTCCAGGTGTATGGAGAACTGACAGAATTTGCACCCAAGACCATCTGTATCGGGGGCGGAACCTATGCCAAGAGCATCCCCAATATCGTGGCCTTTGGGCCCATTTTCCCGGGGGATGCGGTCCGGGAACATTTGCCCAATGAATATTGGGAAATCGATAAAATGGTGCTGAATGCCAGGATCTATGCGGAGGCTTTGTACCGGCTGGCAAAATAAAAGGCTTTCAGCTGTCCATGGTCAGCGGCCCAAGAAAGACGGTGCAGCCGGCTCTGGACGAGTCAATAAGTGTATATCAAGGAGGGGAAGCCGATGAAAATTACCAAAGTGCGTCTGGGGAAGATCTCTGTCCCCCTGCGGGTGCCGTTCAAGACGGCTCTGCGCCAGGTGAACAGTGTGGAGGATGTAATCGTGGAGATCCATACGGATACCGGTGAAGTGGGGTTCGGAGAAGCGCCTCCCACCGGGGCCATCACCGGGGATACCACCGGGGCCATCCTAGGAGCTTTCCAGGATCATATCACCAAGACCCTGGTGGGCCGGGATGTGGATGCTTTTGAAGACATCACCCGGGCAGTCCAGGACTGCATCGTGAAAAATACCAGCGCCAAAGCCGCAGCGGATATTGCATTGTGGGATCTCTATGGCAAAAAGTATGGGATCCCGGTGTACAAGATGCTGGGAGGGGCCCGGAACAAAATTGTCACCGACATTACCATCAGTGTGAACCCGCCGGAAGAAATGGCCCGGGACGCGGTGGATGCCATCCGGCGGGGTTATGATACCCTGAAGGTAAAGGTGGGCATCGATCCCTCCCTGGATGTGGCCCGGCTGGCTGCCGTCCGGAAGGCTGTGGGACCGGATGTGCGGATCCGCATCGATGCCAACCAGGCCTGGAGCCCCAAACAGGCAGTACGCCTGTTGAACCAGATGCAGGATAAGGGCCTGGACATCGAACTGGTGGAGCAGCCGGTGAAGGCCCATGATGTGGAAGGGCTGAAATATGTGACCGAGCGGTCCTATGTGCCGGTACTGGCCGATGAAGCAGTGTTTTCTGTGGAAGATGCCCTGAAGATCGTCCAGATGCAGGCTGCGGACCTGATCAACATCAAACTGATGAAATGCGGGGGGCTGACCAATGCCCTGAAGATTGCTGCCCTGGCGGAAGTGTGCGGGGTGGAATGCATGATCGGCTGCATGCTGGAAGCCAAGGTCAGCGTCAATGCGGCGGTCCATCTGGCCTGTGCCCGGAAGGTCATCACCCGGGTGGATCTGGACGGCCCAGTGCTCTGTTCGGAGGACCCGGTGGAAGGGGGCGCCCTGTTCAACGAAAAGGAAATCACCGTCAGCGATGCGCCAGGGCTGGGTGTCACCGGGATCCGGGGCATCCGGTATCTGGACGACTAACCTCTTCACGGGGAAAAGAAAGGGGAGATTTCTATGGTCATCACCAACGGTTTTACCTACATTGCGTTCCTGATGTGCCTGGCAGGAGTGCTGCTGGCCTTGGAAAAATATACCAAGTGGAAGATCTTCAACCTGGTTCCGCCTTTGGTATGGATCTATGTATTGAACATGATCTTCTGCACCATGGGCTTGTACCATTCCAAAGAGGTTTCCGTAGCCTACAAAGCGCTGAAGAATAATTTGCTGTATGCTATGATCTTTGTGATGCTGCTGCGCTGTGACTTTCGGAAACTGGCCAAATTAGGCGGCCGGATGGTTGCTATCTTCTTAGGCTGCTCGGTAACTTTGTTCATCGGTTTTGTGGTGGGCTATCCCATTTTCAAAAGTTCCCTGGGCCATGATACCTGGGGTGCCGTAGCGGCTCTCTATGCTTCCTGGGTGGGCGGTTCCGCCAATATGGCGGCCATGCAGGCGGCTCTGCCGGTGGATGCAGGTGCCTACAGCTGTGCCCTGGCGCTGGATACGGTGTGCTATTCCGTCTGGATCGCCCTGCTGCTCCTTATGGTGAAGCATGCAGACAAATGGAACAACTCGGTGCAGGCCGATACCTCCAAACTCCAGGCCGTAGCCGATGCGGCGGCTGCAGAAGTAGCTAAGGAAAAGAAAAGGGCAACAGCGGCGGATTGGATCTTCCTGATCGGCATTTCTCTGATCGTGTCCGCCCTTTCCCAGAGTGTGGGGACTTCCCTCAATACCCTGCTGAAGGGGGTAGGCCTGGCCATGTTCGACAAAGGTACCATGACCACCGTATTCGTCACCGTCCTGGGCCTTGTGTGCGCCATGAGCCCGCTGGGGAAGGTGCCGGCGGTGGAAGAACTGTCCAGTGTCTATCTGTATGCGGTGGTTTCCCTCTTGGCTTCTACGGCATCCGTTACAGATCTTTTGAGTGCTCCCATGTGGGTAGTCTACGGGTTCTTCATCTTGGCAGTCCATGTGATCGGGATGTATGTGCTCTCTAAACTCTTCCACTGGGATCTGTGCATGGTGTCCACTGCTTCCCTGGCTAATATCGGCGGGGCCGCTTCGGCACCCATTGTGGCTTCGGCCTACAACGAATCCTATGCCGGCATCGGGGTCCTGATGGGGGTCCTGGGGGCGGCCATCGGGAATTTTGCCGGGCTGCTCTGCGGGTATGTTTTGAAAATGATGGCGTAATTGGTATAATGAAAGGGACTGTTGTATGAGCAACAGCCCCTTTTTTGAGGTCTCGAGACCGGGGTGCTGCACAGAACGTGCAGCATCCTCACAATCACACCAAAGGAGCATAGGAATATGGACAAACGGACCCTTTACATTACCGGAGAAGCACGGACCAATATGGACAATGCCATTACCAAGATCTACGGGGTGTTCTATATGGCTTTCGAAGTGGTGGAGGAGACCGGAGAAATCGTGGATGTAGACTGCAATGCCACCTTGAAGCTGACCCGGAGTTTCATCCGGAAACTCTTCCTCTGCCATTCCATCCTGGAGGAATCCCAGTTCTTGGAACAGGAAGTGGCCCAACGGTATTTCGGTTCTTCAGGGAAAGCCATCCTAGCCGCTTACCGGGATGCCCGGCAGCATTACCGGCAGATCGTGGGGAAATCCTAAAAGGGGTGTTGCATGTTCTGTGCAGCATCCTCTTTTACTGTACTAAAGTTCGGGAAAACTCATTTATGTAACCTTTTTATCAGTAGAGAACGGAAAAAACATCTTACAAAAGACATAAAATCGAACGATAGAAAAATACTATATAAAAATATTCGAAAAAAGTCCATTTTCCTCTAGGCGATGGAAAAGTTTTGTGCTATAATAAACCACGTAATCGAAGAGAAAAGGATACAGGTTTTGCAAAGGCAAGAGCAAAGGGACCTGCGGCAGGATCTGCCAAAGTCCCAGTCAAAGCCAGGTATTCAAAAAGAGCTATCGAGGGGAAAGGGGTACATGATTATGTACGAAAAAGATTTGCTTTACGTGATTAAACCCAGCGAATTAACACCGGAAACCTTACGTGTTTTACTCAACCAACATCCTGAGATTAAATTTGTGTCCTTCATGGGCATTGACTTTGCAGGCAACGATACGGATGAAAAAGTTCCCATCAGTGCCCTGCTGGACGATATGGAAACCATGCTCTACAGCCATACGGCACAGACCGACGGTTCTTCCGTGGTGCTGCCTGGGGTTGCTTCCCTGAACGACGCCCGAGTGGACATGGTAGCAGATCTGTCCGTGAATTGGTTCGTGGACTACAACCTGGACCACATCGACCCGGAAACCGGTAAGCTGGTGGGGACCCTGCGTGTACCCTGCTTCCTGAAGCACAACGGGGAATTCGTGGATTCCCGGTATCTGCTGAAGAGCGCTCTGGAATATGTGGGAGATGAAATCCTGAAGGCCATGAAGGCAGAAGGCAAAGTCCCTGGCTTGGCTTTCGATCCGGCCGATGTGGAAAAAGTCACTTCTACCAGTGCTACGGAACTGGAATTCTGGGTCAAGACTCCGACGGAAGATGTTTCCACCGAAGCCCTGTCTTCTTCTCAGATCATGCAGGAACAGTACTGGGCACGGACCCGGGGCAATGTCCGGACCGCTCTGGAACAGGCTGTTGAACTGCTGGGCTATTACGGCCTGGAACCGGAAATGGGCCACAAAGAAGTGGGCGGTGTCCGGGGCCAGCTGGATGCCAACGGGAATATGACCCACGTCAATGAACAGCTGGAAATCGACTGGAAATATTCCAACGGCCTCCAGGCTGCTGATAACGAAATCCTGGTCCGCACCTTGGTGAAGGAAGTCTTCCGTGCCAACGGCCTGGAAGTCTCCTTCTTGGCAAAACCCATCGTAGGGGTTGCCGGCAGCGGGGAACACACCCATGTGGGCTTGGGCTGCATCACCAAGGACGGCAAATTCTACAACCTGATGAGCCCGGCTAATATGACCAAAGATTTCCTGTCCGCTGTAGGCTATGGTGCTCTGATGGGGATCCTGAAGAACTATGAAGTCCTGAACCCCATCGTATCCTGCACTACCGACGCTTTCAAACGGCTGAAACCCGGGTTCGAAGCTCCTATCTGCATCGTGACCTCCCTGGGCAAATCTCCGGATGTCCCCTCCCGGAACCGTACCATCCTGGCCGGCCTGATCCGCGATTTGGACAACCCCAAGGCCACCCGGTTCGAAATGCGTGCTCCCAACCCCTTCACCAATACCTATATGGCACTGGCCGGCTTCTACTTGGCGGCCTTGGACGGCATCAAAGCAGCCCTGGGTTCTGGCAAGAGCACCGATGAACTGTGTGCAGAATTGTCCAAGGAAGCTGGAGAAGAAGGGTTCTACCTGGAAAAAGACAGACAGTACCGTTCTGAAAACGATGTGTTCGAAGACTATACCGAAGATGAACGGAACAAATACTTCGGTGCTCCTCCTGCAACGGTTTGGGAAAACTGCAAAGCTTTCAAGAAGTACCCGGAAAAAGTTGCCGTGCTTACCGCCGGCGATGTCATCAAACCAGTCTACCTGGAATCTTTCAAGACCGGCGCTCTGATCCGTTGGCAGACGGAACTGCTGAAACACATCATCCCCGACTACCGGACCAAGGTGGTCGCCATGAAACCGGTGGCCAGCGAAAGCAGCACTGCCTGGGACGATGGTATGTGGCAGAGAGTCCAGGAACTGCGGGTCCAGATTGCCAAAGATACGGATACCAGTACCAGCCTGTTCACCCAGATCGGCAAGGCCTTTGCTGACGGAGACTTTGACAAGGCTTCCGACCTGCAAAAGACCTTGGACGCCAAGATGGAAGAACTGGAAGGTCTGTATACGGACTACAAGAACAATATCCTGTAAGAAACATGAAAAGGAGGCTGCCGCGCTGTGCAACGCAAGACCTTTGGTCTCCTGCTGGCGCTCCTGCTTCTTTTCCTGATGCCCCTGACTGGGAAGGCTGCTGCCGTGAAACCGGTGGCAGTCTTCGGGTCTAAGGGACAGAAGGTGGAAGAAGTACAAGCTATGTTGTCCAAATTGCACTACTACACTGGCGATATAGATGGAGAGTTCGGAAAAGGGACACAGATCGCTGTAAAAAAATTCCAACAGAAGAACAGGAAACCCCAAACGGGGGATGTGACCTGGTCGATTTACAATTTAATGAGCAAACAGAGTGGCCTGAGTTTTGGTCATTTCCGGAAAACCTGGATCATGGAAACCACGGGATACAGTCCGTCGGATCCGGGGGTCACAGGTGTCACCTATACAGGCGCCATGATGCGCCGGGGTGTGGTGGCGGTGGATCCGGTGATCATCCCTTTGGGCACAAGGATGTACATAATGGGCTATGGCGAAGGAATTGCCTGTGATATTGGTTCAGCCATCAAGGGCAATAAGATCGACCTGGCATTTGACAACCGCGGACAGGCGCTGGAATGGGGCCGTCGGCGGGTACGTGTGTATATACTGTAAAACGCAGGAATCATGGCAGAAAGAAAAGGAGTGAAGGTCTTGCTGACAGCAAAGGAGATCCCCGGCTGGATGGCCCGGAAATTCGAAGAGAACACATTCATGAAACTGGCAGACGTAAAACTGGAAAAGGTAGAATGCGGGTACTGTGAACTGAGTATGGACGCAGATCCGGAACACAAGCACGGCAACCGGTATGGCGTGATCCACGGAGGCGCGCTCTTTACCTTGGCAGATACGGCCATGGGCGCAGTGGGCTACAGCATCGGCTGCAAGGTGGTCACCCTTTCCAGTTCCATCAACTTCCTCAGCAATACCAGTGCAAAAGAGAAAGTATGGGCCAAGGCTTCCCTGATCCATGCCGGACGTTCTACGGTGGTGACACGGGTCATGATCTACGACCATACCGGGAAAGAAATGGCTGACGTGACAGGGACCATGTTTGTCATCGGTCATTTTGACGAAATACCCAAAAAGTGGTAAAATATTCCTACATTTTAGGCTTTACATCGAGAATAAAACCATAAAACAGGAGGAACCTTATGGATTTCGCATTAACCGATGAGCAGTTGGATTTGCAGGCGATGGTGAAAGATTTCGTAGACAAGGAAATCGTTCCCTACACGGAAGAAATGGACCGGGAAAACCATGCAAGACCGGAAATTTTCCAAAAGGCGGGGGATATGGGCCTGCTGAATTTGGTTGTTCCTGAAGAATATGGCGGCCCCGGACTGGACAGCATTACCATTGCGACCATCTATGAAGAACTGGGCAAGGGCTGTGCTGGTATCGCCACCTCCATTGCCGCCAACGCCCTGGCTTCCTACCCCATTTTGCTGGCTGGCAATGAGGAACAGAAAAAATACCAGTGCGACCTGCTGAATGCGGGCAAACTGGCTGCTTTTGCTCTGACGGAACCGAGCGCCGGCTCCGATGCAGGGGCAGTAGCCACCAAAGCCGTAAAAGACGGGGACCATTACGTCCTGAACGGGAACAAGGTATTCATCACCAACGGGGGCATCGCCGACAGCTTCCTGGTGTTCGCCAATACCCGGAAAACCGGCGGGATCCGCGGGCTGACGGCCTTTATCGTACCGAAAGGGACGCCCGGTTTCAGTGTGGGCCGGAAAGAAGACAAGATGGGCATCCGTCCTTCCAATACCTGTGAGCTGATCTTGGAAGATGTGGTGGTTCCGGAATCCATGCGGGTAGGCCGGGAAGGCCAGGGCTTCCGCATCGCCATGAACACCTTGGACAGCGCCCGTCCTTTCGTGGCAGCTGTGGCCGTAGGTCTGGCCCAGTCCTGCCTGGATATTGCGGCCCATTATGCTCGGGAAAGAAGACAGTTCGGTCAGCCCATCGCTTCCTTCCAGATGGTCCAGGCCATGATTGCCGATATGGCTATGAAAGTGGAAACCGCCCGGCTGATGGTCCACAAGGCCTGCTGGATGCGTGACCAGGGCATGGAATTCGGCAAGGAAGCTGCCATGAGCAAATGCTTCGCTTCCGATGTGGCCATGGAAGTGGCTACCGATGCGGTACAGATCATGGGCGGCTATGGCTACATGAAAGATTATCCCATGGAAAAGAAAATGCGGGATGCCAAGATCCTCCAGATCTACGAAGGCACCAACCAGATCCAGCGGATGGTCATTGCAAACAAGATTTTATACTGAGGATAAGGGGTTGCTGCGCAGGCAGCAGCCCCTTTAGTCGCGACTGGGGGTGTGAATTTTTTCACACCCCCTGTTTCTGCTGTAATTTTCTGAATACAGCGGTTGTCAAGGCGGGGAAAATATCATATAATGTTCTATGTATACAAAAATGCGGCTCCTCCGTCTTTGGAGTCCAATAGAGGGATATAGGAGAGAAAAAACAAATGATCAGTGCTGGATTGTTAGCCGAAGCGAAAGAAACTGTAAGGGATTTGAGCGTTCGAGAATTGATCGAAGAAGCCATCCGCAACGGGGAAGGGACTTTTTCTGACCGGGGCGCCCTGCGGGTGACCACTGGGACCCATACGGGCCGTTCTCCTAAGGATAAATTCATTGTGGATACTCCGCTGACCCATGATGTGGTGAACTGGAACAACAATCAGCCCTGCAGCCAAGAAACCTTTGACCGGCTGTACGCCAAATGCGAACAGTACATCAAGACCCACCGTGTCTATGTGAAGAATGTGAAGGCCGGGGCTGATCCCAAATACCAGATCCGGGTGAAATTCATCAATGAAATGGCTTGGCAGACGGTGTTCGTCAGCCAGTTGTTTATCAAGACTGATGAACCCAGCACCGTCCAGGAAGACTTCACAGTGATTTCCCTGCCCAGCGTGGAAGCGGACCCGGCTGTGGACCATACCCATTCGGAAACCTTCATCATCCTGAATTTCGATAAGAAAGTAGTCCTGATCGGCGGCGGCATGTATGCCGGAGAACTGAAGAAATCCATCTTCTCCGTGATGAACTACCTGCTGCCTCTCCAGGATATCCTGACCATGCACTGCTCCTGCAACGAAGGGAAGAAGGGAGATGTGGCCCTGTTCTTCGGTCTGTCTGGCACCGGCAAGACCACCCTGTCTGCAGATCCTCAGCGTGCCCTGATCGGGGATGATGAACACGGCTGGGGGGACAACGGCGTATTCAACATCGAGGGGGGCTGCTATGCCAAATGCATCGACCTGACGGAAGACAGCCAGCCGGAAATCTACCGGGCGGTCCGGTTCGGCGCCGTCATGGAAAACGTGGTGGTGGATCCCAAGAACGGGGTGCCTGATTTCTCCGACAGCAGCATTACGGAAAACACCCGGGTGGCTTATCCCCTGGACTATATCCCCAACGCTAAGCTGCCCAGCATGGCCGGCCATCCCAAAAACATCATTTTCCTGACAGCAGATGCCTTCGGGGTGCTGCCTCCCATTTCCAAACTGACCAAGGAACAGGCCATGTACCATTATCTCACCGGCTATACCAGCAAAGTGGCTGGGACGGAACGGGGGATCACTGAACCCCAGGCTACCTTCTCCACTGCTTTTGGAGCGCCTTTCCTGCCCCTGCCTCCGCTGACCTACGCCAAGCTCCTGGGCGAACGGATCGCTAAGCATGAGACCAATGTGTATTTGGTGAACACTGGTTGGAGCGGCGGCCCTTACGGAGTGGGCAAACGGATGAAGCTGGCCTATACCCGTGCCATGATCCATGCAGCACTGGATGGAGAACTGGGCAAAGAAGGCTGGACCACCATGCCTCTGTTTGGGGTTTCCATCCCCAAATCCTGCCCCAATGTGCCCAGCAGCGTGCTGAATCCTCGGAGCACTTGGGAAGACAAGGCTTCCTATGATGAAACGGCCCGGAAACTGGCCCGCCTGTTCCAGGAAAACTTCAAGAAATTCCAGGGCGAAGTGACGGAAGATATCGCTTCCGCCGGCCCGGTGGCGGAATAAGCGGTTTCTGCAGCGCAGAAACCGGAGGGTGTTGCCATTATGCAACACCCTTTTTTTATGCTATAATTATTAATTGCAATCAATGGGAAGGGCGGTGAAGGTATGACAGCTGTCTATTGTCCGGATCCAGGAGCTACGGAAGCACTGGGACGCCGGCTGGGGAGCCTGTGCCGGGAGGGGGATGTTTTCCTCCTGGAAGGGGATCTGGGAACGGGGAAGACCTGTCTGGTGACGGCCGCTGCGGCGGCACTGGGGGTGGATCCCCAGGATGTGACTTCTCCTACGTTTTCTCTGATGAATGTCTACCACGGCAGCAGGCTGAGCATCAAGCATTTCGATCTGTACCGGATCAACTGGCCGGAAGAACTGGAAGATATCGGATTTTCCGAATATGCCGGCGGAGATGGTGTGACTTTCATCGAGTGGGCGGAACTGTTCCCGGAATACATGCCGGAAGAGAATCTGGAACTGAAATTTACCCGCCAGGGAGAGGGGCGGCAGGTAGAGCTGTGCCCCCATGGCGGGCGGTATGAAGAATTGGCCCGGGCTCTCATGGCCCAGAAGGGCCGGGAAGGTTGAAAACGTGCTGACATTGGGAATCGATACGGCGACCCAGGTTTGTTCCGTGGCCGTCTGTGACAACAATAAAATCTTGGGGAGCTTGGAAGTGAATGTGGGGCTGACCCATTCGGAAGGGCTGGTCCCCCAGCTGGAAACCTTGCTGAAATTGGCCCGGGTAGAAAAAGAGCAGCTGGAACTCATTGCAGTGAGCCGGGGCCCCGGTTCCTTTACCGGGCTGCGGATCGGTATGGCCACCGCAGAAGCCATGGCCTATGCCTTGGATCTGCCCCTGGTGGCCGTGGATACCCTGGAAGCCATCGCCTATAACCTGCCGGTGGCGGGGGTACGCCTGATCCCTGTGCTGGATGCCCAGAAGGGAAACCTGTATGTGGGCAGCTACCGTTGGGAAAAAGACCGTCTGGTGGAAACGGAACCGGTGCGGATCGCGGCTGCCCAGGATTTGGCCGCCCAGCTCCAGGCAGGGGAGGGACCGGCCATCTTGATGGGAGAATGCCATCGGGTGCCCGGGACGGACAACTGCGGCCAGGTGACCTTGGCCCCGGAAAGTGCCCGTCTGCCCAGAGGTTCTTCGGCAGCTATCCTGGGAGCTGCCCAGTATGTGCCAGGGGGAGATCTCCATGCCTATTTCGGGATGGATCCTTTCTACATCCGGCGGTCGGAAGCGGAGGAACTATGGGAAAAAAGACATCCGGAAGGACGGTAAGATCCCTTTCTCCGGGAGACCTGGATTGGCTGCTGCCCCTGGATGCCGGATCTTTTGCGGAGCCTTGGACACGGGGGACTTGGGAGGACGAATTGGAAGGCCGGCTGAGCCATTATATTGCCCTCTTGGAGGACGGACAGCCGGTGGCATTCGGAGGCTTTTGGCTGGTAGCCGGCGAAGCCCAGGTCATGCGGTTGGCAGTGGATCCCCGGCGCCGGGGAGAAAAACTGGGGCTGTCCCTCTTGGAAGCCATGCTGGCGGAAGCCGTCCGGCTGGAAGCGGTGGAAATGACCCTGGAAGTCCGGGAAGGGAATCTCCCTGCCCGCCGGACCTATGACCACGTGGGCTTTCAGGAATGCGGCCGGCGTGAGGGGTATTACGGAGACAACGGGGAAGCGGCCATCCTGATGCGCCGGGACCTGTGAAACGAGGAGATTATGACGGAAAAAGCAATCAACATTTTGGGAATCGAAAGCAGCTGTGACGAGACTGCTGCAGCGGTGGTCCGGAATGGACGGGAAGTCCTGTCCAACGTGGTGTCCACCCAGATCCTGGTCCATCGGAAATTCGGGGGTGTGGTGCCGGAAATCGCTTCCCGGAAACATATCGAACATGTGATGCCGGTGATCCACAAAGCCCTGACCGATGCCGGACTGACCCTGCAGGAAGTGGATGCCATTGCGGTGACCTACGGACCGGGGCTGGTGGGAGCGCTCCTGGTAGGCCTCAGCGCCGCTAAGGGCTTGGCCCTGGGCAGCGGGAAACCCCTGATCGGGGTGAATCACTTGGAAGGCCATGTATTTGCCAATTTCCTGGCTGATCCGGAACTGGAGCCTCCCTTTTTGGCTCTGGTGGTCAGTGGAGGCCATACTTCCCTTTTGGTGGTGGAAGATTACAATACCTTCCGGCTCTTGGGCCAGACTCGGGACGATGCGGCCGGGGAAGCTTTTGACAAAATCGCCCGGTTCATGGGGCTGCCTTACCCGGGAGGACCGGAAATCGAACGGCTGGCCAAGAATGGGGATCCAGCGGCAGTGGATTTTCCCAGGCCTCTTTTACCTGGTTGCTTTGATTTCAGTTTCAGCGGCCTGAAAAGTGCCGTCATCAACTACATCCATACGGAAGAACAGCGGCAAAGCGGCTTCCGCCGGGAAGATGCGGCGGCTTCTTTCCAGCAGGCCATCGTAGATGTGCTGGTGAAACGGAGCCAGGAAGCCATCCGGGCTACAGGCTTGAAAAAGATTGTCCTGGCCGGAGGGGTTTCGGCCAACCGGCATCTCCAGGAAGCACTAGCCGAAGGGGCCAGGGCAGCCGGGGCGGAACTGGTCCATCCCACACCCATCCTCTGCACGGACAATGCAGTGATGATCGGGGTGAGGGCGCTGATCGGGCTTAGCAATTGGGTGTTCTCCACCAAGTTTTTATACGTCTCGCGAGCCACTTCCAAGGAAGTCTTTTGGGCATCCCAAGCGGATTTGGAAGCACCGCCTACCTTATACAACTCGTCGATACGTTTGAACTCGATCTCTTGGTTATCCAATTGTATCTTCGCTTGCTTTAGGCTTGTAGCGTCCATCTTGGCCAATAACTGCCCGGCTTTTACATGGTCGCCTACCTCGGCGAAGATTTTCTCGATACGGAATGGGGTTTGGGGAGCGATATTATTTTTGATATTCGCTTCCACCGTAGCGGTAAATTCACTGAGTTGCTCCACGTCTTGAACAGAGACCGTCTCCACTTTCACCTTTACTTTCTCATTCTGTGTTTCCGTGGCTTCCTCACTCTTATTACCCGAGCAAGACATCAGCAGGGCCAATGTAGCTATCGGTATTACTTTCAGCATTTGACTTGTCTTCATATAATTGTTCCTAATTATTATCTATTAAACTTTCAATTTTTAATTTTCAATTCATCTGTCCGTTACCCAATACTTTCTCCAGATCCGCCTTCGCTACCATATAGTCGTAGATAGATTGGTTGAAGTTCAACCGGGCCTGCGTCAAGGCAAGTTCGGCATCGTTCATCTCCAGCCATGTACCGGCTCCGGTGTCGTACCGTTTTTGCGAGATCATATATCCCCGTTCCGCTTGCTCGACTCCCTTTTGGGCGGCGTCGAACTTCTTGATACAGGTATTCATATTATCTATGTACTGTTTAACGGCCAACTGCAAATTACGCTTGGTATCGTCCCGTTGCAGGTTTAATTGGTCGATGGAGACTTTCGTCTGCTTTACCTTATAAAATTTACTACCTCCGGAGAAGATAGGAACCGATAACGTGATACCGATCATCGAATAGGGGTTCCATCTGTAATTCTTGAACTTGAAGTCATTGTTCATGGCACTCCATTGATATAGACCGGTCAGCGACAAGGTCGGCAGATAATCGAATTTCTGCATGACCAGCGTCTTTTTTAGCTGTTCCGCCTGAAGGTCTAATTGTTTCAAGTCCGTATTCTCGGATAAGGTTGTATCCGTGGATAGATAGTCGGCGAAGAGGCTGGACTTGAAATCCGTCAGTTGCCCGTCGCAATCGATATTTAAATCCAGATCCATACCTAATAACGCTTTTAACTGCCATTTAGCCAAGGTAAGGGAGTTCTCTGCCTGCAACAGATTAGGCTCTGTATTCTTTACCGTCACATCGGCACGTATCAAGTCGTATTCAGCTACGGTTCCCTGTTCATACTTCCGTTTGATATCCAGATAATTCTCCATGGCATTGTCGTAACTTTGCTTGAATACCCGGTAAGAGTCGCTTGCCAGAAGGACGGCGTAAAAGCTCTTTTTCACTTGGTTCACCATCGCTATTTTAGAAGAGCGAGCTTGCTCCACCGCCAATTCCACGTCTAAGGCCGAGATACTCAAGCTTTTCCATAAGGAGGCGTTCACCAGTGGCATGGAAGCGTTGAAGCCCAAGCTCCAGTTGTTGCTACGTCCTACCTCGAAGCCCTCGTCCATACTCGACATGTCCGTGCCTTCGGGCAAGCTGCCGCCTCCCATGTCACCCATGTCGAAATCCATATACATCACCTGTTTCTTCAAGGTACGGTTGTAGTCCCCCGCAAAACTGATCTGCGGAAATAGAGAAGCGTACGAGCCTTTACGTGCGTACTTTTTCTTCTGTATTTCTTTATCGGCAACTTTTACGGTCGGGTTCTCGCTAAGGGCGATCTCTAGCGCTTTCCCAAGATCCAGTTTCAGGGTGTCTTGAGCCAGAACCGGTCTCGCCGCCAGAAAAGGCAATACCATAAATGTGACCAACATCATTTTTCTACTCATCAATAATCGTTTCATTTAGGATAGATTTTGTCTGTGATTAAACTCATTAAGTGTTCGCTATAAATCATAGGATTGTTTGAGATCGAATCGGTCTAGGATCGCTCTTCCCTTCTCGGTACTGATCCCTTTCAGGAATGTGAGGAGGATCGTGTTGTATACCTCGGTGATGGAATGCTTGCAGAAGACATTGGAAGGCCGCAACATCTTCGTCTGCTCTTTCACCAGTAAGGCCATGATCTCGAAGTTGATCCCCTCTTGGAACACGCCCTCTTTAACGCCCCGTGTGAACAAGTCCATACACCTCTTACCCATTCTCGCTTTATTCATCTCTATTTTTTGTTGGGCTTTCGGATATTTCTTCAAGTCCTCGTAAAACTTCTCGTTGAACCATCTCGGGTTTTTCATCATCTCCTCATAGAAGAGCAGGATTACTTCCAAGGCATTGAAAGGTTCTTTTTCCAGTCCCGTCAGATATTGTCCGAGCGATTCGGAATTGTGATCGATCCCCTCGATCAGCAAGGTTTCCTTGTCCTCGAACGACTCGTAAAGTGTACGCTTGGAGATGCCAGCCGCTTTCGCTACATCATCCATACTCACACTCTTGATGCCATATTGAGAAAAAAGATCGAACGCCGTATTAATAATCTGTTCTTTTATCATATTCGTTTTTGTTACGTCAAAAGTAGCCGGGGCAATCCCCGTATACAAGTAAAAAGCGCTGACTCGTCCGTTGGAATCGACCAATGACCGGATATTCCCGTCGAATCTATTCGCAAAGGTCTGATATATTTAGAAAACCAGAAAGGTTTATACTGTTACGGTATTGGTATGGAATGAAACAGGATATTGTCAAAAATTCTTGTTATTCGTTCAATTTTGGATGAAAATTGGTTAAAAACGAAATAGTGGGTGGTCTTTGGCTTTTTATTTCTATCTTTGTCCGAGGTGATAATAAAAATCTACAGATAGATATGAAAAATTTACCTTTAATTGAAGTCACTGAGTTAATCAAGGGAATTGAGTCCAGCGACAACTTTCAAGATGATTTATCGATAGCGGATCTGAACGGAGATTTGATTAATTACGAGGAAAAAAGGCTGGAGCATTCCACCCCGATGCGTTTAAATGCTTTGTTGATGATCTTGGTACAGGAAGGTACTGCCGATATCTCGGTAGACTATATTCCATATAAGATAGAGAAGAATACGTTTATAACCTTGATGCCGACACATATCATACAGGTATCGAAAGTGAGCAAAGACCTAAGAGGGCGTTTGTTGATCGTGTCCAGATCTTTTCTGGATGGATATACTGCCCCGGCAGGGAAAAAGAACTCCATGGTGCATTATATGCAGATCCGTAAGAATCCATGTGCTACGATTAGCGCCGAGGAGACTGAGCATATATCCGGCCAATTCTCCATCTTACGGGAAAAGATGAAGTTGCGTACCCATTTTTTCCAGAAGGAGGCTCTCCAGAACGCCTTAATCGGTTTCTTTATCGAGTTGGCTAATATCTTTATGGGTAAGAAGGAGCTGATGACGGCACCTACACTCTCCCGGAAGGAGGAGCTTTTCGAGCAGTTCCTGCAATTGCTTTTCGAGCATTGCAAGGAGCAGCACGTCGTTACTTTCTATGCCGAGAAATTATTTATTACCCCACAGTATCTTTCGCTTATCTTGAAGGAGCTAACGGGTAAATCAGCGAATAAATGGATTGACGACGCCTTGATCGTCGAGGCTAAGATGCTGTTGAAGGCCCCGCAAGCCACGGTTCAGCAAGTAGCGGATATACTCCACTTCTCCGATCAATCCACTTTCGGTAAGTTTTTCAAGAAGCATATGGGTATATCACCCATGGAATACCGGAAATCATAATCCGGTATTTTCTATACGCTTGCGGAACTTATACCAGTTGATCAACTCACAAGCCCCGTAGAAAATGCTGGCTACACCGAAGATTACGAATGTATTTGCCGCCGCCCCGAACGGGTAGGCAAGAATCATTACTCCGGTTATCAAGATCAAAGCCGGCATCAGGTAGAAGCCCAACGGTACATTGCTCCATTTCCTTGCGGATATCAATGAAACCAATTGCTGTACACCGGCAATTACCAATAAGGCTCCGAGTACGTACATTAATATATTCACGAAGAACTCGGGCATGATCACCAACCACGCTCCGAACAGTACGCTTCCCGCTGCCTCGATAGGAAACATCGGTTTCTCCCCGTTCTCGTTCTTCGGTCGGGTGAAATAGCTGAGGATAGCGAATAACCCCGGTAAAATAAATAGTATACCGATCGTGATAACCAGATAGGTTATGGCTGCTTCCGGCCATAATACCAAAACAAACCCTAATACCATCGCAAATGCGCTACGTAAAACCGCGCCATTAATAGATCTCATATGTTTTTATTTTAGATTTCATTTATAATATGACAAAGGTATATATTCTTTCCGACTTTTTTTACCTTTGTGCGCCATAAAGCAGTATCAGGAAAAACATCGAAATATATCCCTCTTGAATGCATGCTTCGCGTAAAAAGACAAACTTGAAATCATCTAACGAATAATAATACTAAAACAAAAAATGAAGCGTATAGTTTTTTTGGATTACGTGCGTGTGTTCGCGTGCTTCCTTGTCATGGTTGTCCACGCCAGTGAAAACTTTTATGGAGCTGAGGGCTCCACGGATATGGTGGGACCGCAATCTTATCTGGCCAATGAGGCTGATCGGTTGTGGGTAGCCGTATACGATGGTTTCTCACGCATGGCGGTGCCATTGTTTATAATTGTCTCCGCCTTTCTTCTTGCGCCGATGAAGGCAGGGCTGACCTCTTGGCAATTCTACCGTCAGCGTTGTATCCGCATCTTACCGCCGTTTTTCATATTTATGATACTATACAGCACTTTACCCTTGCTGTGGGGGCAGATAGATGCCGAGACATCATTGAAAGATATATCGAGAATATTCTTGAACTTTCCTTCACAGGCCGGACATTTGTGGTTCATGTACCCTTTGATCAGCCTCTATTTATTTATACCCGTAATATCGCCATGGTTGAATAAAGCCACGGCGAAAGAAGAGCGTTTTTTCATCGGCTTGTTTCTGTTGTCGACCTGTATGCCCTATCTCAATCGTTGCTTCGGCGAGGTGTGGGGACAATGTTTTTGGAACGAATACCATATACTGTGGTACTTCTCCGGTTATTTAGGATACCTCGTACTGGCACATTATATACATGTCCATCTTACATGGAACCGTTCTAAACGTTTGGTTATCGGAATCGCCGGAAATGTCGGAAACAGCTTGGCGCTTCAGGTTGCGGAAGATCCACATGCGG
>OKSF01001330.1_pt1 | contig 20183 bp, 10 predicted proteins | sample 1606061 | NCBI WGS metagenome assembly OKSF01 (sample SAMEA3541567, study PRJEB24748) | human gut metagenome | biome: human gut; feature: human-associated habitat; material: faeces | place: China | collected 2012 | reverse complement strand
TTACCCATCTGCGATCGAAATCATTTTTGATGAAGATGATTTGTGCACCGGGTTTCAGTACGAGCTCTTGTGAGGTGGGTAGACTGCTTTCGGGGAAATCTCCTTCGATGACTCCTTCAAAAGTAATTGGGTCTCCGGGAAGTTCTGCCAGTTTCTTTTCGTTGATAGAGTCTACCGTGTCTCTACGGGTGGCCAGAGTGATATACATATCAGCTTCCGATTCTTCTATCTGGCTTCCATAACGGGTGTTCAGTAGTTGCAGATCAGCCGCTCCAGCTGTATTGTTCCGGATATGGTCGAGGACGCCGACAAAAACGGGGTCTGTTTGGCGGTATACCTTTTGAAGTTCGATGGATACCAGGTCTATCTGGCCGAATACTCTGGCAGAGAAAAAATAGGGTGTAGGATAGAAGCGGTTCAATATTTCCCGTTCGTCGTTTTTTACGACGGGCTCCAGTTGGAATACGTCGCCTACCAATAACAGTTGTTTTCCTCCGAAAGGTTCGCGCAGATTGTGAGAGTATACACGTAGGATTCGGTCGATGGCATCAATGATATCCGCCCTTACCATTGAAATTTCGTCGATGATGACCAGTTCTATTTGTTCCAACAGCTTCCGGTGCGGCTTGGTGTATTTGAAAAATTCATGGATACGACCACGCTGGAGACTCAAGTTCGGGTCATCCGGCAGCAGCGGATAGAAAGGGAGTTTGAAGAAACTATGCATCGTACTTCCTCCGGCATTGATAGCAGCGATACCTGTCGGGGCGAGTACAACATGTTTCTTTTTGGTGTTTTCGCAGACGTAACGCAGGAATGTAGATTTCCCTGTACCCGCTTTCCCGGTCAGGAAAACCGATTGACGCGTATATTGAATCAGGTTCAGGGCGTCCTGAAACGCTGCGTTATTGGTGTCTACGCTCATAATCAGATAATACCAAAATGCTTCATTGCCTTGCTGATGCCATCTTCGTCGATGGGAGCTGTCACATAATCGGCAGCGGCTTTCACATCCTCTTTGGCTTGTCCCATGGCTACTCCGATGGCTGCATGGCGGAGCATGCTGATGTCATTTCCTCCGTCTCCGAAAGCCATGGTATCTTCGAGTTTAATATCAAAATAGCGGATTATTTCATCAATGCCCTTTTGCTTGGTGTCTCCTTTGGCGGTCACATCGGCAAATGCAGGATACCACCGGCCTATCTCGCAGGTAGGAATAGACGGACGGATTTCTTTTTCTTCCTCTTCCGTGATAAAGGGTGTCATTTGGATGACTTCCTTGCTGGTTGCCTCCTCGAAAGATACAGTCGGAATCACATTCACGTGCAGGAAATCATAGAATATCTTTTTCACCATGTCATTGGGCTGGCAAACGGAAATGTTGTGTTCCTCTACAAAGATACAGGGAACGCCTTTTTTCTCGCAGAAATCTCCCATCGCTTTTACTTCGTCCTGGGGGATGGCACTTTTATAGATTACCTGTTCCCCGACAAAGCAGTAAGCCCCGTTCATGGTGATATATCCATCAATCAGATTCCGGTCTTGCAATTCGGAGAGGTTGTTGATAATGGCTTTCGGACGTCCCGTAGCGATAAATATCTTCAGTCCTTTTGCACGGGCGGCTTCCAGTGCCTCAATGGTAGACGACGGGATGCGGTGAGTTTCAAAACTGACCAATGTTCCGTCTATATCAAAAAATAATGCTTTCGTCATAAATTCTTTTTTGAATGGAGTACAAAAGTACTATTTTTCTATGTAAATAGCAATTAGGAGATTTCTCTTATGCTTTTTTTAAAGTCTCTACTCTTATCGATAGGAACACAATTAATTTAAAAGTGCCTAATAAAACCATTAGTTATAATAGGTTCCTTTATTCTTTTGACTAAAAAAAGTTTTTCAGGCATGGCATCAAATCCTTATTCTTCTAACGAATTTTCCTTATACTTCTCTCCATAGAGTTGCTGGTACTCCTTTTGGAAACGGTCATAAACACTTTGTGCATACGCTTTTTGTCCAAGTTTCTTGAGTGCTTTTATTTTGAAAGTCAATGCCGTTTCGCTCATTCCGTCGAACGAGAAAAGCACGTCGGACAATACGATAACCTTTCTGGGTTCATTATTCGCTTCTACGATAGGAAGCAGTTTCTCGATGATCCGGATGAAAAGTTCGTCATGGTTAATTTTGATATTGCCAAACCATTCGTAATGTACAAAAGTAGGCAGTAAGGTGCCTCGTTGCAGCAGGCCGATAAGTTGTTTTACCTCTTCTTCTTGTTCTTGAGGTGAATGAACCTGTTGCAGCATTTTTGCTATATTCAAGGCTTTGAGATAATCACAGTAGAAATTATCTCCATACACAATTTTCCATTTGTCGTTTAAGAAAACAAGCTCCACTCCCTCTAAATCTGTTAGAATGTTCCGCAGGTGGTTGATCGTGACGTTACGTATATTCTTGGCAGAGGTCGTAGTCTTCTCCGGCCAGAGTTGGGCAGACAGTTTATTAGTACTGATCCCCTCCTGACCGTCGTGTGAATGAAGCAGTACGAGGACAAACATTTGTTTTATTTTCGGACCGAAACGATAAGCAATTTCATTGCCTTTGGTATCGAACACCTGAAAATCTCCAAACAGATAGACAGCATTAACCTTTATCGGAGTACTGGCTGGTGCATCAGTACTCTTCTCATCGACAGATACACCATCTTCTGGAACGCTCGGTGCTGTTGCCTCTTGTTTACTTCCTTTTTTTCTATGCCGATAATAAGCAAAACAAAGAATCAGCAAAAGTACGACTCCTCCGATTATATAATAAAGGTAAGCTCTGCCTGCTTCGTTGTCATCGTCCGTATTCCATTTTTTGAGCTCCTGATAAGTAATAGGAGGAGCGTTCAACTTATAGACACTAATCTTCGCTTTTGGATTATTATCTTCGCTATACCGGATGACGGCATATAATTCATTGTCTTTCGGATTATTAAACAAGTATGCCGTTGACAGAATACAGTTCGTTTGAAAAACGATCTCGTTGGAGACAATGGCATGTTCCCCTGTCTTCACGTCAAACCGGTGCAAAGAGGCATTCGTTGTTTTCCGGTCTATGCACAAAAGATAGATACACCCCTTTTCACTGTCGAACACAAGCCCGCGGGTCGGAATAAAGTAATTGTCGGGAAACGCTCTGCTCCACAACTTCTTGACGGTACGCTTGGAAGTATCAAACAGATACAGGTCACAGAAGAAATCCTTGCCAAGTTCCTGTTTGCCCGTCTCGTTGCCTACTCCTCCGAATACGAAAAAGCTTCCCTCCACAGGACCTTTACCTGCTACGGTGTGCATACGGGGATAAATGACATCGCCCGTAAACTGTATCTCTTTCCATGCTCCATGATCGAAGTCATACTGATAAGTCAGGTTTGAATACTGATAGTTGCCATACCCGCCGAAAATATAAAGCGATTGGCTTGCCTGATCGAAAAAGTAAGCATGATGATGCAATGGATTGGAGAATTGAGGAGAAACGATACGGGTAGGCAGATCCTTATCCGAAATAGTGGAGAAGAAAGGACCGGTTTGTCCGCCAATATCCGCTAAGTTATAGAAATAAGTCTCCTGCTTATCCGGGTTATAAATAGCCTCGCCCGAATATCCCGTTTGCGTGCCCACCGTTTCTTTGGGGTATTCGGTCAGTTTCAACGTATTGATGTCGAACTTACCTATATTATTATCACCTACAACTAATATCTGCCGGTCCGGTTCGTCAAATGCTATTCCGGCAGCAGCCGAACTGGTAAACGTACCTATTTCCTGCCAGAAGAACTGTTTGTTAATCTGCCACGTGGGATGGACTACTGTTCCGTGTAACTTGTTACCTGCCTCATGCACCAAATTCCCATCCGACTCTGTGAGCGGGAACAGGAAAGAATGAGAAGCCTCATCCCGCACCATGATATTTTTAATCACCATGACAGGCACTTCCGGAATCGCCTTGATATTGGCACCGAAGATAATATTCGCCTTAGACGGATTCGGAATGGTAATACCATCGAGCAAGTATTTCTGGCCATCGATAGTCACTTCCGCTTTCTGGTGCTGAAAGTCCAACCGCGTTTCTACGTGCAGCCATTTGCGCGCACCGATAGTTTGGGGCGAAACGGGTATTTCGAGAAATTGTTTTTTATCCGAAAGGCTGTTGATGACAAACGATGAACTGCTCTTGTCGCGACCGATATAAGCAAAACTATATGGCGCGGCCTTATCCTCATACACCCATATCTGTCCGAAACTCTCATGGCTAAGGATAGATAAATCGAAAGAGATCGTTACAGAATTGGTGAATGAAATATCGTTTCCACTGAATAAGTCTAAATAGGTCTGGGGAGTCTCTCTTGAAAAGAGCAGTCCTGCCCCTTTTAGCGGTTGAAAAGAAAGAGCAAATATGGCAATGAATATAAAAAACTGGTATGTTCTCTGCATAATCAAACGGCGTTTTAGAAATGCGTTTCAATGCAAAGTTAGAAATTTCCCTCATGTATTCCTAATAATTCAGTTTAATTCTCTTGGGTGATTGCCTGACATCTACCTTTTTATGGAGTGATTAATGAAATAAAAAGCGCACTAATCCGAAAATTAACCCCCTTTTTTTTGCTTCGACCCTATTTTTGTGTCATCGAATTGATGAACCTATATAATACTAATTAGAACATGATGCATATTTCTTCTGACATTGCTTTCCGCTGTTCCCTTTGCCGTCTGCTCATGCTGCTTTTGGCGTGTGGCCTGTCGTTGGCTGTATGGCCTCCGCTCCGGGCACAGGAAAAACCGGTAGGAAAACACATTGGCTACAACCGCTATGGCAATCGCCTCTATCAGGTAGGAGACCAGGTAGATGTCTATCCCCGGCAACAATTGGCCAAACTGTATGCCGGTCAATTTCCTGCAGATGCCTTTGTGCCTTGGAGCAAGACAATCTACGACCATAAGTTCGAGATTGACGAGCAAAAGGTACGGACGAAACATTTCGTCTACCGTTCGCACGAGGGATACGATCTGGAAATGTATATCGACCTTCCTGCTTCAGGTTCCGACTTCCCCGTCCTTTTTCACATCTTCGGTGGCGGATGGACTTCCGGCACGCCCGAACGGGTGGAAGTCATTTCCAAATACCTGGCTTCCCGCGGGATAGCAGGAGTGCGGGTGGGACATTCGTTGTCCACTCATCCGGGTGCCACCATTGCACGCGCTTTTGATGATATCAACTACGCCCGGCAATACGTCTTTCAACGTGCCGCCGAGTGCCGGATAGATACCACCTGCTACGGATATGCGGGAGGCAGTTCGGGCGCACACCTGTCGGCCGTGTCCGCATTGCGCGATCCCGGAACTAAAGTGTTGGTCGGTTTTGCCGGCGTATACGATTACAATATGTTTGGTGGTGACGATAAACCCTATTTCGCACCCAACACCACCGAGTTCAAGCGTGAAATATCACCCGCGTCCATGATTCCGGTTTCAAGTCCGGCTGTTTTTCTCGGACATGGGTTAGGCGATTTTCTTGTGGGATACGTACAAAGCACTAACTTTGCTTCCTGGCTTGCTAAACAGGGGCTTGAAGTCGAACTTCACCTTTATCCCTATTATTCCCATGCATTCAATCATCCCGGAATTACAGATATGTTTCCTAAACTGATGGATGAAGTGGAACATTTCCTGCAAATTCATCTATGAACGGAACTTCGATACCGTTCGATAGCAGATGAACACATTTGCATGAAAAAAAGCCCTTTTCGGGTAGGATTAATAAAATAAAAGTGGGAGGTAACCTATAAATTAACCCATATATTATAGGCTCCCGGATATCTTTGTCTATATAAACTAATGCCACGATGAAAAAGAAAAATCTAATTAAAACACTCTTCTTAATAGGAATGCTGCTGGGAGGAACCATCTCACCGGTAGTTGCTTCCTCTTCACCGGATAACTGGTGGCCTGTTCAGAAAAGGCCCGGTTACATCTTGAAATGTACACTGTCCCGTCCCGGTGATATTCGTGAGATGAATGTCGCCCAATCCTTATGCGGACTTGCTGCTCAAGCTGTAAACGAGGGTATCGGCAACGAGGGACTTTGGGTTGAGAATCGTACACCGGATTATCAACTGTATTATAAAGCTTGGCTGAAACGCCTCAAAGTCAAGGAACGGGGCGCCCTGAATACCTGGGAAGTCGTGAAACGCTTTCAAAAGCAAGGCTATATAAAAGGTTACATCCTATATGATTATAACCGGAAAGACAACTCCATCAATCTGGCAACCGCACAAGCCGGCATCCTGAAAGGAATTCTGGTAGATATAACATTGGAAGAACAGGCAAAAGCATCCGGCTTGAAGAAATTGTATGACGCCAGCAAGGAGAATCTGACCCAGTCCTGGTTTGACGAACACAAATCCCGGATGAACAATAACTTCATCGTCCTGACCAATCCGTCGATAGCCAACAATCGTGATTATGCCATTGCCCATAAGGGAATGGTTTATTACGGAGTGGACGAATTGCTGGATACTGTACTGGAGTGGGTACGCCCCTTGTCACCGGTGATAGGCTGGAATAGCGGACCGGAATTTCAGCACATCGCCCCCTGTTCCCATTGGGGATTAATTAATACAGCTTCCGACTGGTGCATGAATCTTGCCATGCTCTCCATCACCGGCAACGAAAAAATAAAAAAGATTAAAACTGTTAATCCGGCCCGGATAAATTGGGAATCTGATGCAATTTATCATTCCTTTGTGATGAGCGACGGAGATAATATGCAGTGGACATTGGGTAGTTTTATCAATAATCCTGACTTTTGGAGCAACGAACATAATGGCAAGATTCCCATGTCATTCACTACGTGTATGGTCAACCTGTCAATGGCTGCTCCCGATGTGCTTAACGTACTGATGAACAGTCAGCCACGGAACGTATCGCTTGCCGAATATGGCGGCGGATACTATTACCCCGACCTTTTTGCTTCAAAGCGCGCCGACAGAGAGGGACTGTTGCGGAGTTTTGCCCGTATCGTGAATGTGCACATGCAAAAGATGGGTATCAAAGCATTTGGTTTCATTTGTCATAAGATAGATTCGAAAGAAGCTCTGGATGCGTATCGTGTCTTTGCCGAAGAATTGGAGGGAATAGCCGGAATGCTTGCCGTGCAATATTCTCCCTATAATGGCGGATATGGTAAAGTGTTTTGGGTGAAAGACCGGAAAGGGAACGATATTCCGGTGATTTCCGCACGTGGACAGATATGGGCTAACCAGGAAAAAGAAAAGTCCGGTACTCCCTCCCAGATTGCGGCAGTAATTAATGAAGATGCGACGAATAAAATTCCCGAGGGTGAGATAGCGTGGACCATTGTTCATGCCTGGTCGCGCTTTGAGAAAGAGTCGAAAGACAGTATTGTCAGTGCGCCGCAGAACAGCCGTTCGCCGAGAGGAGTGACTCCCGTGTACTGGTGTAAGCAATTGCTGGACAAAAAGGTACAGGTAGTGCCGGTAGATGAGTTGCTTTGGCGGTTAAGAATCAAACACGTCAATAGAGATTCTGCCATAAATTCTAATTGAAAAACATTAAAGTATACACATATATGGAAATTAACAGACGAGATTTCATTACTAAAGTGTCTGCTATTGCAGCATTGAGTGTCCTGCCTTCGTCATTTGTAGCCGCTATGGGCAATGAGAAGGTAGAGAAGGCCAAGCCCAAGTATCCAACATTGAAATGTGATGTGGTGGTAGTCGGAGCCGGTCCCGGTGGAGTGCCTGCCGCCATTGCGGCAGCCCGTCAGGGAGCTAAAGTAATATTGCTGGAAGAGGATAATATGCCTGGAGGAGCCCCGGTCGATATGTATGTTCCTTTTATATGCGGTGGTCCCAGGGTGGGAGTGTTTCAGGAGATGATTCAGGTATTGAATGCAAAACACACCATTGGCGGGCGTACTTGTGAGACGTTCGGAAAAACAGGCAGTGACGGAAAGAATCACTGGTGGATGCCCGGTTCTTATGCGGAAGTGATTTATCAGCTTCTCGAAAAAGAAGAAAACATCACGCTGATGTGCGCAGCACCCGTTGTAGGAGTAAAGCTCAAGACCTCCGGCAACAGAAACCAGGTGACCGGAGTGCGCATCATGCGTAATGGCGATTATCAGGATATTGATGCGGCAGTTACCATAGATGCCACCGGCAACGGACTGATTGCAGATATGGCAGGATGCGAATATATGTTTGGCAGTGAAGCCAAGAGCGACTACAACGAGCCCGTAGGCATCGAAGTGGCCGATGGTAAGGTGCAGCCCTGTACCTGGATGCTGATTAGTGAAAGAATCAAGCGCAATGCCATACTACCTATTGATAAACTGAAAGGTAGCAGTGCTGTGGAAGATAACCTGAATCGTTGGGTGAAAGCCGACGATAAGGAGGATATGATCCGGAGAGACGCCGGCATCTATCTGCACTGGGGACGGACTGTATATTGCAAGGATACCCGCGACCCTCTGTTGCTGGCACAAGCCCAGCAGGAAGCATTGGAACGCCTGCAGGAAAACCTCGAAATCTGGCACGAAGCCGGATACGCAGTACATCTGGCTCCGAAACTGGGTGTGCGCGAAGTGCGCCGTATCAAAGGCGAGTACGTGCTTACAGCCAACGACTTGATTGCCGGAACGATGCACGATGATGTGATAGCCCACGCACACTATTCGTTCGATGTATGGGGAATGAAAATTCCCGAAGAAATGAAGCATATCGGCCCTTACGGCATTCCCTATCGCAGTATTCTGCCAACCAAGACCGAGGGGTTGCTCACTGCCGGACGTATCATCAGTGCGACACGTATCGCGCACAGTTCTCTTAGAGTGCAGCCTATCTGTTCCAACATCGGAATGGCAGCCGGTACGGCAGCAGCTATGTCCGCCTTGAATCAAACCGGACTTCGTTCCATAGATATCAAACAACTACAAGACCGACTTGCCTCAATGGGGCTTTTCGATGGTTTAAAAAAGAAATAAGCGTACGACTATGACAATGAATAGAAGACAGTTTTTGAAGAACATGGGAATAGGCGCTGCTGGTGCAGCTTTGCCCGGAGTCTCCATGTTTGCCGCGAATGAAGCGATGAATACCCAAGATAAATCCCTGTTTAAATTGCCCGAATTGCATTGCGATGTGATTGTAGTGGGCGCCGGACCGGCAGGTATACCTGCTGCCGTTGCTGCTGCCAGAGAGGGGGCCAAGGTGATTTTACTGGAAGAAGATATGATGCCCGGAGGAGCTCCGGTGGATATGTATGTCACATATATGTGCGGTGCACCCCGTGTCGGTGTATTTATCGACATGGTGCGCGAACTGAACCAGAAACATTCACTAAGCATTACCCCCAGCAACACGTTCGGACAATGGGCATGGGATAATAAGCAGCATTGGTGGTTGCCGTCGTCATTTGCACAAGTCGTTTATGGCATTATGAAAGCGGAAAAGAATATCACGTTGATGTGTGGTTCACCGGTTGTGGATGCAGTGGTCGAGACAAAAGGCAACAGAAACAGAGTGACCGGCGTCTGCGTGATGCGTCAGGGTATGTTGCAGAAAGTCTCCGCTCCGGTTACCATCGACGCCACCGGTACCGGACTACTGGCAGCCAAAGCCGGTTGTGAATACTTCTACGGTAGCGACGCCCGCAAGGACTTCAACGAAAGCATCGGACTCGAAAAGAGTGACGGTAGAGTGCAACCATGTACCATGATGTACATCAGCCAACGCACCCGCAGCGACGCGGAATTTCCCCGCCACATATTCAAAACCGGTGTACTCGACCACGACCAGGAGAAGTGGGTGACCCAACAGACGGAAGAAGAATTCCGGAAGATAGACTCCGGCATATACCTCCACTGGGGAGCAACGGTAGAATGTACCGACACCACCGACCCGGTATTGGTAGCCGACGCGCATCGCCGTGCCATGAAAAAACTGGAACCGCAATTCGAAGCCCTCAACCGGGCCGGATACGTCACTCATGTAGCCCCGAAAATCGGAATCAGAGAATGCCGCCGTATCAAAGGAGAATATGTGTTGACGGTGGATGATGTACTGAAAGGAGTGATGCACGATGATAAGATTGCTGATGCCTGGTACTCGTTAGACCCGTGGGGAATGAATGTAGACCCCAAAATAAAGAACAGCGTAGGACCTTATGGCATCCCATACCGCAGCTTGATTCCCGTCAATACCGAAGGATTGTTAACAGCCGGGCGCATTATCAGCGGAACCCGTCTGGCAATGAGTTCTTACCGGGTGCAACCGATATGTGCAACCATTGGCGAAGCAGCCGGTACCGCAGCAGCGATGGCGGCTTTGCAGAAGACGAGTGTGCGCAATCTCGATGTACGCCGCTTGCAGAACCGCTTGGACGAGAAAGGTCTGTTCGACTGGTATCGTCATGTGAATATGAATGTGAATAATAAACCATGGAAAAAATAAGATAAATATGAACCGTATATTTCTTTTGATATTAGTATCAATTTTTACAGTCTCCACAGCCAGTGCTCAAACCACTTTCCTGAAGAAACTCAAGAAAGGCGAAAAGCAGACTGTTGTGTTTTACGGTGCCAGTGCAGCCATCAATACCTCCAACCGGGTTTGGGTGGATCAGCTTCGTACCAGACTCGAACGCAGATTCCCCGAAAAGATAACGTTCTACAACTGCTCGAAGTCGGGAATCGGCTCTTTCTGGGCAACTGAAAACTTCAAAGACTCCGTATTGAGCCGCAAACCCGATTTATTGATATTCGGCTTTTCGGAAAACGATGCTGTGACCCGTTTCAACAACGCTCCCTGGTATTCGGGAAAGTGTGCGGAATACATGGTCGACAATCTGCGGGCACAGAATCCTGATGCCACCATCGTATTATATATTCTTTCCGAACGTCCGTTGGGACAATCGGCGGAGACTCGTCCTGAACTGGCAGCATTCAATGCTTCATGCCGCGAAGCAGCCAAAAAGAAAGGTATCATTCTCGTCGATTACTCGGTAGAGTTTAATAAAATTTACGACGCCGGAGGAGAAGAAGCATTAAAGCCATATCAGCGCGACGGTATTCTGCCTACCCGCAAAGCGGCACAGGAAATCCTCGTACCGATGCTGTGGGATGCAATATTGGGACGTGACAATGCAAAGAAGTGATTCATCAGTTGAAAACACATATAGACGAACAAGTTAAAAAATATATTGGCATTAATAAAATACTATGAAAATGAAAAGCTTTATTTATATCATGGGAATTGCCTTATTTGCGGTTTTCTGCTCTTGCGAAAAACAGGGAGAGCAGGATCAGGGAACGGAACAGGGAAAAGAACAAGGGCAGGGAGAGAAGCCGGAACCGGAATCACCCGAAGATGATGATTTAATAGTCACTCCGGGGATACGTGAGCAATTACGTGTGAACTATGCCAACGATGATCCCCGGCAGTATCTGGTGGTTTTTACCACCGGTCTTTCCCGCAAGTGTCCTGTTTATCTCTGGGCGCATACCAATAGCTGGGACCCGGTGAATCATCCTCAACTGGCGGAACAGGTATCGACAGATATTCTGGAACCCTTGTTGAAACGCGGCATTGCAGTGGTCAGTTGGGAATCGGTCAATCAGGTAGAGACGAACACCCACATCAAGACCTGCGAAGCCGATATGAAACTTGTATATGCTTGGATGAAAGAACATGCGGATGAGTATCTACTGAATCTCGACAGCCTTTATGTGGGCGGCGGTTCCCGTGGTTCCATTGTTTCCTGGAGATTTATTCATGAGAATCCGGAGTTAGTCAAAGGTGGTTGGTTTGCCGAGGCCTTGCCTTATCCGGCAGGAACTTCCCCTGATATTATTTTGCCGATAACGAACGCTTCTCCTTATGTCCGGTTGACTTACAAATACAACCAGTCCACACATCCCGCCGAGGAAATCCATCATCCCAAATATGGATGGAAAGTATACCGGAAGTATCAGGAACTGGGCATTGAGAATAAAATTGAAGTTTTAGAAGATATGGGCGATGCATATTATAATGGCTTGTGGAAGTTTATCCGGAATCCGAAGCTAAAACCATCGTCGAAAGATAACAATTAAGCATTGATTACTATAATTGGAAACTATGGATACAACGAAAACGTCATGTATCGTGATGATCGTCATCTTCTTCTTTTGTCTGCTAGGTTGCCACAGCCCGGCTGACGTGGATGATACGGAACCGGCACCGACAGAAGAACCAAACCAAGAGCCGGGAGAAGGACCCGAAGAACCTCCTTTGGTTGAAAACTGGGATTTGATTGAAATCACGCGTGCCGAAGTGGGAAACAGCAATTATGAAGAATTGCTCTATCTGGCTTCGCTTGCCGGACTTGTGAATCGCAGCAGTCCCGAAATCTTTCTTCACTCCGGTCAGGCATACGCCAAATGGATGACTGAAATGAAAGCCTCCGGTTATACCTTTACGAAGAAAAGCCTGTCGGAGATAACTTCTTTGTTCCTGAACAGAGCGAAAGGGTATGTATTGGTGGATGATAAATTGGAGAAAACATACATTGCTGCAAGTCTTGCAGGAGTGCTTGATGCTGTGATACTGACAGCGGACCTGGCCTCTAAAGCTCCTTATAACAGTCTGCAGAAACTGGCCGACGTGAGGGATAAGGATGAGGCTTGGCTGGCCGACTATATAAAACAACATTCTTCACAATTCAACTTGAATGCGATTGTGAACAATGCTTCTTTCCCGTGGACAATGGTCGATTTTGCCATAGCGAACCGATATCCCTGGTGTAGCAATGCCAAAAGTGACGGTGCTGTGCTGCAAAAGCTTTATTATATGTTGAAACCCAATTCGCCTCATTACGGTTGGGGAGTACCCTATAATCTTGAACGCATGGATGTGCGGTTCGGATGCGAACATAATGGAGTATATACCGTGCCGGGTATCAACACCATGAGTCTTTCCATCCTGTCGTCGAAACAGTTGAAACCGTATGACCGACCGGCTTCGCCTGTGGAAGTTCCGGCACGGACGGGCGTGCATTATGCCACGATCGTATTCAGTGACGGAGACAATACGTCTTATATGCTCGATTTGTTTTCCCGGAATACCTATATCTCGCATCCGCGTGCACATGAGATTCCGCTTACCTGGATGTATCCCCCGACTCTGCGCACCAATATGGTTCCGGTGCACAACTGGTATCAGAAAAACCTGCCAGCAACCAATTGTTATGTCGGAGCATTGTCCGGTGCGGGTTATACATTCCCGTCTCATCATGAGTTTGTAGCCGACTATTTCCGCATGACGAATGGAATGTTGAAAGATTGCGGAATGCAGTATATGGTATTGATGGACGATGCGGAACTATTCACCGGTTCGTATGCCGGTTCGTATGAAACGTTTATGAAGCGGCACACCGGCAACTTGCCCGATATGAAAGGATTCTTGTATATGAACTATCTGGGATATGCCAAATGGCAGGGCGCTTATTTCTTTGCAGGAGATGCACCGGTCGTTTCGTTCCGCTATTTCATGAAGAATGATGATAAGTTTACGGAACCTCATACTCCCGAAACCATCGCTGCGGCTTTGAACTCGGCTCCGCGTGACATTAACAGTATAGATGCCTATTCGGCAATCGTGGTACACGTCAATGCTCCGTCCAGTTACACGGTGGAAGATATGCTTGCATTTAAAAACTTATTAAACGAAAATGTAATATTGGTGAATACGGAACAGTTCCTCGAACTTATCAGGAAGAATGTGAAAGGCAATAGAGGTTAATCCCTCTTTTAACACAGCGGTTAATGCTTTTTTGAGGGTGTTAATCCACGGATTAACCCTAGTTCTAATCATTTCACCCATATATTTGAGAAAAAAAACAGTATTCTTTTAGTAACCTAAAAAATTAATACCCAATGAAACAATTCTATTCATTATGTATGATTATGCTCCTGGCATCTGTTCTGGCAATAGATGTTATGGGACAAAAAACGACTCTGACTGTTACCGGTAAAGTAACGGATCTGGAGGGAGACCCACTGTCGGGAGTCTCGGTCGTTGTGCAGGGAACAACGCGCGGCACGATTACCAATATCGACGGAGCATACTCTATAAATGTACCGTCGAAACAGTCGGTGCTTGTTTTCTCGATGATTAGTATGAAAACTGTCGATCATCGTGTAGGCAATAGTACACAGATCAATATTATTATGGAAGAGGACGTGATTGGTTTGGGAGACGTAGAAGTGGTAGCCATCGGTTACGGCTCTATGCGTCGCTCGGACTTGACAGGTTCCATATCATCTATTAGTAAGGATGCATTGAGCGAACGTGCCATTACGTCACTCGAAGATGCCATGAGAGGTAAGGCAGCCGGTATGCAGATTGTGCAGAATGACGGTGCTCCCGGTTCTGATTACACCATCCGTATTCGTGGTGCATCGTCCGTTAATGCTTCAAGTGCCCCGATTTTTGTTATCGACGGTGTGATTTGCGAAGATGCTTCTTCTCTGAATCCGGGCGATGTGGCATCCATTGAAATTCTAAAAGATGCATCCTCAACCGCTATTTATGGTTCGCGTGGTGCGAACGGTGTCATCATGATTACCACACGCCAGGGAACCAATGATGGAAAAACACGGGTGGAGCTGTATGCTAACTTAGGTATGCAGCAGGCAGTACGCCAATTTGATATGCTTAATTCTTCGGAATATGCGTTGATGCGTTATAAAACCGGATGGAAATACTACCCCTACGGAACCGATCCGTCGACCATGAGCGATGGTATTGTCTATCGTGACAATCCGAACGGTGACGGTAACTATTGGGTACTTCCCGAAAGTTCAACTTATGCAGACTGGGAATCGTTTGGTGCTCCGGGTAGTACGAATACTCAATGGCAGGACCTGATGTTCCGCGATGCCCTGTATCAGGAATATCGTATCAACGTTTCGGGTGGTAATAAGAACACACGTTATTCGGTATCCGGCGGTTATCTTAATCAGGAAGGGGTAGTGGTAAACTCCGGCTTCGAACGTTTCACAGGACGAATTAACCTCGTTCAGAAATTGAGTACTAATGTGACTATGACTGCCAATATATCAGGCTCAAGAACTAAAAACTCCGGTTTAGCAACCGGCAGTTCCGATGGTTTGATGGTGAAACTGTTACGTCAGTCGCCTTTGAATTCTGCTACCTCATCCGGTATTACCGAAGGTACAGGCAGTGAAGAGGGGCAGGTTGTTTCTAACCCATACATACAAGTGCGCGATATTACCAACAATCGTTATAAAGACAATCTGACAGCACGTATGCAACTGGAATGGAAGATACTTACCGAGCTTTCTCTGAATATAGCAGGTACGTATGAAGACAATCATCAGAAAACAGATGTATTTTATCCCGCCAACACCGAACAGGGATTTAAAGCAAACGGACGTGCCATTGTCACTAATGCCGGAATTAAAAAACTCTCCGGAGAAGCATTCCTGACCTATACTAATTCGTGGAAAGGCGGTCATCGTCTTAAAGTATTGGCCGGTGGTACGCTCGAAACCTACAACAACAATACGGTACGCACTGAAACGCAGAATTTCCCTTCACTCAACCTAGGTGTCAATGGACTGGGAATGGGCGTTACTCCACAAATACCTACTTCCTCAATTGTTGAGTGGAATATGGTATCGTTCCTGGCACGTGCCGAATACAATTATAAGGAACGTTATTTGCTGACAGCCAGTTATCGTGCCGATGGTTCGTCACGCTTCGGTGCCGGTAATAAATGGGCGGGATTCCCGTCAGTTGGTCTGGCATGGCGTATCAACGAAGAGTCGTTTGTGAAAGACTTGGGAGTTTTCTATAACCTAAAGTTGCGTTTCGGTTATGGTCGCAGTGGTAACACAGCCATTCCTTCTTATCGCAGCCTTTCAACGATTGCTTCTTCATTCTATCCGATGTATGGTTCCGATCTTTCTTACGGTGCCAGCATTGACAGGCCGGCAAACCCGTCATTACGTTGGGAAACAACGGATATGGTCAATCTCGGACTGGATATGTCGTTCTTTGAAAATCGCTTGGCAATGACAGTGGATGTTTATCGTAAAAAGACCACCGACCTGCTGATTGAAAAGAATGCAGCATTGGCCACAGGATACGAAAAGGGATGGGCCAATATCGGAGCAGTCCGCAATCAGGGTATTGAAATAACCTTGGATGCTACCCCTATTCTGACTAAGAAATGGAACTGGACCTTGAATGCCAACATCGGCTTCAACCGTTCGAAAGTGCTTGATATCGGTCCTGGTGATGAGATGGGATTTGACCCGGGGGTTATTCCCGGTTCCGGAAACTTTGTCATGATCCGCAAGAATAAGAGCCTCGGACAATGGTATGGCTATAAGATTGACGGGGTGTATGCTTCACAGCACGAAATCAACGAGCAGGGGCTTACCGAAGTGCTCGGTCAGAAGATTGCCAGCATACGTCCGGGAGATTATCGCTTCCGCGACCAGAATGGTGACGGTAAAATCACTTCCGCCGACCTCGTATTACTGGGAAGTGGCGAACCGGATTTCACTGGCGGTTTGACGAACACAGTTTCTTATAAGAACCTGTCATTGAGCGTAGCCATGCAGTTCAGTTACGGAGCAACTGTTTTCAACGCCAACCTCCATTCATTGACAAGTGGACGTGACGGTCATAATCAGATTGCTGAAATGAATACCAAGTCCTGGTCGCCGACACTTTATGATGCAGATGGTAACGTATTTTTTGCCGGTAACAACGAAGCCAAATATCGTATGCCGGGTGGGGTGGCACTCAACTACTGTACATCTAAAATGCTTGAAGACGGTTCATTCCTTCGTATAGGAGACATCACGCTGGCCTACGCACTTGGAAAGAAAGTAGCCAAGAAAGTCGGTATGCAGAACATCAAACTGTTTGCTTCGGTCAAGAACCTTTGCGTATTTACCAAATATACGGGATTTGACCCGGAAGTAAACACTCGTCAGGGACAGACAGGCGACTTGATGCCGAGTCTCGACTACAGTGCTTATCCGCGCAATCGTTCTTATTCTGTCGGTTTTAATTTTATTTTCTGATTTGTTTAACACCCTGAATATTGAATTCCATGAAAAAATATATCATATTATTATTGGCTACTACGTTCCTACTCGGAACTTCCGTTTCGTCTTGTACCAATTTCTTGGAAGAGAAGCCGGAGTCTGAATTCGATGAAGGAACTTTCTATAAGACTGTCGAATCTCTGAAAGTAGGAGCAGTCGGTGCGTTTTCTACGCTGCGCTATATGTATAACGTCGGCACCAATACCCCGTTATTTGTCGGTATGGTGGGTACGGACGAGTGTATGTATCCCAATGAAACGAACCTGCGTGGTTTTATCGACCGCTACACATATACGCCTACCGATGGCTGTATCAAGCAATTCTGGTTTCGCTACTACCGGTTGATTACCGCCTGCAACACTGTTATCTACAAAGCACAGGGAATCGAAGGAGACGCTAAACTTATCAACCGCTATGTGGCTAATGTACGCTTTTTACGTGCATGGGGATATTTCAACCTGGTGCAGACTTTCGGAGCCGTGCCTTTGATGACCGATCATGTGACGGAGCTGACTTACGACATGGGACGTACACCGGTAGCAGAAGTTTATCAACTCATTGAAGATGATTTATTGTTCTGTTTGGGCGAAGATGTTCTGCCTAAAGAGATAGACGGTGGTTGGGCGAATTACTGGGCTGCCAAAACATTGCTGGCAAAAGTATATATTACGATGGCTTCGGCACGTGCCGCCGATCGTGTAGCCGGTTACGAGCAGATAGAACAAACGGATGAAAAACTTTACGGTGATGCATTGGCACTGCTGCAAGATGTAATCACCAACAGCGGACGTGATCTGGAACCGGTCTACGGAGATGTCTTTAAAATTGAAAATAAGAACATCAATAAAGAGACGATTTGGGAAATACAGTTCAGCGCACAGAATCCTTATGGCTCACAATGGCCGAAAGAATACGGTGCCCGTGCAATCAATACCGACGGACAGAAACTTTACGGTGGCTGGCGTACAAATGCCATTGCCGGACAATGCAACCTTAAATATGTTCCCTCATTCTGGAACTATTATGATGCCAATGGTTACGACAAGCGTCGGGAGTGGAATCTGGCCGATTATGTGATTGACTTTGATAAGACCAATAATAGCCCGATAGCACAGAAACCCATGACGGAGCTAAGCGGTAAACCGCAACCCGGAGACAATGCGAAGTCTGTAACGAACAGTGGTGTCACCAAATATCGTTGGGGAGCTACCTGGAAAGATGAACATACCAACTTTGTGTATTCCAACTGTCCGAACAATATCCTCGTACTGCGTTTTGCCGATGTACTGCTAATGTATGCCGAAGCCGATTTGATGTTGAACAATGGTTCACCGTCCGACGAGGGTGTGGAAGCAATGAATCGCATCGTGCAACGTGCCCGCGGATTAAATCAGGGAGTTGCTGTCACTGAAGACGATACCCCCGGATTTGGGAATTACGATACGTATACACTCGAAGATGTTTTGTTGGAGCGCGCCCGTGAGCTTTGCTTCGAACGCTGGCGTTGGTATGACCTCGCACGTACCGGTATGCTTGAGCACTTCCTGGAAAACCGCAATGGTTTTAGTACGACGAAAACCAGCTTCGACAGTGATAAGAATTATTTGTTCCCCATTCCGTTGAGTGAGATACAGATCTCGACGAATAAAGACGGAATGTATCAGAATCCTAATTATTAATGGGATGGCAATTATGCTTCTTTCTGTTTTAATAAGACGGGATATTGCAGAACTTGATAAAACTAACAGTCTGTCCGGATATTCCCTTGGGGAGATTTAATCGGGCTTTAAAAATCTTGAATCAATGAAACAAATAAAATATTTATCCTTTATCCCTTTTCTGGCTCTTCTCTGCTTGATGACGGGATGTGAAAATGACAAAGATGTGTATTACCCTTATGTCAATGTTCCGCTTACTACGCACAATCCGGTGCTCGTTGAGGGAGAAGTCCTGCATATCGGTATTGGTTTGGACGGTGTGAATTATCGTGTAGAGAGTGATAATGAGGATGTGGTGACTGCCGAGGTGGTTGGCAACGAGATACTGTTGACAGGCGGTGACATAGGTAGCACCATCGTTCGCCTTTCGGATGATAGCTACAATCGTGCTCTCATGACGGTTGAAGTACGTAAACTTCAGGAACTGACACTCGAATCGCTCCCGGAGGGAGTGGAAGTATTGCGTCTGGATAATGACGGCGTTATTCTTCGTGAAATGAAAATCCTGACCGGTAATGGCGGTTATACAGTAACCAATTCTGCTCCTGAAGCCATCAGTGCTGAAATTGTGGAAGACCCCGACGTAACAGGAGGATATAAACTGATACTTGGCGGTAAAGCAAATGTCGATCAGGCAACGATTACTGTGACAGATTCCCGAAACAAGTCAGCTACTCTTAAAGTGCGGGTGACGAATCCGATTCGTCCTGTTCTGTTTGATAAAGAGGGGATTCTTGAGGGAGAATATGTGTACGAGGGTACGCCTCAACAGATTTCTTTCAATATCACTTCCGGTAATGGCGGTTATACCGTTAAATCTCTGAATGAAGGGGTAGCTACTGTGGCAATATCCGGCACTACAGTAACTGTTACTGTGGTAGGTGATGGTGGTACAACTATTACTGTGACCGACCAGGAAAAGGAAAGCCGTTCCATTGATTTATGGGTACCGCTCAATCTTGACGACCCGACGCCACGTATTTATTGGGATGGTTATCGTGCCGATATTAACACGGCCGGAGTTTCCACTACCGGATCTTATGCAACGCCAAAAGATATGTACTGGTATCAACAAAACGGTGAAGTGAAAGATACATATTATGTCTACTTTAACGGTGGTTGGGCAAACAATTTAAATTGTGTGAATGCTGCCAACCGTAATCCGAAGTTTGAAACGACTATCAATGGCACTAAGACTTCGTATACAGACAAAGCAGCCTCTGCCGTTAAACTGACCGAGTTTATTTTGGAAAAACGCATTGGTACAGGTCCGACAAGCCA
>OKSF01001310.1_pt1 | contig 20406 bp, 20 predicted proteins | sample 1606061 | NCBI WGS metagenome assembly OKSF01 (sample SAMEA3541567, study PRJEB24748) | human gut metagenome | biome: human gut; feature: human-associated habitat; material: faeces | place: China | collected 2012 | reverse complement strand
TGACCATTCATCATTATTTTTTATTATATGGAATTTACCGAAAAAAAACAACCGCCACAAGGCGGCTGTTCTCGATTGTGTGGTTTTATGAAATTTACTTGACCTCGATTGCTCCTACCGGACAATTTTCGGCAGCTTCCTTTGCGTCATCGACTTTGTCTGCCGGAATCTCCTGGTAGCCCTCTGCAAGGCCATCCTCACCGATGCGGAACGCATCCGGTGCTGCATCCACGCACATGCCACAGCCGATGCAGGCCGATTTGTCAACATATCCCTTCATGAAGACTCCTCCTTATAATACACAGTACAGATAAATGGAACATCTTCATCATAACACAGCCGCGGCCATGGTGTTGTAACAATTCTTACCTTACGAAAAAGGGCTCCTGCTTCAGCCTTGCAGGAGCCCTTCAATCTAGGGGGGAAACTTCGATCTATCGGGATAATCCAGATTTTCTATTGGAATAGGAAGTCAAGCGCAGCTTATTCGGCAATGCCCGGCGTCGTCATCTGGCGCGGGGAGAGGATGTGCTCCATCTTCTCGCGGGAAAGGAGGCCTTTCTCCATGATGACCTGACGGATCGGCTTGCCCGTGTTGTAAGCTTCCTTAGCGAGCATTGCGGAGTTCTCATAGCCGATGTGCGGCAGCAGAGCCGTGACAACGCCGACGCTGTTGTCGAGCCACTTCTGGCACTGCTCACGGTTCGGCTCGAGGCCGATGAGGAGCTTGTCGACAAACGTGTTGACAGCGTTCGTCATGTACTTCATCGAGTTGAACATGTTGAAGGCCATGACCGGCTCCATGACATTGAGCTCGAACTGGCCGTTCTCAACGCCCATCGAGACGGCGAGATCGTTGCCGATGACCTGGTAGCAAGCCTGGTCGAGAACTTCTGCGATAACCGGATTGACTTTGCCCGGCATGATGGAGGAACCCGGCTGGCGTTTCGGCAGCTTGAGCTCGTTGAGGCCGCAGCGCGGACCGGAAGCCATGAGGCGGAAGTCGTTAGCCATCTTGATGAGGACGAGAGCCGTCGTCTTCATAGCGCTCGAGACATCGGAGAAGCCATCCGTGTTGTTCGTCGCGTCAATCATGTTGTCAGCCGTGACGTACTTCTCACCCGTGACCTCGCTGAGCGTCTCAGCAACTTTCTTGATGTAAGCCGGCTCTGCGTTGAGACCCGTGCCGACAGCCGTGCCGCCCATGTTCATGACATGGATCTCATCGATAGCATGGTCGATGCGACGAATGCCGCGGCGTACAGCCGATGCGTACATGCCCATCTCCTGGCCAAGCGTGATAGGAACAGCATCCTGCAGGTGCGTGCGGCCCATCTTGAGGACATCCTTGTACTCCTCGGACTTCTTCTCGAGCTCCGTAGCGAGGCGGTCGAGAGCAGCCGTGAGTTTCTTTGCCTTGTGGCTCAGGCAGACCTTGATGCTCGTCGGGAACGAGTCATTCGTGGACTGTGCCATGTTGGCGTGGTTGTTCGGGGAGATGATGTCGTAACGGCCTTTCGGCTGACCGATGATCTCGAGTGCACGGTTGCAGAGGACCTCGTTCATGTTCATGTTGATGGACGTACCAGCACCGCCCTGGATCGGATCAACCGGGAACTGGTCGAGGAGCTTGCCGTCGATGATCTCATCAGCAGCTTCGATCAGTGCTTCGCCGATCTTCTTGTCGAGACGGCCCGTAGCCATGTTGGCCATGGCAGCTGCCTTCTTGACACGAGCGATGCTCTGAACGAAATCCGGATCGATTACCTGACCCGTGATATGGAAGTTATCGATGGCACGCATCGTCTGAACACCGTAGTAAACCTCATCCGGTACTTCGAGCTCACCAATGAAATCATGTTCTTTTCTCATGTTTGCCACGTTCCTTTCTTTTCTCCGCCCGATTTCTCAGGCGAAGCCTGAAATGAAATCATCTCGCGTTGTACACGTTGTTTTTATTTGGAGCAGCGGTTCTGGTTTTTTCCTTCCCCGCTCAACTGACTGTATTGTATCATGTATACAGAATACAATCAAGTACATTTAGCAAAAATGTTTTTCTACGTATACACTGTGACAGATAATCTAGAGAAAGCACCCAGATGGATGCTTTCTCAAAAGACCATCTTATTGGAAAGCTAGATTGCTTGAATTACATCATGCCGAGAAGGCCCATGATTGGCAGGCCGAGGACCATCCAGACCACGATGTGCATGGCGGTGATGATGAAACCGATCTTCCACCACTCGCCCTGGCCCATGAAGCCAGCACCGAAGAAGATTGGCGTAACGCCGCAGCCGTAGTGCGTCAGGAACGATGCACTGTTGCAGAGGATTGCCAGGATGATTGCCGTCGGGATGCTGGATTTCGGCGACGGGATCATGGCGACCATCGAGATCCCGTCCATCGGCGTGGACCTGCCCGTCCGCCACGGGGCCGACGCGTACGCGTTGGAGAACGGTGCGGGACACCTTCACGGCCCCAGCCTGCCCGTCGGCGGGCAAAGCACCCACAGTGTGATCACCGGACATACGGGAGTGGCCGACAAGGCCCTGTTCACCCGGCTCACCGAATTGAGGAAGGGTGACGTGTTCTACGTGAGGGTCGCAGCCCAGACCCTCGCCTACAAGGTCGAACGCATCCGCAAGGTCGATCCGGACGATCTGCGCGACGTGCGCATCCAGCCGGGACGCGACCTGGTGACGCTGGTCACCTGCACTCCGATCTTCCTGAACACGTATCGGCTGCTCGTCACGGGCGAACGCGTGAGCATGCCGGACGACGCGCCCTATCCCGAGGACGCGCCCAGGACCACCGGCCGTGACGCGCGCCCGCTGCTCGTGTCCGGTGTGGCATTGCTCGCGGGCATGCCCGTGGCGATGGTCGAGTCCAGGCCACGCGTCCGTCCGTACGGACGTCACGGCATGAAACGGTAGACGCCCACACGCCGGCACCGCCTCATGCGGGGGTAGACTGGTGGGTATGCGCGCCATATGCCTCCGAGACCGCGACACGCCGATGGCGCCGATATCGGATTGGGGGCACGTGGAATGGTTGTCGGAAACGTCGCAGGGATGTTTCCATTGGAGCCACGACCCCGATACGGGGCATGGCATTGGAGGGAGAATTATGAACAAGAAGGCTTTCGCAACGGCCGTCGCATCCGTGGCCGTCGCGGGCACCATCGCCGCGCCGGCAATGGCCGACGAGACCGCGACCACCCCGGTCGAACAGGCCCAGCAGGCCGTCGAGCAGGCCCAGCAGGCCGTCGACCAGGCCGCGGCCCAGCCGACCACGCAGCCCCAGCAGGACCAGGTCGCCGCGGCCCAGCAGGCCGTCACGGACGCGAAGACCAGCCTCGACCAGGCCGCGGCCGGCACCCAGCAGGCCCAGCAGCAGGTCCAGCAGGCCCAGACCGGCGTGCAGCAGGCCCAGCAGAACGTGCAGCAGGCGCAACAGCAGGTCGAGACCACTATCAACAACGATCCGAACGTGGCCGCCGCCCAGACGGGCGTCAACCAGGCCCAGACCAACCTCGACAAGGCCCACGACAGCCTCGCCGCCGCGAAGGACAAGGCCGACCAGAGCGCGAAGAACGCCGAGACCATCAAGAAGGCCATGAACGACAGCCAGTCCATCCGTGACGACGCCGCCAAGGCCAAGGAACAGGCCGAACAGGCCGTGAAGGACGCGCAGCGGAAGGTCGACTCGACCGACAAGACCAAGCTCGACCAGACCACCGCCGCGAAGCAGGACGCGCTCGGTAAAGCCCAGACGAAGGCCGACCAGGCATCCGCCGCCGCGCAGCAGGCCCAGCAGAAGGCCGACCAGGCGAAGAGCCTGCTCGACGAGGCCACCCGCATCGCGGGCGACGCGAACGATCCCGCCAAGATCCAGGAGGCGCAGGACAAGGCCAAGCAGGCCGACCAGGCCGTGAAGGACGCTAAGACCGCGCAGGCCCAGGCCACCGTCGCCGAGGCCACCGCGAAATCCGAGGCCGACAAGACCCGCACCCAGGCCGACCAGGCGAAGGCCGCGCTCGACAAGGCGAACGACATGAAGGACGCCGCCCAGGAGAAGGCCGACAAGACCTCCGCCGCCCTGGACAAGGCCACCGACGCGAAGAACACGGACGCGAAGGCCGTGAAGGACGCCCAGGCCGCCAACGACAAGGCGCAGGCCGCGCTCGACAAGGCCGACCAGGCCGTGAGGGACGCGCAGGCGCAGGCCGACAGGACCAAGGACGAGTATGCGGCCGCGAAGGACGCGTACGACAAGGCGCAGGCCGCCGCGGACGCCGCGAAGCAGGCCGCGGACGAGGCCGCGAAGGCGCAGGCCGAGGGCGCGGCCGGATGGTTCAAGACCAACAAGGCCGAACAGGCGTACAAGTATCTGACCGACGACAGCGTGTCCCAGTACCTGGAATACACGCACATCGGCGCGAAGGACGACGCGACCAGCCTCGACAACCTGCTGAAGGCCCTCGACATGATCGACGAGTGCAACAGGCTGCGCGAGGAGAACGGCCTGGAACCGTTGAAGGTGTCCGAGACCGCGTTGGCCATGGCCATGGTCCAGGCCAACTACGCCGCCAACGGCCACTACGGCCACAACTACCAGTACGAGAACACCGGCGAGAACCTCGCATGGGGCACCTCGGACTGGGATCCGTACGAGGGTTGGTACACGGCCGAGAAGGCCAACTACGACGCGGCCGTCAAGTCCGGCGACTATCCGGACCTCGCCGGCCTGTCCGCGTACGATATCAGCCTGAAGTATCCGGACCTGTACCAGAAGATCGGCCATTACCTCAACATCATCAGCCCGGACTACACCGCCACCGGCATGGCCTACAGTGGCTACGGCGCGAACAAGTACAGCCACGGGTTCTCGCAGGAGTTCTTCAACGAATGGAACTCCTACAACAAGAACGACACCGTGTATGACGCGGCCGTGTACCGCACGATGGTCGAAAACTACGTCAACGGCGTCCGCAACGCCCAGTCCACGTACGATGCCGCGTTGAAGAAGGTCGATGAGGCCAAGGCCGCGCTCGACAAGGCCAACCAGACGAAGGCCAGCACCGCCGACGCGAAGACCGCCGCCGAACAGGCCCAGCAGGCCGCAAAGGCCGAAGCCGCCGAAACCGCGAAGATCCTCACCGACGCGACAGCCAAGAGCCAGCAGGCCCAAACCGCGTACGACCAGGCCAAGACGGCGAACGACCAGGCACAGGCCGACTACTCGACGGCCGACACCGCACGTCAGGCCGCCCAGACCGCGTACGACCAGGCCAAGACGGCGAACGACCAGGCACAGACGAACCTCAAGAACGCCCAGGCCGCGGTCGAACAGGCCCAGCAGGCGCTCGACAAGGCACAGGCCGACAAGACCACTGCAGACGAACGCGTGAACATCCTGACCGACGCGGAGAACGCCTTGGCCACCGCCAAAACCAACTACGAGCAGGCCAAGAGCGAAGCCGAACAGGCCAAGCAGGCATCGGAGAGCGCCAAGGCCGACCTCAAGGCCAAGCAGGACGCCTACGCGCAGGCCAAGGCGAAGAGCGACGAGGCCGAACGGCAGGTCAAGGATCTCGAGGCCGCGTTGGCCGACCTCAGGGCCAAGACCGACGCGTTGACCGCGGCCCAGAGCGATCTCGACACGAAGATCCAGGCATACCAGCAGGCCGCCACGGCCCGCGACGAGGCCACCAAGCAGGTCGAACAGGCCAAGACCGACGTGAAGAACGCCGAACAGGCGTTGACGGACGCGAAGGCCAAGCTCGAACAGGCCCGGAAGGACGCGAAGGACACCGACGCGGTCAAGGCCGCCCAGTCCGCCGTCGACAAGGCCCAGTCGGATCTCGACGCCGCCAAGCAGGCCCTCGTCGCCGCCCAGGCCAAACTCGCCGGCGCGAAGACCACGCAGGCCAAAGCGAAGAGCGACTACGACAAGGCCCAGGCCGCATTGGCCGCCGCGATCAAGAACGCGGCCGACAGGAACGGTTCCAAGACCGACGGCGCCTCCGGCCCGCAGATCGAGCAGGCCGGCCTGAAGGCCAGCGAGAAGGCCACGTCGACCGCCGCCGCCAAGGCCGATCAGGTCATGGCGTCCACCGGCGCGAACACGAACGGCATGCTCCTCGCAGCCGTGGCTCTCACCGGCATCGGCTGGACCATGCTCGACATGAAACGCCGCCGCATGGACGTGACCGCACGCCACGGCAGGCGCTGACCCAATTCCCCCTCCAAACAAACAGGCGGCCGGAACAGGACGACGGAAACCCTTACGACGGTTTCCGGAACTCCCGTTCCGGCCGTTCTCCTTTCCCACGGTCCTGCATTACCGATGCACCACGCAACGGTCGTCTTACCAAGAAACAAACTGGAAGAAGAAAGAACGGCCATGATTCCGCACACCCTCACCCCCCCCCGTGACGGTATCGGACGGGGCGCGTGTGGGGATAACGCGGCACAGGAATCGACAATCCCCGCGCAAGGAGGATGAGATGGACAATATCGTCGTCATAACCATCATCGCCGTCTTCTGGCTCTCCGGCCTGCTGATGACATGGAGCATGTGCATCGTCGCGACACGAGCCGACCGGCGTATGGAAGAGCGCGGACGCGGATGCCGGCCGGACGACACCAGCCACGGGGAATAGCGGGGACGCATCACCGCCGGTTTCTCCATCATGATGTTGGACGAGTGAGTCAATCCCCCTGTCTGATATCGCAGGCGCGTCATGTGGATTGTCCGGGAACGGATTTCCCGCAAGGGATTCCCGTTCCCGGACATGTCCGATTCTAGGGAGGAATTATGGCTGCAACTCTTTGCATCCTCGTGCTGATGGTCCTCGCCGCCTCATGCCTGTACGAGGCTTTCGTGTACCTGGCCGTCAAACAGAAAAGCACCTTCGTGGGCCGTAAAACCAAGGACAAGGTGCTCGCCATGGGCCGTAAGGCCCGTCAAGGCAAGGCCACCCTGTTCATCGTTCTCGCCATCGTCTGCTTCGTTCTGATGATCGTCGCCGGTATTCTGATGGCCCACGCCGGATACAGCGTGTGAGCGGGAAACCGTCAGCCAACATGATGGGCGGCCGACGGGCGTACCGTTCCCATGCCGCCCATCCTTTCGTTTTTCTTTCCGGGGAGTGAGCATGTCTGTCAAGGACGATGACGAATACGACGATGATGGGACGGCCAGCACGGGTGACGATGACGTCGACCCGTTCGTGCCGTTGCTTGAGAATGATGGGCATCGGCTGGGCCGTCCCGCTCGTCGCGGCGTCGGCGTGGTGGGTTTCGTGCCCGCGCCGACCAGACTGTCCATTCCCGAACTGGATTGGCTCACACGCGTGCGTGACGGTGGCGACCGTACCGTACGCGTGCCGGATCACCGGTATTCCCGGTCCGACCGCAACGCGGTCGAGGCGGCGCGCGGCCGCCTGTATTCGATGGTGTCGAAGCAGATCGACCAGACGAAACGCGTGTACAAGGCGCGTCAACGCAACGAGGAAGGCATGCTGCCTTTGGGTTCCTCGTCCCCGTTGGACATGATCACCCGTGATTTCAACGAACGTCCCCTGATTCCCTGGCATCAGACCAGTACGGGCCGGGCGGGCGTGCTCACCACGTTCGTGGCCGGTTCGGGAGCCCAGTTGATTCCCGGACCGCCCATCGGCGTGGACGCGCTTTCACGTGAACTGTTCCAATTCGACTGTTGGGGCACGTACGACGTGCACATGACCACCAGTCCGGACTTGTTCTTCAGTGGCCTGCGCGGCCAGGGCAAAAGCTATTGCGCGAAAGTCCTCGCGGTCCGTGAGATCGGTTTCGGACGCAACGTCATCGTCCAGTCGGACCGGCAGGGCGAGTGGAAGGCCATAGCCCAGGCCATTCCCGGCGGGCAGGTCGTCTCCCCCGGCAAAGGCAGTTATCTTAACCCGTTCGCGATGCCGGACTCGTCCCATCTGAAAGGCGACGCGGACCGCCGCACGTTCCGGCAGGAGGTCCTGTCGGGCCGCAAGAGCGCCATGATGGCGTTGGCCGAGGCCGTGAAGGAGCCGGACAGACCCTTCCCGTTGGACAAGGACATGCTTTCCCTGATAGACCAGCTGATCGCCTCGTACGATGTGGGGCCGATGACGTTGGAGGACGCGGTGCGCCGCCTGTCCGACTGGGATTGGGTGGACGGCGTGTACGAGAACATCCACGGTTTCGAGCATTACCGCGATCTCGCGCGTGGGAAGGCCAGCGAGGCGGCACGCGTGTTCTCTCCCATGGTCGATGGCGGCACCATGAGCGGCATGTTCGACCGGGAAAGCACTATCACGTTGGATCCGGCCGCGCCGATCATCGTGTTCGACACGTCCGGCCCCGTGTTCCAGGATCCCATGTTGAAACGCGTGTACACGGCCGCGGTCAGCTCGTGGATCGACCGGCTGCTGCAGGCACGCGACGGATTGCGCCGCATCATCGTATGCGAGGAGGCGTGGGACCTGCTGTCCAATCCCCAGCTGGTCGACTCGTTACAGACCCGGCAGCGTTCCGCGGGCCATTGGGGTTGCGCGACATGGCTGATCGTGCACGGCGTCGCGGACATGACCCAGGTGTTCACGGCCGGCAGTGGCCTGCGCGGCAAGGTCGAACAGTTGATGAACCTGATGGAAACGAAGATCATCTACCGGCAGGGCGGCGAGAACATCCCCCTGCTGAACCAGCTCATCCCTGATCTGAGCGAGGACGAATTGGAACAGATACCACGTTTGGCGCAAGGCTATGGCATCTGGCGTATCGGACACGAGCATCCACGCATGATACTGCCCATCGCCGGCCCCATGTGGGCGCGCGTGTTCGACACGTCAAGCCTGCGCAGGGCGTCATAGGAGAATCGCCATGCAGTATCGGATCCTATTTCACTTCCATGTCTTTGTTCACGAGGCTCATGCAGTCTCTTTTCGCTTGTCTGAACCCCGAAAGGTCCTCATAATGGCGGATTACCCTTTGATCGGGATGCAGTTCTTTCGCGGGCCATGTTTTTCCAGAAGCGCTGTACACCGTCAGATTGCCGGTGATTTCGAAACTTTCACTCCGGTATTCCTCGTCCTTGTCCGTTTGGCCGGTCAGGGTCATACTGGTTCGCGGGGCGACCACGAACAGGAGTTTCGACTCACCTGGAGCAAGACTGAAGCTTCCCTTATCGTTGAGGACCGCAGAACCAGCCTTGTATCCTCCTTTCCTGTCGAATTCCGGCATACATATTCTCATGCTTTCAGCATGTTTCGTATCCCTGCTCAGGGAAATGACGGTGTCCTCCGTCCTACCGCTGTTGGCCAGAACCATCGCGAATGTGGACTGAGTGGACATGCCATCCGCCTCGATTCTCACATTGGGTTCCATCCTGTCGAGCATGAACCATGTATAGTCTGGGCCGGACCGGTCGAACTGCCAGTTGCCAACGACGATCTGATAGCCCGTCAGCACTATGGCGACGATTGTAGCCACGTTCGCAAACAGGCCTATCACCTCCATCGCACATTCCCACCGTTTCATCCACTCCGTCCTCGGGCTTCCGCCGATGCTCTTCGCCGTATCGGCGTGATTCGGCGCTTTGGATCCGTCGGAGGGTTCCCTTTCCTCGGTGGAGTTCCTTTTCTTCGGGGGTTTCCGTCTTTTTTGGACCATTCTCTTTCGTTCCCCTTCCCTATGTCTGGAGGTTTTCCATGGATCTTATAAGCAATTTTATGTGTACTGACGCCGGCCAGCGGCTGACGGTGGCCGTGCTGTTCATCGCCCTCGTGCTGAACCTGCTCTCCTTCGCGTTGAAGCTGTTCGATTTGTTCCTCCGTTCGTCTGGCCAAGATGAGGAAGACGACTTCTCCCAGCAAGGCTGGTCCAATGATGCGGAAGACAACCGGAAGGGATTGGCGTCATGACGGGACATCGGATCACGGCACGCCGCGGCTACGACCGTGAGGAATTGAACGCGGACAACCGCCGCAAGGTCATGGACGCGTGGAAACGGTTCGAATCATCGAAACCGGGCGTATGGCTGAGCCGGCACACGGACCTGCTGGAACGTCTCTCGGACGAGGAAAGCCATCTCGTGGCGCGTGTCGGCGCGATGGTGTGCGTGTTCGCGTTGATCCTCTCGATGGTCTTGTTCCTCGCCGCCCAAGGCAACATGCTCGCATGGACGCTGTTGACGCTGCCCGTGTTCGCGGTCGCGTTCATGATCGTCATGGCCTTGTGGATCTTCTGGGACGCGTACCGGGATTCCGGCGAACGCGCGGCGGACTGGCTGTCCACGCGTCCCGGCGTGGCCACGTGGCGTCAGCTCGCCGCCGACTATGGACCGCGCGCCATCAACCGTGACGTGGTCCCGTCCGTCCTGCCGCGCATGCTGGCCGACTTCCGCGACCGGAAACCACACGCCATCCACCCCCGCCCCTGGCATGCCGCATGGTATGTGGGCAAGTCGTGGAACATGGAGGTATGGCTGGGTTCCGAACGGCACATCTACGTGCTGGGTCCCACCCGTTCCGGCAAGACCGTCAGCGTCGTCATCCCCGCCGTGGTCGAGGCGCCGGGTTTCGTGCTCGCGACCTCCACGCGAGGGGACATCATCAAAACGACGCGTTACCTGCGCGAATGCGGCGTGAAGGATCGGGTGACCGGCGCGTCGTATGGTGGCCGTGGCGCGGGCACCACGCACATCTTCGACCCGGAGGGCGTCGCGTCGAACGATCCGGATACGCGGCACAACATGAACTGGACGCCATTGCAGGGTTGCGACGACCCGTCCGTCGCGATGCGCCGCGCGCAGACCATGGTCGCGATCGGCGGCATGGGCTCCGGATCGAACAACCAGGAGTGGGGCGTGAGCGCGACCATGTACGTGCAGGCCATGCTGTACGCGGCCGCGATCGCGGACCGCACCATCAACGACTGCTACAAGTGGAGCCTGTCGCCGGAGAACGCGCAGGAGGCCGCGGACCTGATCCGCAAGTACACGACCGAACGCGAGATGGACCGTTGGGCCGCGACATTGAACGCGCTGCCGCACGTCGATCCCCGTCAGAAAGGCAGCGAGTGGTTCGGCGTGAAGAACGCGTTCAGCATCCTCGCCGACCCGAACGTGCGCGCCCGCATGAATCTGAGTCCGTCCGATCCGCGACTGATCGACCCGAAACGCATGGTGCTGCGCGGCGACACCGTGTACGTGCTGTCCAAGCCACGCCGTGACGGCGGAGTGGCCGGCAACGCGGGCATCTTCGTGAGCCTGCTGCTCGACACGTTCCAGGAGGCGTGCCAGGATCTCGCGTTCGACCGCGGTTCCGGTTCGCGCGGCAAGATTGAACCTCCCGCACGGTTCGTGTTGGACGAACTGTCGAACATCGAGAAATGGCCCGGCCTGCGCAACGCCATCACGCAGGGCGGCGGCAACGGCTACCAGCTGATCATCGTGGAACAGTCCCGTCAGCAGATGGCCGACGAGAAGGACGGGTACGGCAAGGCCGTGGAACAGACCGTGTGGGAGAACTGCCATCGGATCATGCTCAAGGGCGTGTCCGACGACGAGACGTTGAAATGGTGGATCGGCCAGATCGGCACGCATCACCGGACGCGCCGCGAATCCTCCTGGAATCCGGGACAGGGCCCGTTGGGCGGTCTGACCACGCGTCACGAACGTGAGGAATCCGTCACCCAACAGGAATTGAGCCTCCTGCCCGTAGGCTACGCGCTCGTGGAACCGTTGGGCCAGGCGCCCGCCTTGGTGCGCATGATCATGTTCATGCGCCGCGCATGGTGGCGTGAGGGCTTGGAGGACCTGCGTCCCACGGCCACGAACGCATGGCATGAGGATCACGGCGAAAGGACCATCGCATGAGCGACGTCGAAGAATACTTCACCCAGATGGCGGGCACCGACGACGCCAAGCATGACGAGACCATGGGAGCAGGCCAGAGCGCGGACGTGGCTGGCGGCTTGGAACGCCCGTCGTTCTGGACGGACGACATGGAACGGGAATTCCGGACAGAGGTCAAGTCCCTGTTCGACGACATGGTCGGCAGACAGCAGGGCGAACTGTCCGTGAGGGACCAGTGCGAGCACGCGTACGAGGAACTGACCGCCACGGTCAACGGCAAGTACAAGGAGCTGACCGGCAAGGACCTGCCGTCCTCCATGGCGCGCAACCTGGACCAGCTGCTCACGCAGATCACCATGGCCCCGCTCAACGAGCCGGAGCATGGTCCCGGCCTGTGGGCCAAACTCCCGCAGAACTCCCTCGCCACCATGGTCGAGGCCCGACCGTTGGACCTGACCGGCTCTCCCACGCGCATGGACATCGATTTGATGATGCTGCACACCATCCGCATGGGCCGGTTCCTCACCACGCATTACACGGATTGGGCGCAGACCCTTCCCCCATGCTGGATCCGCCACGACGACGTCGTGCAGGAAGTGTATGCGCTCAAATGCTACATGGACCTGGTCGTCGCCAGTCCCAACGGAGGATTGTACGCACCGACGTTGCAGTCGCTCATCCATTCCACGTTGGAACGTGTCAAAGCGTATCTCGCCTCGTCCGAAGCTTCGAACTCCGACCATCGGCATCACCTGTCCGGACAGGAGGAACGCCAACGGGAGCAGGCCAGGAAGGATGAGTACGAGCATTGGTTCAACCGTGACGGCGGATGGAGCGAGGAACCAGGTTTTGACCAGTCATGGCGGTTCTCCACCCCGTCGGAAGGCTTGGACACGGTCTGCGACCTGATGACGCCCACCCGCGTCGACGACGTGGACGCGGCCGACGACGTCACACTGCGCAATCAGGCCGCCCAGTGGCGTTCGGAAATCGACAGCCTGCGCGGCAGCTACGACACGGACCATGCCACGGAGCATCTCGCGCAGGCCGCGCAGGACGAGGAGACGATCCGCCGCGTCTGGCTGTCCTACACGGGACGCGAACGCGAAAGCCGCGATCGGCTCGACCGCGCGGCCACGTCCGCCGCAATGCTGATGCGGGACACGGAACGGTCCAAGCTCCTGTCCGACAAGGACCGTCGAAACCTGAACGACCTGATCGGCCGAGCCCGCATGATCCTCCACGCGTATGGCAAAACCTACTTGGACGAGAACTACAAGCCGTGCAGCATCGGTCTGCAGGACGATCTGACCGCACGCCTGGAACGCATCGTGCAAGGCGATCCCGCCGGAGTGTTCGACCGTTGCGAACGCATGATCGACCAGATGGACGCCACGTTCGCACGCGGAAAGGAGCCAACCGATGATCAGCGAACAGCCTAGCCTGTTCGACCAGTTGACGCCGTCCGACGCGTTGAGGGACGACCTCGACTGGCTCGACTCGCTTCAGGAGACGAAACCGTCCACACCACCACGCAAGCCGAAGAACCGCCGTTCCAACCGGAAGCATGATATCGAACCGGTCCAGCATGACGACAAGCATGAAACGACGACCACTCCCCCAACCGAAACGACAGTCCCCGCCACGGTTCAGGACACGGTCGCATTGCCTCCCGTATCCGAAGGCGCGACAGACACGACGCCGGTTCCACAATCCACAGGCGTCGAAAACGACCAGACGGCGGAACATCCGGAACCTTCCATGCCGTCCAGCGACACCCGTCCCATGCCGGCGTTCCCACTGCCTCCACGTCCAGCCATGGAGGATGCCAACGTTCCGGACGAGGCGGAGAACACCCTCATCTCCATGATCCCGGTCGGAAATGAAACCCCATCCGACATCCCACCCGTGGCAACGGAAACGGCTTCCGGCGGCATCAGGACGACCGTGAGCCTGCAGGACGTGGCCGACCCCGACGGACCGTCCGAGGACGCCAGGACGATGGTTTGGGTGCGTCGTGGTCTCATCGGCGCTCTGACGTTCATTCTCCTGCTCGTCCTGTTCGCCATCATGGGCTCCCATTCGGCCACCGTCCGACAGCAGGCGTCGGCCGAACGGTTGCAGACCTCCATGAGCCAACTGTCCACATGGACCGGCAAGGCGAAGACCACGATCAAGCAGGCGTATCGGATCGGATTGAAGGATACGGACGACATCGATTCCCTCCGCCGTCTGATCGACTCGAACGGCAGGCTCATGCACTCCGACCGGACGGGACTGTCGGAAAACGAATCGGAACGGCTCGCCGCCAAGGCCGACAAGGCCACGAAACGCACCCGCACGCTGACCAACAAGATTGGCCGGCTCGTCAAGGAAAAGCCGTTGACGGACGCGAAGAACAAATGCCATACGGCATTGGACAAGGCGTCGAAAGCCTCCAATGATGCGAAACCATCCGACGATGCGACCCGTACGGCGAAAGCCACGTTGGACAAGCTCATCGCGCAGGCCCGCAAGCTCGACAAGAAAACGACCATCGACACGTGGACCGACATGGCCGCCAAACTCGACAAGGCCCGCGAAAACCTCGCCCGCGCATTGGACGCGAAAACCAAGGCCGACGAGGAAGCCAAACGCCAGGCCGAAGCGCAGGAGCAGCAGCAACAACAACAGGCCGCGCCGATACCAACCCCAGCACCGACGCCCACGCCGCAATACCATGGTTCGTCCGGCGGCTCCGGCTCCACGACCGTGCCCCGCGGCAACAACAGCGGCGGATCGTCCGGCGGGAACTCCGGCGGATGGTACGTGCCACCGGAAACCCCTGACAACAGTCTGCCGAACAACGATTCAAGCCTCTAAGCAAAGGAAGACCAATGGGAAAGAACAATCCACGCAAACAGTCCTCACCCGAAGCGAAGAAACAAGCCGCCATCTGGTGCGCCATCGCGGTCATCGCCGTGGCCGTCATGATACTGATGGCCAACCCATGGAAACATCAGCCGGCCACGACGGCGCCCCAGGCCAATTCGGCCACCCAGACCCAGTCCGACGCGAAACACAAAGTGAAGGCAAAGAAAAGGGAAAACGCAGCGTCCACGTCCGACAGTCTGGAACAGAAAGCCCAGACCATGTTCACCGGTGACGCGGAACAGATCTCGAACGACGTGCGCGACCTATTGAACGCGCCCGAAAACTCGAACGTCGACACACTCAGCACCCTGCTATACCGGCACGGACGGCAGGCCCTCGCCGAAGCGACCGACCTGTACGACGCGATCGGACAACAGAAGGACATCGACACGATCCGCAGCCTCGCACGCGAATGGTATCCGCAAGCCATGCGCGCCGCGATCGAAGCACGCCGTTCGGACCTCTCGGACGGATTGGACAACACCGCGAAATCCGTGACAACCATCCAACAGAACAACCTGGAGAACACGCAGGGATGCGGCGACATCAAAAACGCGTACGAAACCGCGAAACAGCTCGTGGACTCCAAATCGGATGATTACGACGCTTTGACCAAAGCCCAGCAGGATCTGACCACCGCTACAAGCGGATGCGCCACCAACCTAGATCCGAAAGACCTCGAAAAAGTGTTCGGACAGCCACAGGGAACCCTCAAGGAAGACAAGGAGTAGGAAAACATGACCACCACGAACAACCGCGCATGGAAGGCACTACTGCCACAAAACGGCATGATCGGCATGAGCCCACAGGTCGGCAGGGTGAAAATCCCTCCCATCAGCGTCCGCCAAACGTTGAACCTGACCGGAGGCAGGAAAATCAAAGCGGTGAAGGCATGCTGGCTCGAAAAAGATTCGGCCAGATTCGTAACCCTTGTCCCCTCGACGGGAAGACTCCGCCTGGAAATGGACTCGCTGAAAGGCGGCGAGACCATCGAATTCGTGGGACATTCACGCGAATGGCATGACATGTCGGGACAAAACTACTTCGTGGTCATCGTCACCGACATGGACATCATCGAAGCCAAAAAGATTGCCACTGTAGCCAAATCGTAGAAGTACCTAGGGCTTGTCACCATATAAGATATGGAGACAAGCCTACATTCATCAAGCGTTGCCGACTGAATAGGCTCTTTGCTTTGAAAGAAAACCGAGGCAAGGAGACCTAACCGATTGCAGGCATGGCGAATGGCAAGTACCCCGCTTTCGCACTTCGCCCCGTCCACGATTCCCCGGTCGATGCACGCGTGGGCCGCGGCGATCGCGGAATCGAAGCGGCTTCACACAGGCATAGACATAAGATTCCACACGTCGCGGCCATGATAGTCACTTACGTGTTCGCGACGTATGAATTGGCGATAAATGAAAGTTCGCTACGTCACATCATGATTTTTCATTGAGATAAAATACATTTTAATTCCGCAAGATTCTTCTCGCAATCATGCATAACTTCAGACATATATGCATCCATGTATGCCCAATCAGGTTCGCCTTTATCCGTGCAGGGCAATGTCACAGACAACAGTTTCGCCTTATCCCATATGCATTTATCGTCATAGCTGAACCTATCTTTGATTGCCCTTTCCAACACGGTAGCCAAGAACAACAACGTAGATGAGGAATTGATTTCAGCTTTCGGTTTCACCAGATACGCGTCCCACAAGACACCTGTCTTCTGTGGCTGCGCATATACATCACCCGTCGCAATAGCGCCGTTTTGTACGATGTCGATCGTCATCTCGGCCGTATCGAAATCAGCTTCGCGCCCGTAATACATGATGCCGTTATTGCCATGTTTAGCGTTGGCTAGCGGCAAACTAAATTCAGGCGTACGTTCCTCGGACACATCAAATGTTTTATTAAAACTTTCATTCTTGATATCAAGCTGAAGTTTCTCAAACAAATCCTCAATGACGAACTCTTTCCATCCACTTGTATCAATCTTCGTCATCATCGTTATCACCTTTCAGCATGGTCACGGTAACAGTCTCGCCGTCGGCATCCACGCGGCTCGAATACAACGTCATCTCAAGTAATTTTTCTCCAAGAGCTTTCGAGTCGATGTCCTGCTGGAACATCAAATAGTCCATGGCCGTCTTACGGAAATCCTCCTCGAAAATCTCAAAGGGCTTCTGCGGCATTTGATAGGACAGATGTTTAGCGGGATCCATCCACTGGCACGTATCCTCACCGGACTGTCTCTCGATGACTTCTACCCAATGCTTCTCTATGGCTGCCCATTTGCCATAAACATCGTGACGTCCCTTGTTCTTGACAGTCGCCAACCCATCGCTTTTCATATAGCAGGCGAAGAATTCCTTGTCATCCTGTGGCACACCGGCTTCAAATACGAAAATACTCGCGGTGATGCCTATTCCGAAGAACAAATCTTCAGGCAATTTGATGACTTTCTTCAACCTATGCTTCTTAAGGATGCGTTCCTTTTGCTTCTTGCCGGTCTTTTCCAGTTTCTTGTCCGGCATGATGAATGCGCACGGCGTATGCGGAGGCACGTTGTCAAGAACGTTCTCAACGATGTCCATGCATCCGTATTTCCTCTCGAATGGAGGGTTCATGAGGACTTTGGTGATGTTTTGACTGCTGATCCATTTTCCGGCCTCTTCAGATCTGGCGTCCAGCTGTTCCAGGTTGGTCTTGCCGTCCTTGTGGATGAGCATGTTCGCGCATGCGAGGGCGTAAATCTCTCTATCGAATTCAATACCGAATAGTTGGTTCTGTTTGATTTCCTTGGCTTTTTCGGTGTTCACTCCGCCGGCCTCGTCGATCATGTTCGCCATCGCCTTGACGAGGAATCCTCCACTGCCGCAGGTCGCGTCGAGCACCCTGTCGTTCTGGTTTACTTCGAGGATCTTGTACATGAAGTCGGTGATGTGCTCGGGCGTGAACACTTGTCCGGATTCAGACTTCTTCTTGTACCGGTTGAACTCGTTGAAGAAGATGCCCATGACGTCCTCGCCTCGCCATGCGTCGGAGTTCAGGCAGTCGGATATTTCCGTCACCCAGTCGATGAAAATCGAGATCAGATCCTTGACGTGCTCCTGTTCCTTCTCGTCCTCGCTGTTCACGTTGAGGTTCATACGAATCTCGGAGAACACGTCCGCGAGCAGACCGAGCTTCTGATTCTGGTGCTTGTCCCGCAACAGCTCCTTGTTGAGGCAGTTGAGGATTGCATTGTGGAATTCGGAGTAGTCCATGCCGCTGACCATCAGCGCGTCGTATCGTTTCGCGACCAATGCGCAGGCAGTGAATATCATTCGGCTGTAGAGATTCCTGATACCGAATTCGAAATGCAGGCAGTTGTTGATACGGGCCGTCAGTTCGTAGATGCGCTGCTTGTCGATGTGGTCGACGTTGAACAGGGCCGTGTAGTAGACGATGTTGTGGAGCTTTTCACTCCCCTTCTCCTTGTATTCCTCGCCGTTCTTGAACACCCTGGTGGATTCCCCGTTGTAGAGGATACCCACGACGTGCTCGTATTTCGCATTCATGATGCGGATGTTCTTCAGGAGCTCCTTCACCTGTGACGCACCTAGTGCGATCTTCGACGCTTTGGTTTCCAGGACCACGGCGGTATCGGTCTTGGAGGACGGGAGGTACCAGCCATCCGGCTTGTCGAGTTTCCCTTTAAATCCCAGCTGGTTGAATGTCGTCAGCTGGCCTACGCCAACGATTGCCCCCCCCCGTGGTTGTTCAGACCCAATATTTCGCGCGCCTTGTCCCTGACTTCGTCCTCGGTCATGTTTTCCGCCATTTTCTTCCTCTCAATTGGTTCCTTTGTTTTTCTGCAAGCATCTGTATATGGTGGTTCGGCTGACGCGCATCATGGATGCTATCTGGCCCACTGTCACGGATCGGGATTTGTACAATCGCCGCACCTCCTTGATCTGCTTCTCGTCGAGGCTTACGGGGCGCCCGCCTGTTCTGCCTCTTGCCCTTGCGGCTTCGAGCCCGGCGCGTGTGCGTTCGCGGATTAGATCCCGTTCGAACTGGGCCAATGATCCAAAGATGTTGAATATGAGTGTGCCGCCTGGAGTGCTCGTATCAATCGATTCTGTCAGTGAGCGAAACTGAACTCCCCTAGCGTCAAAGTCGTTGATAAGTTCGACAAGATTCTGCATGCTCCGTCCGAGCCTGTCGAGTTTCCAGACGACGACGGTGTCGCCTTCGCGTAGCAGGTCGAGCATGTGGTCGAGTTCGGGACGGTGGGCCTTGGCGCCGGATGCCACGTCGGTGAAGATTCGATTACAACCGGCCTTTTCGAGTGCGTCCTGCTGCAGGTCGGTGGTCTGGTCGCCGGTGCTGACGCGCGCATACCCGTATGTCATGCTTGCCATGCGTGCCATGGTACCATTACTCGTCAGTCGGCTCACCTTGTGCGACATTGATTTTGAAACGGGTTTTGGAACGCTTTTAACCGTCAAATCGAAGAATCTGAAGCATTGCATAGCTTTGTTTCAAAAACGGACGTTTTCGGAATGCGTATAAACTTACCATCCCTGACTCTGTAAATCATGTCGATGCGCTTCACAAGTTGGTTTCGGATGGAATAAAATCAGCGGTACTTTGCAATGGGTTTCGAGTATGGACCCTATCGTATTAGACGAAAAGACAGGGCCGTTTTGGATTTCTCGGCCCTGTCTTCTTTTTGTTTTCGGACGACGTCCCTCGCTCTGCTGCGTTTGATCGGACTGCGACGGAGCCTGGGTCTGTTGTGCGGCTTGCGTCTGCTGGTTGGCGAGCATCTGCTGTTGGATGAGCACGCTGTTGGTCTGCGCGGTGTACTGCTTCTCGGCCATGCGCATGCTTTCCTCATGACGCAGCTGGTCGGCGTCGGCGAACACGCGGGACTGGATCTCCTGTGCGAGGCTCATGAGCTTGTCCTTTTCGAGGATGCTCACGGTGATGGCGTTCGCCCCGCCTGACGGATCATGGAAGGTCAGGGTGGCGCTCATCACGTTTGCGAAGTTCGCGACGGCGATGAGCAGGCACACGATGGCGGCCAGGGCGTTGGAGTCGAACATGCCGAAGCCGACGAACAGGAAAAACAAACCCCAGACGAGGCTGCCGAGGTTGAATTTCGTGTTCGTGTCGACGCTGGCGATGTTGCGCAGTGGGATGGTCTTGGTGGACGCGCCGAGCGGGATCAGCCCGAACAGGGTGTTCGGCGCCTTGTACTGCACGCGCGTGCTGGACGCGGCGATCGAGGTTTTGAGCCAGAAGATGATCACGCTCGGGCTGAATCGGTCGCCGACGATGTCCTGCTCGCCGGGCGCGTAAGTGAATTCGGTCATGGTCTGTGCGGTTTCGGCCATGTTCTTCTCCTTTTTGCTTTCTATTGTGTTTTTTCTTGCCCTCTCTCTTTCTCCCGTATGGGCGTCGGAGAGAGGGAACGGTCTGGTTGGTTCCGCTGTGCGGTCCTATTGGCGGATGATGGCGGCGGATCTGAGTTTCTCGAAGTCCCGCCGGCTCATGTGTCGTTTCGCCCGGGTCCAGAATTCTCTGAGCTCCCTGCCATCGGATGCCTTACGTCGGTTTCCGCTTGTTT
>OKSF01001307.1_pt1 | contig 20436 bp, 10 predicted proteins | sample 1606061 | NCBI WGS metagenome assembly OKSF01 (sample SAMEA3541567, study PRJEB24748) | human gut metagenome | biome: human gut; feature: human-associated habitat; material: faeces | place: China | collected 2012 | reverse complement strand
GACTGCTGCGGCACGTAGCCGATCTTGTCGCGCAGGGCCTTCAGGTCGTAGTCGCGCACGTCCACGCCGTCGACCAACACCTGGCCTTGGCTGGTGTCATAGAAGCGCGGCACGAGATTGATAAGAGACGACTTGCCGGAGCCGGTGGAGCCGATGAACGCCACCGTCTGGCCCTGCTCGGCGGTGAAGTTGATGCCTTCCAGCATCGCCTCGCGCGAATCCGGGTAGGTGAAGCTGACGTTGCGGAATTCCACGGTGCCCCTCTGGCCGGTTTTGGCCACGTCGGCGGCGGTTTTGGTGCCGTTCTCGACGATCGGCTCGGTGTCGAGTACCTCCATGATGCGCTGCGCGGACACGTCGGCGCGCGGCCAGAGCACGAACACCATGCTCATGAGCAGGAAGCTCATGATGACCTGCACGGAGTAGTTGGAGAACACCACCATGTTGGAGAACACGGTGAGCTTGTCCTTGAGCCCGGCGGCATCGATCAGGTAGGTACCGATCCAGTAGACGGCAAGCATCAGACCGTTCATGATGGTGTTCATCAGCGGCATCATGAACGCCATGACGCGGTTGGTGAACAGCTGGGTGTCGGTGAGGTCCTTGTTGGCCTTGGTGAATTTGGCTTCCTGGTAGTCCTCGGCGTTGTAGGCGCGCACCACACGCAGGCCGGTGAGGTTCTCGCGGGCCACGAGGTTGATGTTGTCGGTCAGGGCCTGCATGGCCTTGAATTTCGGCATGACCATGGCCATCATGACGGTGATGGACACCAGCAGGACCGCCACGGCGATGCCGGTGGCGAGCGTCCATTCGAAGCCTTCGCCGGCGATCTTGCACACGGCCCATACTGCCATAATCGGCGATTTGACGATGAGCTGCAGACCCATGGTGATGAACATCTGCACCTGCGTGACGTCGTTGGTGGAGCGGGTGATGAGGCTGGCGGTGGAGAACTTGCTCATTTCGGCCGGGCCGAAGGACTCGACCTTGCGGAATTCGAGCGAGCGCAGACGCTGGGTGAACGAGGCCGCCACGCGCGCAGCGATGTAGCCGGTGATGATGGCACACGCCGCGGATCCGAGCGAGATGAGCAGCATCTTGCCGCCGGCAATCCAAATGTCCTTCATGTGGCTGCCCGGCGTTTCGACCAGCGTGGTGATGTCTGACATATAGTCGGGCAGTTTCAGGTCGAAGTAGACCTGCCCGACGATGGTCACCAGAGCGATGAGCATCTGACCGATCTCCGCTTTGGAGAGGTATTTCATGATGCGAAGCATTGGTTTCCCCTTGTGTTGGTTGGGTTGGTTATTGGTTATTGACGATTGGTTCTTAAGTTGGCTGGGTTATCGGCGATTATCGGTTCACGATGTCTTAATAGTTTCTATTGTTTGATTACTTACACTGTGAGATATTACGCGCACTTCTGCATGTTCGCTGTGAGCGTCCTCAATTAGCCTTGCCGATTAGTTCTCCGCGCGCTTAGCTGCCATGTGTTCAGCCACGCGCTTGCCCCGCTCCACGAATGCCTCACGCACCTGTTCAGCAGTCGGCCGAGGCTGTCCCGGATGGCAAATCGACATATATGTGGTGAACTCAGACACCAGGTCAACGAATTCGCGCGTGCGCCGCTCCCCCATTTGCGAGAAAATCCAGCAAATTGCGGAACGCATTTCCTCTCTCATCCGATGAGACTGCTCGCGCCCGGAATCAGTGAGATTCACGCGAATAATGCGCCGATCCTTGGAATCAATGTCACGCGTGACCCAGCCTTTCTTCTCCAGAGACGACAGCACAGTGGAGATGCGGCCGGAACTGGCCTGCAGCGCCGATGCCAATTGCGATGGCGTTTGCGTCCCCTTCATGGACAGCTCCCGGAGCACGAACTGCTCACCATGGGCTCCACGAGTGAATTCCCTCTGCATTGTCGAACGATTGCCCCACACGCTGGCATACAGTTCACTAACTGCTTCCTGCTCAAATCCCATAAGAGCACCATCCATTCCCATTCGCCACACGGCAGAGCGCCGCAAACACCCCAAGAATATCTCACACCGTAAACAATTCATTACTAGAAACTATTTTTGGAACGCATAATGCACACACTCCACGCTCTTTGATATTCTGAAAGCCGCATAGATATTCACTTCGGGGCGTCGTCTAAGAATATTTGCTGGGCCAACGGTAGCGACGTTGGCATTGTGCTCCATGAGGTATCTGGTCGAAAAGGCGGACGAAGACAGACCAGTTGGGCGGAGCGCGCCCATACCTCAAAACCATTGCAATTATTGGCTTTGACCATTTTCGTGGAGTCACGAAAATGGTCATGAAAAACATAAGGACACACCCATGAACCGCGACGAAATCACACGCAAAACCAGCGAACTCAGCACTATCGCACACACCACCGAGGACTCCAAAGTTGAGTATTGGTATGCACGCGAGCTAATGACCTATATGGGGTACGACAGATGGGAAAACTTCAGCAAAGCTATTACACGAGCCAAGCAAGCTTGCGACAATTCCGGCGTATCCGTTGAATCCCATTTCCGTGACACTACGCGAGACGTGACTCTCGGCAGCGGTGCCACCCGCTCCATCGCGGACGTCAAGCTCACCCGATACGCCTGCTATCTCATTGCTCAAAACGGTGATCCAAAGAAAGAAGAAGTGGCACTTCTCCAGAGCTATTTTGCCGTTCAGACTCGCAAAACGGAAATCATTGAGCAACGCATGGGAGAAATCAGCCGGCTCGCCGGCCGAGAGGCCCTTGCCACTGCAGAGAAGAAACTCTATCCGTATACCCAAATCACACACAACAAAACCGCACAAGTGCACATGTACACGCCCAACCACGCCGCAGAACGCCGGCAAGGATGTGATACAGGCCACAGAAAGCGTTGTACCGCCTAGGCAATGCAACAATTGTCCGCTATGCTCTGAAGGCAGATGGCGGCACGGATGCCATCCCAAAGAGGGGGTATGACCATGATTCGGGGTATGAACCTATGCAGCATCGCCGGCTGCACGCACGAAGCAGAAGAAGCGGGCATGTGCAACATGCATTTCACATCGGCGCTGGTTCACGGAGCGCTGCACTACACTGCGGGCGGACGTCCGTCGCACTGCTGAGCGCAACAACAAAGCAAAACAACCAGTAACGCTCAACGGCTTCCACATGTTCATGCTCTAATTGCATGTACTTGCAGACACAATGGCCGGTCTGAGCCAGCTGCCCTCGCATGGAGCAGCTGGCTCAGAACGGCCATTATTGTTGCTTTGTACTGTTTGCACTGTATTGCGCCTGCATTGCGCAAGCTCGGGCGCACTCGGGTGCGCTCGCTGAGTGGCGTGAATCGCAGATTGCTCAATAGCAACGCAATCCACGCTACTCAGCAGTTGCCATGGTTATGCGCGGCGTTTGCGGATGACGAGCAAGGCACCAGCCGCAGCTGTCAGCACCACAACCACGACCGCAATGGCAGCCACGGCAACACCCGTATTCGAAAGGGGCGCAGCGCCATTAGCAGCCGGCTTATTCGTGGCAGTGTTACCGGGCTTAGCAGTGTTGCCAGGATTGTTGGTATCGCCGGGCTTCTGCTCTCCAGGGCCGGGAGTGACCTCCGTGGCTGTGACCGTGACTTCGAACGTCGCGTTCACGCCACGATAAGAGACGGTGATGGTCTTCGTGCCTGCGGTGGCAGAATCAAAGCCAGTGAACTTCAGATCACCATCAGTTGGATCAATCAGCTTGCGCAGCGTTTCGGTATCGCCGACTTTGTAAATGGCGGATACCTTCACATCGGCAGCGTTGAACTTATCGCCTACCTGATAGGAATCCTTGGTCACTTCCACAGCAAGCTCGGCCAACTGAGGCAGTTCGCCGAATGTCACTGTGTAGGTTTCCGCCGTGCCATCCTCAGCAGTTACAGTCACCGTGGCCACGCCGCTGTTCTCGGTCGAAGCCTGCTCCACCTGCACCGTAGCCTTTGCGTCAGCAGCAGTCGCCTCCACCGTCGGGTAGGAAGCAGCATCTCCAGCCAGCGCACCGGCATATTTAGTGGTATCCGCGGAGAATCCGTCAACCGTCTTGCCATCCACAGTCAGATCAGCAAGATTGGCGTTACTAGACGGCTGCGGCTCTGGTGTCGCTTCACCTTCGGCGATGCGTACTTCAGCGATCTTGGCATAGTCATTGCCATCGGCGTAGGTGAAGTTGAGGCGAATGCCCTTGGTGGCGGGCAGAGCGCTCACATCGGCTTCCGTCACGGCTCCAGCAGCACCATTCACAGTGACTGCCGGCAGCGTGGCATCAGTCCACGTGGCGCTGTCTTCAGCTAGGTACGATACAGTGAAGCTCTTCGGAGCGGCCTCGCCCTTGGCCTTATCCACCGCAACGCTGAGCTTGCCCAGCTGATATGCCTTATCGAAGGTGTAGCTGAGCCACGGCGAGGTGTCGCCGGTGCCCCAGTTCGACCAGTTGGTGCTCAGGTTGTTGTCGCAAGTCAGGTCGGCCGTAGAAGCGGAGGCCCAGCTACTGGCCGGCTCATACTTCGAGGCCGCAGCGGACGAGCAGAACAACCGGGCAAGGTTGCTTTCCACAGTCACGGTGAACGTGGCGGTTACTGAAGAATCAGCGACAAGACGCACCGTCACGGTTTGCTCGCCCAATTTGGTGGTGTCGAAGCCTTCCAGCGTGTATTCATCTGGCTCCAGTACACGCGTTTTGCCATTGGTGAGCGTAGCGGTAACCATCACGTCCTTATGCGCGAGCATCTGCCCCTTGGCGATAGTGGCTTCAGGGTCCTTAGCCGCGATGGACTCCACAGCAGCAGTCTGCGAACCGAACGCAGTGCCGTTGAAGGCCACGGTGAATGCGCCGGCATTGCTGTTCGACGTGGCGAAGACACCGGCATCGAGCCCGGTTGCGTCCGCACCGGTCAGCGTTACCGTAGCGACATCCTGCCATTCATCGTTCGCGGAAGCACGCCAGTAGCCTTTCAGGGTATCGGTTGCGGCGCGCTCCAGCTTGAGTTGCACTTGGTCGCCGAAGCCGGCACCAACATGCGATGTTTCCTTATCGATGTAGCCATCGGCATTGGAATCGTACTGCATGTAAATGCCGCTTGGGCTGGCAAGTAACGTGGCATATCCCTTGCCGCCGTTAGCGTCAGCAAGACCGTTACGAACCACCAGGCCGGCACGCGGATCGCCATTACCGCCCAAGTCGAGCGGCTTGACCGTGGTTTCCAACGTTTCGTTCACGTCCAGAGCATCAGGCTGGTACACCGCGCTGCCCTCGTTGCGATCCGTCCAGACACCACGATTGGCGTTGTCCGTAACGGTGAAGTCATAGGTACCGCCGGATGCGGCGACCTGGCACGCGCTGCCGCCCTTCCAATGGGCTTCCTTCCAACTTCCGGAAATCGGGTTGGAGCAGGAAACGTCGATGGTTCTGCGGAATGTGCGGCCCGGGTTGAAGTTGCTGCTCTCGGCAAGAGTGCCTGTAATGGTGTAGGTTCCCGGCACATTGAATGCGTAGGTGCTGCCGGCAGCCTTGGTCGACTTGCTGACTGCCGTACCGCCTTCCACATTCCATGTCACCTTGGTAGCAATGGTATCGTCGCCTTCCTTGACGTTGACGGTGTCCGGCAGAGTAACGGTTCCGCCCGTGTTCACGGTCTTCGGGAGATCATCGCCGGTTTCCACAGTCCAGTTGACCAGCTTGCCCTTGGCGCTACCATGGTTGTCCCAATAGTTCAGATCCCAGCCGTCGGGCTCGCCTTCTTGAGCAGGATTATGCATTTCGATGGTGCCGTTCTCACCGATGGTCAGCGGCAGCCAAACATAGGTGGAATCGGCTTTACCGGAATCCCAACGGTCACCAAGGTAGATGAAGTGACCTTTCTCCTGGTCTACTGCGAGCACACTAGCCGACTGCGAACCGAATGTGGTGCCGCGGGTATCGCCCACAGACAACAGACCATCCGCGCCTTCCGGCATGTTGTTGTACCACGTGTTCTCGTTGGCATCGTCCTTTTCCACGCCACGGGTCCAGCTTCCCAGCATGGAGTCGGCGGTGTAGTAGGTCTGCTTGTTCGGGTCCCAGCCGGTTGCACCAGATGCGATGATGTTGTAACGCCCGTCATATTGGAATACGGCAGGAGCTTCCAGCGAACCATTTTGTTTGACGATTTGGAAATCTTCGCCACGCACCGGGGCATCCGTAGTACCGTCTGCAAGAATGTATGGGTACTGCCCGTCAGCAGAGTACTGCTTTTGTCCCTCGGACTGGTCCACATTCGTGGTCTTGACTACATTGGTGTAATCATCGTTAAGCTTGGCGATATACAGCGTGGCATTGGCTTCGGAAGAATACAGTACATAGGCACTGTCGTCCTTCGGATCCACGAACACAGTCATATCGCGGCTGTCACCGTTCTCACCCCAGCTGGGGTTACCTGCGGCTTCTTTCCAATTGTTCTGGTTAGGCAAACGATAGGCACCCACCATAGTGAACGGGCCCGCCGGATTGTCGGAAACAGCCACGCCCGCAAGTGCACGTGCATAGTTGGAACCGCCCGGCGTGGTGCTTCCATCGGAATGCCACCACAGCACGTATTGCTTGTTCTTCTTGTTGTAGATGATCTTCGGACGCTCGAAAATGCCCTGTACGGAATCAACCGCGCCATCACCATCCTGATCGGGGTTGGTGTTGAGGTACGGGAAGATTGCGTCGGCCTTGGCAGCGTCCACACTGCCGTCGGACTTGGTCAGGTTGTAGGCCTTGTCGAAGTAGGCGTAATCGGCATTGCTCTTATCCGTCAACTGAGATTTGCTGGTCACCGCACGCAGCGCCACACCAAGATCGGTCCAGTTGTATAGATCTGTCGACATATAAGCATGGACACCGGGGCTGTTGTCGTAACCGTTAGAACGGTCTTCGCCATACCAGTAGTAGGCGTCGCCGACCTTGACCACTTGGCCACCGTGCGCTTGGATGTGTGTGCCGCCATTATCATTGGCGTTCTTGGCATACCAATATGGCTGGAAGTAATCGCTAGCGTTCTTGCCCGGATCGGCTGTGGGCTGGAACTTGGTGTATGTCGGCACTTGGCCGATGGTAGGCAGGTAATCCACACCTGCCGCACTGGCACTTGCAGCGGCCAGCCCGCATGACAATAGCGTTGCCGCGGCGGTAATTGCCGCGATAAGAGCGCCCTTGCCCTTATCGTTTATCTTCATTGATTTGGTTCCTTGATTGATGATAACGGTTTTTTGAACAAACAGTTATGTCGCTATCCGCGAAGCCAGAAAAGGTTCGACAAATCAATATACCGATACTGAAAATTCAGTATTCAACTTGTCGGACCAATTATGGTCAAAGAGCGGAGGAACCGGCCGGCAATAGTCAATATTGCCGGCTTGTTCCTTCACCCATTACTGCGAGAGGGTGCTATGCACGCTTGCGCAGCATGAACAGTGCACCCGCGGCAGCGGCCAGCAGAGCGACAGCGCCAGCGATGGCGGCAACACTGGAACCGGTGTTGGCCACCGTGTTCTTGTTGCCGTTGCCGGTGGCACCGGGCTTGTTGGTGTTGCCGGGCTTCTGTTCTTCAGGGCCAGGGGCGACTGCGTTGGCCTTGACCGTGACGTTGAAGGTCGCGGTCACACCACGGTAGGAGACGGTAATCGCCTTCTTGCCGGCGGTGGTGGAGTCGAACGAGCCAATCGCAAGCTGCGGGTCGTCAAGAGCGACCGGCACTTCCTTGGTCTTGTCGCCACTCTGGTAGACGGCAGTCACCTTCAGACCGGCGGTATCGAGCTTGTCGCCGATGGCGTACTCGGTCTTCGTGGGGCCGATCACCTTGAGCGAAGCCAAAGTGAAGGCGTTGAAGGTCACCGTGTAGGTCTTCGTCTCAGACTCGTCGGCTGAGGTCACCGTAATGGCGGCCTTGCCGCCAAGCTTGCCGTTCTCAACCGCGTCGCCAGTCACCTTGACGGCGGCGGCATTGTCGGTGGCGAAGGCCTGCAGCACCGGGTTTGCCTCGGCGTCGACCGGCAGATCAACCGTGTAGTCGGTCTTGGACGGGTCGAAGCCTTCAACGGTTTCGCCGTCAAGACGCAGGTCGCCCAGCGTGGCATCGGATGCTGGCTGCGGGGTGAGTACCGTGCTGTCTTGTGCGAACACCTGGATCTCAGCCACGTTGATGTACACCTTGGTGTCCTGCAATGTGTTAGTCAGGCGGATGGCCTTGGCCTTTACCGGGGTGCCGAGCACGAAGTCAACGGTCGGGGTGTCGGCGGCGGTGATGCCGTCGGAGCCAGAGCCGGCATCGCCGGCCTGTATCTTCCAGCCATCCTTGGTACCGACTCCATGCCATTCGCCAGCCTCATCCTGGTATTCCAGCGTCTGGCTCTTCGGCCAAGACGCACGACCATCGTAGTAGAAGAAGGTCTTCACTTCGGTGATGGTCTGAGCTTCGTCGAAGGTGAACGTGGCGACCGGGTCCACCGTCGAGGCGGTGGAAGCCCAAGTGGACCAACCCTTTGACGTAGTGTCACCATCGATGGCCTTGGAAGCGGAGGCACCCTCCTGGAAGTTCACCGAGAAGTTCGTGCCAGAGGCCGCGGCGATGTTCTTCGCAGCACCCTGAACCGGCGTCACGAATGCCTGAATTTCGGTGGCGTTCATGTAGTCGTTGTTCACGGTGTTCACAATGCGCACCTTCGTGGCATTCACTGTGCCCTTATCGGCCTTGAACGTCACCGTCTGGCCTGCGGCAGGCTTAACATCGCTACCGAATTGCATCCACGTCTCGCCATCAGTGGTGTACTCGGCCTTGGCGGAAGCCGGAGCCTTGTCACCATACGTAATGGTCACGCTGCTAAGCTCACACTCAGAGCCGAAGTCAATCGTGGCGGTCGGGCTGGCGGAATAGTCACCAGCAGAGTTCCACGTCACCCAGGCTTCAGCTGACGTGTCACCATCGGTGAGCTTCTTCCACTGATCGCCCTTGCTGTATTCCGTCTGCTGGTTGGTCACGGTCAGGCTGGAAGCAGTGTCGGCCACATTCTCAGGCGTGGCGGCGGTGACATAGATCGTGCCCTTCAGCGCAATCGTGGTCGCGTCGTCCAGCTGGTACGTACCGGTCACGGCAATGTTGTCGCCAGCCTTGGCATCGGCGAGCTTGGTATCAAGCCCATCGAAGTTCCACGTAACCTTAGCCGCATCGCCCTCGAATGCAGGCGATGCCTTGACGTGCAGATACACCGGCGCAGCCTCAAGCGCGGCCTTCGCCTCGCTCGCACTGGTGCCGGCCAGCACTGTAGCCGATACCGGATCGGAAACGGTGAGCGCGCCAACGTAGACCGTAGCGGCGACATTGAACTCGTTGCCGTACACATCGGTGGCGGTAGCGGTGGCTTCGTAGGTGCCTTCCTTGGCCACATCGACCTTGGAAGTATCCCAGTTGGCAACCGTGGCCTTGCCTTCGCCCCAGGTGTAGTAGAGCGTGACTTCGGTCGGCAGCGCGGCCTTCTCGTTAACGGCGGTCTGCACGTTCACGGTCTTCTGGCTGGTCGGCGTTACATTGCGTAGAGTCCATGTCTGGTTGGCGGACGGCGAAGTGCCGCTCGGTGACTGCCACAAGCCAACCTTCGTGCCGACTGTGGTACCAGAGTTATCCACATCGAGGTTCGTCTTAGTCGCGGCATTGAGCAGCTGGTAGGTCGAACCATCGGAAGTGTTGAGAATCCACTTGGCAGCCGGGTCGGACTTAGCGGCCTCAACCGTTTCGTTGGAAAGCGCGTTCGTGCCATCCTTGGACACCAGCACCTTGCCTTCGGCGTTAGTAATCACATAAGCCTTGAGATCAGGGCGCTCGGAGTCGGCGGGCTGCTCGATCTGGGTAAAGGTCCAAGTCTGCTTCTTGGCGTTCTCGGCATCGGAAGCGACGTTGGCCAGGGACAGCGCGGAATCACCAGAAGTGGTATCAGCCACGGCCTTGCCGGACTGCTTACCAACGAGCTGGTAAGTGTCGCCGGTCTCGACGGCAGCATCCTTAGCGTAGCCGGTCACGCCAGTGAGCTGGATGGAGGCGATAGAACGGGCGGGCACAGTGACCGTAGCGGTCTTGGCAGCCTTGTCAATCATCACAGAGCCTTCAGCTTGCTTGACGTTGCTGGTCTTGGCGAAGACTTCCGGAGTGGCGGAATCGACACCCGCGTTCTTGTCTTCGGCAGAGGTTTCGGTGGTCAGGTAGAGCTCACCGTAAGCGTTGTCGGCAATCTCGCCGTACTTCGACAGGTCGATGACGAAGGTCTGGTCAGAGGTGCCGGAGTTGCGGTGGATGACGGTCTGTGTCTTGCCATCGTCGGAGGTGGCGGTCATGTTGTTGTCTTCATCGTTGTTGGCGATGACCTTGTCGCCCGCGTGGATGAAGTGGGTGATGGCCTTGACGCCGTTGTACTTGGCGTTTGCAATAACCGTGCACGGTTCAAGTCCATCGGTGGTACCGCCGTTGTTGTTCACGCGGCGCTCGGAGTAGAGCTTGCCGTCCATGCCAGCCACGGTGCAGTCGAAGTCGATGAGCACGGTGCCCCAGTTGGTGTTCTCACCGGCCGGATTCACATTCGAGCCCATCTGCATGTTGTAGAGGTCCTCGACCACCTGCCAGAAGGTGAAGTCCTTGGACTGCAGGCGGGTGACGTTGGAGCTGATCTTGCTCATCATGCCCAGCGCGTTGTCGAAACCGTACGGGTTGTAGGAGCCAGACTGCCAGGAGCCGTCCACCTCGCTCATCGACAGCTTCTTGCCGTCTGCCTGAGCGATATCGCGCGACTGCATCTGGTTGCTGTCGGAGTAGGCGTGAACGTTGTACTGGCCGATAAGGTCCTTGATCGCCTGCGGGTACTGGTTGTACGACTTGACGAAGTCGGCGGAGTTCGTGGCATCGGTGGCTGCGATGATGGTGTCATCATTGTCCTTGAGCGCCTCAGCGAGTGCGGTAATCGTCTGCTGCTGCTGGGCGTTGCTGACATGCATACCCTCCTGCGGCTTCTTCAGCGCGTTGGAGTATGGGGTGACGGACTTATCTTTGTCGGAGTAGTACTTATCCCAGTAGTTGTTAATGAGCTTGGTGTTGTCATCGCTCTCATCGGTGTACTTCGAAGCCATGTCGCCCGGAGTGCCCCAGTAACTGGTCTCGGACTCGTTGAACGGCTCGACCGTGTCAACGTTTGCGCCAAGGCTTTCGAGGTGCTCGACGTTCTTGGTCATGTACTGAGCGAATTTCTCAGGGTTTGCAAGATTATTGCTACCAGAGTTGTATCCACCAGTGGCGTAACCGCTGTTGGTCAGGAACCACGGAGCGGAGTTGGCGAAGGCCTCTACATCGGTGATGTCGGGGTTATCGCCGGTGGCACCGCGCTCAATCCACCAGTCTTGGGCGGCGGACTTGGAGAAGTCATACTGGTTGTCGTCAGTCGGGTCGAATGCCGCAGCCAGCTTGTCTTTGTCGGCCTGCTTGGTGGTTACGCCATTGCCATACGTGCCGGAGCCGGTGGCGTCATCTTTCCACGTGCCAGGCACGGCAGCGCCTTGGCGCATGAATGGGTAGCCGTAGGCAACATCGGAGGCATTGCCGCCGCCCACGTTGTAGCGGGCCATGTTCAGGTCCAGTCCTTCATCACCGAAGATGGACTGGTAGAACTGTTCGCGCAGCTGTTTGCCGTATTCCACAGCCTTAGCCTTGGAAGCGTCATCGCCGAGATTGGTGGTGATGGCCGATTCCTCGCCGAGGCTGCCGGTGGCGTTGGCGAACCAAGCCAGCGAGGTGCCCCAGCCATCGAAACTGTTGGCATACCATGGGTTCGGGGTCACGGTAATGGCATCGTTATCAGCCGCATACGCAGTGCCGGCAACCGCAAACGCCCCTCCTCCCACTAGTGTTGCCGCCGCAACCATTGCAGCAAGCGATTTGCTCAGTACCTTCATTGGTCTCCTTAGTGTTCCTGCTGTCCGCCTTATACCGGAAAAATCGGCCTTTGCTTCACTGAGCCAGCCTCTTTGCCTGATACATGACCTACGTCGACTCCTTCTTTCGGCGCAGCCAAAATGTTTACGCAAACATTTTGATATGAGCGATTTTATCACAAAACCGTCACCCAGCAAACAACTTCAGAGACCACAAACGACGCACAAAGTCATGAGCCATTCGAATTGCGCTGGCCCAATCGCTACGAATCATATTTGCCGTAGCCCTTAAGTGAATCCCACTGCATCGAGATATCGCGCCCGCTATCCCTTCCGATAACGCCGACCACGCGTGTTGCCTTCAGCAATCAGCTTTCCTTGCGCAACTAAACCGTTTAGGAATTTGCGGACTGTTCTGTTATCGAGCTCTGTTATCTTGGCGAGTTCAGGTACAGTCACATAGTCAACCTCTGTCAAGCGTCGATTCATCGCCGACAGCATCGCTGCCCGCGAATCAATTTCACCCGATGCGGTTGCATCTGCTTTCTTACCATCCACACGTTCCCCGCCAATGAGCCTCGCACCCTCTTCGGCATCTTTCTCAACTACAGATCTCACGCTAGCAAAACCAGAACCATCCACGGTCTTCAGCGCAGGAACAATAGGAATCGTCGCCTCGAATATGTCACCATCGCGGAACTCAGGCTCTCGCTCAGTATATTGCCGGGACGCTCTTATCAGATTCCGCAGTCCGCTACCCAGCTGCTCGGCTATGCCGGTCTGCACAAACACATTAGCGATAATCGGATTCTTTGGCATTGGCGTGAACTCGCCCAGCTTCATTCGACCTTCAAAGAATGAGCGCGAAGCATTAACCGTCCGGATGGATTCATTATCAATGGTGACACGCGCCACCACCGGACTGGAATACTCCCGATGCATGAGGCTGTTTGCCACCAATTCACGGGCGATCATCGTACGCGGGCTCACTCGCTTATCGCCCTTTAACACAAAGCGGTCAGGCAGATTCCGCTCAGTAAATTCACGGAGTTGCTCGTACGAATCGAACAAGTTGGTCCGCACCATAAGTCGGTCATCGTATCGGTCAATATTGTCTCGCCGAACCACGGCATCAGTAATATACGCTGGGCAAACCGAGGAAATGACTTCATCCTTGCCCAAGAGCAGCACTGCAGCAAGATTAAAGCCCTCTTCGCCGGTCGTGTAATCACGATCGTATAGCTTGGCGCTGCGGAACAGTTCTTCGTCAGACATAGTTCCCCAAGGGTGCCCAGCTCGCTGAGCGACCGCCAGCTGCCGCATTCGCGCAATCAGCTCAGGACGCAAATCAAACGGAGTCACGTAACGGAAAATTCGCCGTTCGGAATAGTAGTTCTGCTTGCGAATATACATTTGACTAATCTGGATATCGCTTTCGATGTGTGTATCCACATCAGCAATGCGATCAAACACTGCGCCCTTGAACCGCACAACCGAAGAACTCGGAGCTACCCAAATACGAACAATAATCCGTTCGTCGTACTCGATATGTTCCGTTTCCACCATTGGAGCCGGTTCGAACATCTTACGATTAGACACTACGTTGACAACGTTGCGCTCTATCTCACTAACGCGCTTAGAATCGACGCCGAGCACTTGACCGTCATCGTCAACGCCAAGATAAATGCTGCCACCAGAACGATTGGCGAATGAGCATACAGTCTCAAAAGTATCCGTATGAGGCAATTCGCTGCAGCGCTTGAACTCGACCATAGATGATTCACCGGCCTGCAGCACTTGCATAAGTTCATCCTGCGTCATCGCATTCCGCCCTTCATAGCGATAATTCATACATTAGGACATGGCACTTATCGTATTTTAGCATCTAATTAGTACATTAGGACATTGTTTTATGTCCTAATGTACTAATTAGGCGGCTAATTGTACTAATAATTGCACACTGATGTACTAATCCGATGATCGAATGCACTAATTGTCCGCGCAAATGCACTAATCGGATGACCGAATGTATCAATGAGACCTATAGGCAGCCGATTGGCTGACGATCAGCCCAGTCATTGGCTATCGGCCGCTAGCCAGTCAGCCGCCAACAGCCAACAGCCACCCAACTAATAGCCGCCAGCCAATCAGCCCGTCCAATCACTCCTTGTGTTCCAGTGCGGCCTTTAAATCGCGGCTACGGTAGCGTTCGCGCAGCATCGAGAATCCACCGAAGCCCACAAGCCACACCAGGCCGGCAATCGCGGAATTGCGCGTATCGTCCGCAAGGAACAACGTCAGGTAGATGAACACGAAGAACACGATTGCCACCGTATTGAGCACCTTCCAAGCGGGCATGACGAACCCGTCCGGAATGAAATCAGCGGAGCGACGGTACTTGCGGTGTGCCATCAGCGTCAGGATGTAGATGAACAGGAACACCGCGGAGCTGGCGGACGAGAACAGCACGAACGCTCCGGACACGCCGGGGATGGCGTTGACGATCGGCGACAGCAGTATCAGCGCCGCGGACACCAGGATGGCGCGGGCCGGCACCTTGCGATCGGACACCTGACCGAGCTTGTTGAGCGTCGGGTTCGGCGACACCTCGGACAGCTGGTACAGGTGGCGGCCAGCCGAGTACAGCAGCGAGTTCAGCGCGGAAGATGCGGCGGTAATCACCACGAAGAACACCAGCGCAGACGCCCAATTCAGCCCGGCATACTGGAACATCATAATGAACGGGGATGCGAAGGAGCCGTCCTTGTTCGGCTTGAACGAGGTCCACGGCACAATGCACATGATGGCCACCAGTGCGCCCACATAGAAGATGAGCACGCGCACGATAATCTCGTTGATGGCCTTGGGCAGCACCTTGCGCGGATTCTTGGTCTCGGAGACGGTGACGCCCACGAATTCAATCATCTCGTAGGCGAAGAACACCATCTGGAAGCTCATGAGGAAGGCCATCCAACCGTTCGGCGCGAACGAGAAGTTGGCGAACAGGTTGTCGAATCCGGCGTGGCCGGCCGGGCTCACGTGGTCCACGCCGTGAATCTGCACGGCTGGGTAATGGTAGCCGATCACGATCATGACCACGGCGGTGGCGATCATCGCGCAAATCAGCGTGATCTTGATCATCGAGAACCAGAATTCCACCTCGCCGAACACCTTGACGGCAATCAGGTTGATGGAGACCAGCGACACCAGGAAACACAGCTCGATCAGCCATTTCCAATGGGTCAGGTCGATGCCGAACGTGTCGAAGAAGGTGATGAAGTACGTGGAGACGGCCGTGATCTCGGTCATGCCCAGCAGCACGAGCGCGGCCCAATACGTCCAGCCGGCGAAATGCCCCCACCCGTTGCCAAGGTAACGGGTGATGAAATTGATGAAGGTGTGCTGGCTGGGGTCACGGTACATCATTTCGCCGATGGCGCGCATCAGGAAGAACATGATGACACCGACCAGAATGTACACGAAGATGATCGAGGGGCCGGTTAGCGAGATTGACTTGCCCGAGCCCAGGAACAGGCCGGTGCCGATGGTGCCGCCAATGGCGATGAACTGTACGTGGCGATTGCTCAGGCCACGCTCCATCTCGTTGGTCTGGTCCAGGCTTTCGACAGACTTGAGTTTGCCCGTAGCCTGCTGTGTACCACCATTCACATTCGTATCGGCCATACTGATTTCATTTCTCTTCTCTGCCGCCCGATTGTTACGCACCAGACGCGATACTCGTTCAAAACAAGTTCAAACTGTATCACCGAAATATGTCACGAAAACCGCTCAGCTCAAGAATACATGCGATGATACTGTAAATATTCCGCCAAAAAGTTCAATTCATCAACACCAAATTGAACTTCTACCTCTATTCCACGGACTTGAGCGAGCTGACCGGGTCTACGCGATCGAGCACTGGGTTGGTGAACAGCTGCACCAGCAGCGCGAACGCCAGCGTCGCCACCACGGCAATCGCATAGCTGTACCAGTGCACTTCCACTTCGAAATACAGCGACGGCATATTCAACGCAGCAGTCAGTAATCCGCCTATCCACCTGCCAAGCGGCAGACCAACCACCACACCCATACCGGTCAATATCATCATCTCGCGGTTCACGTAGTTGTGCACCTCGCGGTCATAGAAGCCCAGCACCTTCAGTGTGGCCATCTCGCGGATGCGTTCGGACACGTTCGTATTGGCCAACGTAAACAGCACCACCAGCGCCAGGCCGCCGGCGAGCCCCACAATCAGCGCCACCACGGCACCCATCAAATCGAACTTAAACGTGGCGGCCAGATGCGCACAGCTCACGGTCTTGAGCACCGACGATTCCTCGCCCAACCGATCCGCATATTCGGCCTGTTCGGTCTCGGAACCTTTCAGCTTGGCGAGCATCGCGTTCCACGTCAAGGTCGAGGCAGTGCCATCTCCCGAAGCCGAAGACGTCACACCGCCGGCCGCAAACTTCTGGTCGTACAGTCGCTCACTGATGTACACATCAGAGCCAATAAGATTGCGCGTCACGGCCGTGACCTGCACCTTGGCCCGGCTGCTACCGCCATTGCCCAGCGTGACGGTGTCGCCGGCATGAATATTCAGCGAGTTGGCGGCGGACTGCGATACAATCACGCCACTATCGTCCAGCGCTACAGTGCCGCCACCCGCTTTGCCGAAGATATTGGGCAGCCCAAACCATCCATCATCGCCAGCTTGTTCCAGCGTGACCATATCGTTCAAGATATTCAGCGAATCGTTGGGCACGGTCATCAGCTGCACGGTTTCGCTTTCCTGCGCCGCATTGCTCATCTCGCCACTATCCACGCGCAGATTCAGCGTTTCGGTGGTTTGGCCATCTTGTGCCACCTGCTTGCGCATCGCGGTGGCGTCATCGTCATTGGCCACGACCATCAGGTCGTACTGGTAGATCTGCTCGTATTGTTTGACGCCAATCGTGTCGACGGTGTCATTAATCGCAAATCCGCAGATAATCAACGCTGTGCAACCGGCCACGCCACCCACGGTCATAATCAAACGCGACTTGAATCGGAAGATATTGCGCGCGGTGACTTTGCCGAGGAAGTTCAGCCGGCTCCATACCGGGCGAATCCGCTCCAGCAATATGCGAGCGCCCGCCTTCGGCGCCTTCGGGCGCATCAGCGCGGCGGGCGTGTGCCGTATCTCCTCGCGGCAGGCGAGCGCGGTGGCCACGCCCACACCGACCACGAACAGCACGATGCCGGCCGAGCCGTACAGCCAGTCGTATTCGAGTCGCACACCGGGCAATATATACAGTCCCTCAATCACCACCATCAGGAATGCCGGGATGCCGAGGAATCCGACCAGCAGACCGATGCCGCCGCCGACCAAGCAGGCGAGCAACGCGAACAGCAGATACCGGCTGGACACGGCGAGTCCGCCATAGCCGAGTCCAAGGTAGGTGCCGATAAGTCCGCGATCTTCCTCGACCATGCGGGTCATGGTGGTCAGGCTCATGAGCACGGCGACCAGCAGGAACACAATCGGGAATGCGCGGCCGATGGATTCGATGGAACTGACATCTGATTTGAGCGAGCTGAATCCGTCGATCGAAGCGCGCGTCTGCACATACCAACGTGCGTTGGCCACATCGTCGATGCGCCGTTGCTGCTTGGCGAATTCGCTTTCCGCTTCGCTTCGCTTCGCATCGAGTTCAGACTGCGCATCATCCAGTTTCGCCTTGCCGTCCGCGAGCTGTTGTTCGCCTTCTTCCAGCTGCCGCTCGCCTTCTTCGAGCTGCTGCTTGCCGCTGGCCAGTTGGGCGGCCTGCGCTTCAAGTTGCGCCGACTGGGTTTCGAGGGTTGCGGCATTCGCTTCGAGTTCCGCGGATTTGGTATTGAGCTGTGCCTCTCCTGCAGCCGCTTCCTGTTCCTTGGCGGTCAGTTGCGCGTTCTGCTGGTCCAAGGTGGATTGTGCGGGGGCAATGGTTTCGTTTAATGTGCGCTGCAAATCGGCTTTCTGCTGGGTCAGACTGTCTCGCTGCGTTTGCAGTTCCGTTTGCTTGGCGGCCAGCTGTTGCCGCAGCTCACTGATTGACGGCACTTCAGGCAGGGTAATGCCAAGGCGCGCGAGCAGTTGCTTGATGGCCTGCCATGTGGGTGAGTTGAGGTCGATGTTCGGGTCAAGTTGCGCCAGTAGATTGTTGGCCTGTTGAATCATGGGCAGCATCTGATCAATTTGCGCCATGCCTTGGTCGATTTGGGTAATGCCCTGTTCGATTTTCGTGCGATTGGCGGTCAGTTCCGTTTGCGCCGCATCGAGCTGTTTGCGAGCCGAGGTGAGCTGCGTTTTGCCTGATTCGAGCTGGGTGCGCGCTTCGGCTATCTGCTGGCGACCTTGCGCGATCTGTTGACGGGCCGATGCAATCTGCGCACGTCCATCGGCGAGCTGCCGTTCGCCATCGGTAATGGTTGTCCTGTTGTTCTCCAATTCGGTACGGCTATCTTGCAATGTCGTTTCGTTGGCTTCCAGCTCGGCCCAGTTGTCGTCGATCTGCTTCTGGGCTTCGTCCAGCTGCTCGTTGGCCTCGTCTTGGGCATCGTCCAGTTTGCGCTGCGCGCTGGAGACGATCTGTTGACGACGGGCTTTCTGGCGTGTGGTCTGTATCTGATGTTCGATACGGTCGGCCACGGTTTTGACGGCTTCATCGTAGGCATCGGAAAACGTGTCAAAATCGGACGCACCAGTGACGGCAACCGATATCGCAGTGTATATATTGCCGGTCACGCCGTCGCTGGGTGCAAAGAACGTATAGTCCTCGGATGAGGTGGACCGGAAGGAGGTCATGCCCGAATAGCCGTCTGGATTGTTGAGGTCGCGCGGGTCAAGTACGACGCCGGTGATGGTGAGTTTCGTGGGGAACTGCGGGGATTGCTCGGCGTCGGCGTCCGTATTGGCGGCGGACTTCGCATCGGATGCCGAGGCATTGGCGGCGACACCTACCGTATCGGCATTATTGGAATCGTCAGTCTCCGTGGCCGCTACCGATATGACGGATGAAGAGGTGTCTTGTGGCGTCACAGTAATGGTGCCGCCAATCTTGAGTCCGCTATCGTTCAGGAATTGCTGCGTAACCGCCACTTCGCCGGCCTTGTTCGGCAGTTTGCCCTGCCGTATGTACGGCTGATCAAGCCCTTCGGTACCGATTTCCTGCATGGTCACGGTTTTCTTGGTGCCGTCCACCAACGTGGTCACCGTCTGAGAACGTTCGGGCTGCACGGTTTGCACACCGTCGATTCGGCGCAGTGCCGTTGCATCATCATCGGTCAGGCCGTATGTGGATAGCACCTGCAGGTCATGCAGTCCCTGCTGATCGTAAAAACGACCGGCCGCCAGAAAAGCATCGCGGCATCCGGCGTAGATGCCGGTCAGCACGGCCACGCCAAGCAGCGTGATGACGGCGATCGAGACGAACCTCTTCCAGCTGCGCAGCCAGCAACGCAACGTATCTTTGGCAAATACCGCAGAAACGCCCGCTCCTCGACCGCCGCTATCGTCGAGGTTCCGCCGTTTCACAGAATGTTTCACAGGTTGTTTCACGAATCGCCTCGCTTGTTTCACGGGGCGTTTCACAGAGTGTCTTGCAGTGAGCATCGCCAATCACCTACCATTCGATATCGGCGATGGGCCGCGGCGTTGCGTTGACCTCCTCGCTGGTCACCTTGCCGGAGCGGAAGCGAATCACTTTGTGAGCCATCGGTGCAAGCGCGGAATTATGCGTGATGATCATTACGGTCATGCCTTGTGTTTGGCAAATATCCTGCAGCAACTGCAACACTTCCTTGCCGGTCTCGTAATCGAGCGCACCGGTCGGCTCATCGCACAACAACAGCTTCGGCTTTTTGGCAATCGCGCGGGCGATGGATACACGCTGTTGTTCGCCGCCGGACAGTTGCGCGGGGAAGTTGTCCACCCTCTCCCCCAGTCCGACTTTGCGCAGCGTTTCCTCTGGATCGAAATGGTCAGGGCAGATTTGCGAGGCGAGCTCCACGTTTTCGAGCGCGGTAAGGTTAGGCACCAGATTGTAGAACTGGAAGACGAAGCCGATATCGTTGCGCCGGTAGGTCACCAGTTCCTTTTTCCGCAGACCCGTAATATCGCGTCCGCCGACCACTACGCGGCCGGTTGTGGCGGTATCCATGCCGCCCAGAATGTTCAATGCCGTGGTTTTGCCGGCACCGGACTGCCCCAGAATCACGCTTAATTCGCCTTGTTCGGCGGTGAAGCTAGCCTCGTCGAGCGCGCGAATCACACTGCTGCCAGAAGGATATTCCTTGACCACATGGTCGAATTCGATATACGCCATCGCACACCTCCAACGCGCTCGTGGCAGCCACCTAGCCCCATAGGCCCCGCCAAAACTTCCTGCTATACTCAAGTAAAACAACACTGTGTCGGTTCTGCAACCAACAGTTGGATTGTG
>OKSF01001300.1_pt1 | contig 20517 bp, 19 predicted proteins | sample 1606061 | NCBI WGS metagenome assembly OKSF01 (sample SAMEA3541567, study PRJEB24748) | human gut metagenome | biome: human gut; feature: human-associated habitat; material: faeces | place: China | collected 2012 | reverse complement strand
GGCTAGTAACGTCTGTCGAGCATAAGATTTTAGCTTCTACTGTCGGTCTATTAAATACTATTTTGATTGCGTCTGCTCCCTTGATGACTACTATTTTAACAACGGTTTCGGGTGCAACCAATATAAGATATGCCCTTATTCTGCTTGTAGCTTTAGAAATAATTACTTTTTTAGTAGAACTTAAAGTAAGTCATAAAGTCAAAGCAACCTCAACCATATCTTCTGTAAAGGAGTGAAACGTATATGAACCATCTTTTTATCTATCAACAGCCCAGTAGTGTAGGGCTTGGCTACTCCGAGACGATACGGAAGACGGCTTTAGCCGGCTGAAGCGTCGAGGATAGACTTGCCCGAAGCGGATGGGCTGTTGAGACATAATTATATTCTTTAATTAAAAAGTGATGTTAATGCAGAAGGATAAAGAAAAGCGATAGAATCTTTGAGATTCCATCGCTTTCTTAGATAGCTAATTCATGCTATAATTACATCTGAAAACAAAGTAATGCAATTACTTCGATAGTTCAGGTTGGTAAATTAGCTTCGTGCTGCTATCCCAACGCAGGCCAATACGTTGCCAACCAGCACTCAAACAAAAAGTTTCCGTAGGGAAACACCTTCTTGATATGAACTAGGTGTGCGAAATTTCTGACCTGCACTATTGATAATTATAACAAAAAAGACTTAGATTTTAGCTATTTCTAAGTCTTTTTTGTTTGTTTTGGATTGTGTAGTCTAATTATCTTATAGTAATAAGACTACATAGTCTTATTAATTAAAAGTATCAAAAGATTACTAGCCTAGTGATTATTGTTCAACCACAGTAATACAAGTACCACAACGAGAGTGGGTGTTACATTAACAGTAATAACCATATCTTTCCACCTACCTTATTAGATTTGTAGGTTAATTATTTCAGATATTAGTTGACTGTAAGAGAAATGCTCAAGAAAGCAAAAAAAATGACGAATCATGTCTAGATTTGTCATCTTCTTGTTATCCGTAATTAATTGGGGTTAAGATTTTTTTCTCTTATTCTCAGCCTCTGCGATCATCTTATTTAATTTTATCATGTCTTCTTGGTAAGCTTGGAATTTTTCCAATGCTTCATCGTAAGAAATAAAACATTCTGAATAATTATCTAATTTTTCAGATAAACTACCAATTGTATAGTCATAGCTGCAATAATCATATACCAATTTTACAGGAGTCTGCCACATATTTTTAGGCAGACTTTCATTTTTATCAGCATAATAATTTTCGAACTGAATTTTAGCAGTTTCATGTTTTTCATCTAAAAACTCAGCGTTAAATGCCCACTCAGGAACAATAATTGCATTCATAATTTCAGTATGCTCTACCATTCCCTCTCCAACTGAGCGAACATTTATTAAATGTGCTCCATCTGGCTTTTTAGGATTATAAATAAAGGAAGAATCATTTTTGATCTCATTGAATTTATTTTTTAAGTCTTTCGTTTTGTCTAAAAATTCTTTTTCGTGTGCTTTCATTGCATACCTCTATATCTATGATAGTACGTTATCTCTATTTTATATTATCTAAGATAGATGACTTAAATTATTGGCTCGTACTTAATAGAAGTTTAAGTATTCAAAGAATAATAAGATAAAATAATGCTAGTACTACTGCACTAAATGGTCCAAACATCTCAAGACTATGTAGAACTAAAAAAGTCCCCATCCATTGCGGGCAAGTCTATTCTCGACGCTTCAGCCAGCCAAAGCCGTCTTCCGTACCGTCTCGAAGTAGCCAAGCCCTCCATTTCTGGGGACTTTTTAATACTCGAATGCTCTGATCTATATTGTAGTGCCTGCTACAACAAAGAAAAATGTATAATTAAAAATTATATTATATAAAGGAGATAACAATGCTTAAAGAAGCTTACGAAAAATACTTACGTAAAATTAATATTCCTATTTTCAATTGTATCTTTATTTTGGAGGTCATCTTAATAATTTATCAACCCAATGAAAAATTCAATCTACTTTATTGGAACGACATAAATAGTGGAAATATCTTGTATCATATAGGACGCCTATTTTATGGGTCACTCAGTATCTGGATTATGGTTTTACCTGTTTTTTAATAGCTGGTGTATTAGCAATATGTGTAAATGAGAATTATATATCATTTCTAAATCATCATTCTGAACATATAGATGGAACTACACATGGTTTTTCTTTATTTCGTAGTGTTAAAAATATGATGAAATTATCATGGATATTTGTCCATCAAGGATGGATTATATATGTTGCTAGCATTTTAGCAATTGGAAAAAGCTCTTATATTTACTCAATACTGTTTCATCCAACGGTGAATGAATATGAATTATCTCTATTATATTGGCTATTCATGTCGCTAAATGGAATCTATACTATTCTTCGCAACGGGAGCATACGTTTATCAAACTGATTATGTAGGTAAAGAGATTAATGTCGAAGAAACAGGATATTTGATAATTGATCAGTCAAATGAATATTTATTCGTCAAAGATCAAATACTTGCTACTCCTGTATTTTATTTAGTTCAAAAGCATTTTATTAATAGAAACTTCAAATATAAGATTATTGATTTTTCAAAAAAATTTGAAGAAATTAAATACGAGTATGAGGTAAAAGTAAGAGATACACAAAATGCTAAAAGTTAATCATCTTACTACTACCTAGTACTAAGACTAAATTAGTCTATAGTGCTATTATCCGAAATCAATTGTATCTAGAATGTTATTCATGAGTTTCTCACGTTTTGCGTGAAAACATACTAAAAAAGCAGAAATGACAGATCTACTTAAGGATTTGTCATTTTTGCTTTTAATATTTAAACCTTATCAATTTAATTTTTAATAAGACACCGTATTAATAATTATCTATCTTTTCAATCCAATCTCTGGTAGCTGAAATAGTTTGATCAAAAGTAATGCCATTTACAAATGGATGTTTTCGAACATAATTCTGCCACAATCTTTGCATTCTTTGATTATTCTGAATCTTATCAATTTGTTGTAAACAATAATCCTTATCAATCTTACCTTCCTTATAAAAGATAGAATTTCTATAGGCTGCTGTATTGATAAAGGCTGCTTGTAATGTCTTTATATCAATGTTTACATTTCTATTTTGTAAAATATAAAGATCATAGAAATCCTTCATTCTAGTGTTTGCAACACCTCTAGTGATTACAGTTTCAAGTTTTTCGGCTGTTACGGTTTCCATGTTGTATGCCCAAATCTCAATTTTTTCATCTTCTAGATGGGGCATGTAATTATAATGGATTTCTCTAGGAGTAATAACATCTCCAGTTGAAATATCAACTTTTAATGGATATTTGATGGTTTTAAAAGACGCATTAAAGTGTAAACGAAAACCTTTGTACTCTTCATTCTCATGAATTTTTTCTATTTTTGTCAAAACGATTTCCAACGGATCATTATCAGGCTTAGTATTACAAATTACTGTAAATACTTTTTCTATTTCATCTTCGGTCAAATCAAAGCCTTTAATTTCGCCATCAATATCTTCTGTTGAACGATTATTAATACCAACTACTGCTGATAATAGTAGTCCTCCTTTTAAAATAAAGTTGTCCTTATATTTTGATATAGAGATTCTTTTTAATAAATCATCTAACATGACTTCTTGCCATAAACGACCTATTTCATTACCACTTATATGATTTTTCCGCGCATACTTTCGTATATCTGCCTTAAATTGTTTTTCATCTACGTAATTTTTCACAGTAATACCTCTAAGTAGCTGTTCGCTTTATCTACTACTTTAAATTTTTCAGCAAAATCCATCAATGCATTAATGTCCTTTTTATTGCTTTTGGCCCATGTTTTATAAGCATTAGTTACTGTTTCAATATCTATCATATTAACAGTACGTAAAATTTCAGCCAATGTTCGTTCTGGAGAATACACTTTAATAGTATTTCCATTAAAAGATTTAGTTTCTGTGATTCCAATATCTTGGAGAGTTTTTACTTGATAATGTGCTTTAATATCCAAATCCAAATTTGCATGATTATAGCCCCTTGGAAAAGTCATATCTAAACTAAAAGGATATTGATCACTTAGATCCCATAAATATAGAGCCGTTTCTAGAGAATAAACACCTCTTTTATATTTTTGTTGCAGACTATAAAAAATATCTTCCGTAGTGTCAGATTCTTGATATATACCCGAGCGTGTCCGTTCCAGTAATCCTGATTTTAAAGCTAAATTAATGTTATAGCTTGAAATATTATTGTTAATTAATTGATTATGTGTAAGAGTTCCATTATGCTCCACAGCCAGTTTTTTAATTAATACTTGTTGATCCATAAAAACACCTCTTTTACTTATTTTACTACACTTTTATTATTCGTGTAGTAAAATAAGTAAAATATCAAAGCTGAATAGTATTAGCACTACAGCATTATGTAGTCCTATTATCCAAAATCAATTGTATCTAGAATGTGCTCACGGGTTTCTTGGTCTAAGCCCAAATATGCTAAAGTCATATCTTCTGAAGAATGATTAAGTAGCTTCATTACTAAAGCAATATTGTGATTAGTCTGCTCATAAACACGGTAAGCACCAGTCTTTCTCATGGTGTGCGTACCAAGATAATCAATATTCAGCTTCTTGCCCACTTTATACATAATCATGTAGTAGCGCCGTTCATCAATGTGCTTTTCTGGACGTTTGAAAGACGGAAAAAGCCATGGACTATAAAATACCGTTTGTGTCGGATGCTCTTTTTGCCACTCTTCCAACCAGTCATAGTAATTTTCTAAATCTTGTCTGATTGGATTAAGGTAAAGAGTATTCGGCTTTTTTGTTTTCTTATCTATAATATAGGCATTCTTTTTAACTCGGCCACGTTCATCATAGACATCGGATTTCTTTAATCGCAAGACATCACTTACTCTAAGAAGCGTCGCCTTACCTGTTTGAAAAATGGTGTAGTTTCTACATCCTAAGTCAAAATCCTTTAAAAGGGATTCTTGAACGGAATGCAAAACCCAGGAATCCTTGATTGGCTTTACTATCTGTCTCATATGTTGTTATCTCCATTTAAGCAACTAAAATGATTAATTAATTATCAATGTAAGTAAAATTTAAAGCCCGTAGAACGCTCCTCTCAGCATTGATAATTGCTGCTTTAGTTATAGTATCATTTATTGATATTATTTAATTATAACACTATCATTTTTTAGATATTTAAATAAATGGCGATATAATAGGATTTTATACAAAAAGAGCTAGTGTTATTTTAACAAATAACACTAGCTCTAATAGCTCTATTATTTTTCTGTTAACAACATTAAACAAAAAACATTACCTTTGTAGTGATTAAGTAATGCTTTTTGAGTTCATTGAATTTTAGAATTTTCAACTTGTTACACAGCTTATTAATTAACTTGCTGACAAATTACATACGTTTCGCGAATCTACATTTTTACATGTAATTGCTTTTAATATACTCCATTCATATTAATACCAATATTCTTTTTAGCTTCTCTAACCATTTCGATGGCATCCTCAAAATCTTCCAAAGAAACCTTACAATTTTCTCCCATTCTTTCTACCGCTTGAGAGCTAGCGTATATTATTACATTCAATAAATCTCCACCAGAAAAATTAGTTGTATTATTAGCAATTTTAATATAATCATTCTCTGATAATTCTACCGGTAATTTTCTAGGAATTTGCTTTTTTATAATTAGCTCTCTATCTTTAGATTCAGGTAATTTAAATTTAATGTGACCAATAATACGTCTCACAAATGCAGGATCATAATTTCCTCCAAAGTTAGTTGTAAATATGGTTATTCCAGAGAAATTATCTAATTCTATCAACATAACAGATTTAGTTAAATTAACAGCATGATCTGTACTTTGTGAAACATTTGAAATTCTACCACTTAATATTGAATCTGCTTCGTCAAATATTAATACAGCATCCTTTTCTTTTGCCAATTTAAATAATGCGTGAATATTTTTGGGAGTTTCTCCCACATATTTAGATTCTATTTCTGCATAGTTTACCTTTAACACTTTTCTATTAAGCTCGGTAGCAATAGCTTCGGCTACGAAACTTTTACCAGTTCCTGGGGGACCATAAAGATTTATTGCTGTACGACCACCAGTTTTATCTATCTCTCTAAGGCCAAACTTGTTATATAATAGATCATAATTTTTCACTTTAGAGATGATACTTTTTATCTCAGATTTCGTTGTTTCGGATAAAATTAGCTCATTTATTTTTTTATGCGGTATCGTAATTTGGAAACTTGAAATAGGTTCTTTTTTTATTTTGTCATTCAATGGTTCTACTATACGTTCATTTTCACGTTGTCTCATTTAAATATTACTCCGTTTGAGATAAAGTTGTTTTTTGCTTCTCTTTATAAACTTCCTCTAGTTCATTTACATAGTTATTAATAGATTTATGCAAAAAGTCTGGCAAATCTGGATCAATCTTTTGAAATTTAGATTTAAATCTATTATCTTTAATATACATTTCGGATAAGCCGCGCATTACTTCAATAGAAGGAGTATAAAAATTTAGTAGAAACTTATGCCATCGTATCATAAGACTTTTAACTTCATTACTATCATTTGAATACCCTTCATTTTTAAGTTTAGCCAGCTCTGCAAAAATTTTGTCTCCCTCTTGTAAAACTTCTTGTTTTTGAAACTTGCTATAACTATTCCAGTTTTTTTGAGATTCTGTCACTTCATAATTTCCAAAATTTTTTATAATTTCTTCTTCAAATTTAGTTTGATCCTTTTTCATTTTAGTTCCTTTCTTTAAAAGCAAATTGAACATCTTTAAAAAAGTTAGCTGGATCCTCAATATGTAACCAATGTTTCATATTATTATACTCCTTATAATGAAAATTGGGTGTGATCACTCTTAATTTTTTTACGATAGTGTTAGGAACAACAATATCTGAGCTTCCTCTCAAAACTGTTAAAGGAATTTCTAACTTTATCTTATTAAGATCATACTCATTATATAAAGAAAAATCTCGGCTCAATAATTTTTCAGTTATTCGAGAATTAATAGCATTGGCCATAGAAAACTGCTTTCTTAATTTATCTAATTCTTGTATTGTTTTTAAATTCATAATTATTTGTTTAGCATTAACGTTACTTTTCCTGTTTAAAACATTTGAAAACTTTTCTAATTCTTCAACGGAATTGACTTTTTTTGCATTCATTATATATTTTTTAGATTCTACTGTCCCATATCTCTTTTCTATAATTTTTAACTGGACTTCTACAATTTTACGTAATGGAGTCACTGTATCAAAAACAGGATTTTCTAATAAAATATTTTTTATAGATTGTGGATATTTTAAATAGTATTCAAATGCAATACGTGAGCCGAAACAATGGGCTATAATATTCCATTGCTTTATATGTAGCTTTTTTCTCAACTGCTCATACTCGTCAATAATTTCTTGGAGGCTCCAACTATTTACAGAACTAGATCTCCAAACCCCTCTTTGCTCAGGAGCAATAAGAAAATACGATTGCTTTAATAAATTACTTTCAAAGTAAACAAAATCTGTTACTCCTATTCCCGGTGCACCATGAATATAAAGAATAGGTGGATTTTTCTTATTTCCTGCTATTGAAACAAATATATTATCTTTATTTAATTTAAAATATTCATTCATTTTATTTACGCATATCCGCTACCTTTTCAACGTCTGTCCATCTGTTTTTTTTGAAAAACAATCTTATTTTTTTACCGTTATGATTGTATTTAAAATCCTCTACTCTTACAAAAATGGTTGGACAGATAGAATGCACAAATTTTTCTCTTAATTTAAAGTAAATATCTTTTAATTCACTTTTATTTAAATTATTACTAGATTTATAAAATAAATAGAGATCTTTATTATGTTTAACTATATAGCAGTCATGAGCACTGCTAATATTCAAAAATTCTTTTTCAATGTCAATGGGATTTAACCATATACCATTAAATTTGAACTTATCGTCTATCCTTCCGTTGTACCAAAAGTATCCATTCTTATCCAGACTAAATACGTCTTTAGTGTAAAAGATATTTGTAATTTGCGATAAATTATCTTTTCCCATTTCATACGTTGAAATACAATTACCTTTAATGATTAGTATACCCTTATTATCTATTCTATAACTAAATCCCTTTACTATTTTTCCCGCACTACCAGATATTCTTACACTTCTTGTATTAGAAATAACATTAGTTAGCATTTCTACAGATCCATATCCTTCAATTAAAGGTATGTTAAATATTTTATTCCAGCTATTCATAATAGTAGAATTCAAGTTTTCTCCTGACGAGAGAACAAATTTAACTGATGTTAGATCTATATTTGCTATATGAGTGTGTATTTTCAAGAGCATAGAAAATATACTTGGGACCCCACATAAAATAGTAGGCTTATATTGTTGTATAGTATCTATAATTTTAAAAGTATTATGATTGCTAGAGATTAATACTGCAGCACCAGCTTCAAATACTTGAAATGTAGCAGTTGTAAATGAAAAACCGTAACTTATAGATGACAACGGATAAACAAGGTCTTTATTACTTAGTTTTAATATATTCTTACCATAAGTATCTGTAGCATATTTCATATCTATTTGTTTATGCAAAATGCCTTTAGGAAGACCGGTTGAGCCAGAAGAGTAAATGATAAAACTATTTTGAGGGAGAGCTGAACAAATTTTATTTATGTAAATAAAAACTAAGTTATGTATTTTTACTTGTTTAAATATATTATTATGAGTTTTCAATATTTCCAATATAGATTTGCTTTTTTCTACATCGGTAACAATAAGATTATATTTATCCCTGTTCAATATTTTTATTATTTTACAAGGCTCTAAACTATAGGGAATTATACCTGAAATGGCGTTTTTGCTTAGAGCTCCATAAAACAGTTCAACTAGATCTATGCAGTCATTCAAAATGAACAAACATCTTACATTAGAATTAAACTTATTAAATAATTCTTGATCTTTAAATTTGACCCTTTGGTAAAAATCTTTATACGTTACGGTTTCTCCCATAGTATCTATCATGCACAGGTCTTCACTATATTTTTTTCTTCCGATAAAATAATCAAAGGCATTAAATTCTTTATTATAAAGACTCATTTATTTTTTCCTTTATATCCCCAATAGACATATCTTCCTTTATAGGAATTGTTACTTTATAATTCATTTTAATAAATATAACTAAATCTATTATTTCTTTTGAGGTTAATCTTAAATCCTTAATAAGAAACATGTCATTAGTAATGTTTTCTATTCCTCTAGTCAAAAAAAAATCTTCTATTAATATATTATTCAATTTAATTACCCATAAAATATAAAAGTGGTGGAATTGCACCATCTACCTGAGACACACACATCAAATGCAATAATGATTTATTCTGCAAATTTAATAACTTTTCAGCTTTTTCTGAATTAAACCCTAAAACAGGATGACAAATACAGTGATTTTCTCCAAAAGCTACAGTAATTAACTGTGCTATTAATCCAATTTTCAATTGCTCTAATTTAAATTCACTAACATTAAAGTCATCACTTTTAAAATTCATATCAGTTCCTAAAAAAATTAGCGCTTGTGTTTCTTCAATGTTTATATTATGCTTTCTCATTATTTGGTTGAAATTATCCATGGATATTTTTTCAGAAAACTTAAATAAATTATTTTTTTCTAATTCTACTTCATATTTCATTGGACCTTTTATCTCATTATAAGCTTTCGAAATGATATATATATGCATATCATCTAGTAAAGTGCTATAGTTTTTTAACATTCTTTTCAGCTTGACAATTGATTTATCATAAAAATATTTACAATTATCTTTCTTTACCGTCAATAACCCTCCACCCGGAGAATATCTATAGAACTTATATTGATTTAGATTTTTATATTCCGATAAATCTGAAATAGAGCAACTATAATGTATTTTTTCATTACATGATTGCTCATCAATTAATGAATAAAGCGGTATTGTTTTAGTTGATATATTTTCTTTAATATGCATATTTTTGAGCTTATTAGTGGGTTTGCAAAAAATATTAGACGGTAATTTTATTACAGTTTGTATCGGCTCATCAGTAATAATTTGCTTAATATCTTTTTTTACATCATCAAATAAATCGGATTCAATACAAATTTGATGTTTAATTCCAAAAATCCCCAGCGAAGTAGATAAGCTCCCCACCAAATGACCTGTATCAACTAAAGACAATCTATATCCAAAATAGCTATACTTTATCCAATTTTTGAAATAGCAACTTGTTATTATAAAAATGTTATTTAAGTTTGCTTTCTTATTGTTAAATTTAGCTAAAAGATTATATGTACCACATAAAGGATTAAATTGATAAAAATTTATACCATCAGGACAATAATATATATTATTCGGATATAGTGCTCCACCAGATGCTACTGGACGTTTAAAAAAATTAAATCTCTTTGAATTAATAATCTCTAAATCGTATTTATTAACGGCATAAGCGGATAATAAAGCCTTAGATACTTTAGAAGAATCGTTTTCAAAACAACCTTTATTATATTTTATACCGTAAAATGGACTTAGCATCTTTTTTTCGAATTCATTAGTATAAAGTATTTCAGGATTATATATTGTGTTTCTTAAAAAACTATTCAAATCATTTTTATATTCATTAAAAATATCTAAATTCATATTTCTACCTGTTCACTATATTCAAATATTTTTTGTTATAAAAATCTTCTAGTGCTCTATATATTAAGTAATCCAACTCACTCCTAGTTTTATAATTTATTTTTAAGCAAAAATAAAGATATTGATAAAAACAAATGGTCATGAATCTTTCTTTTTTAAATTGTTCATTACTAAATAAAGACTTATGCTTTTCGTAAAAACGAACATGAAAATTACTTTTTTTTAATAAATTATTTTGGGAATAATTAATGAAATAGATTTTATTATCTCTTATAGAAGACTTAACTTCCTCATCTAAACTGACAAAAATATTTTTCATATTATTTTTCTCAAATTTACCAATTTTTCCTTTACAATATAAATTTACAATATTAATTAGAATATCCTTATTTTTTAAATAATATTGCTCTAACCTTTGCTTGGCCATTTTGGGATCTGATGAAAATGTAATAAAGCCGTTAGCATGTGAGCAAAAAGACTGACCACCTCTAAAAATTTCTCCGTTATAATTTATGTCTAGAAAGCTTATCATCAATAAAATAATCTGATTATAAAAGTTGGAGCACTCAGATATCTTTATAGTCTGTTTACCCATAGATATAAAGAATTGTTCAATAATCTCTTCAGCAACGTTTCCCATCTTTTTATCTATTAATTTTATTTCTGTTCCCTGCTTACTTTTAACATAGCACCACAAGTTATTACTTTCTCTACTATAAGTATAAAAGGAGACACTATTAAATTTATTTCTTTTTGCATTAGTACCATTTATTATTTTATATACTTTCATAATAATTCTTCACAATTGTTGAAACTATTATTTCATATTTTGGAGTCAATCCTAGTCTATTATTAAACAAATGTAGGAAATTAAACAGATATTTCTCTCTTTGATTTTTATTCATTTTGAAAAAAATTGTCTTATGAAAATCCTCAACTTTTAGTCTCTTAAAAAGAAACAATAATTTATTTTCAGAATTTAGAGGAATCCGCATATTGTCTAATAAGTTTATTTCATGTTCTATTTTTAGATTATTATAATTTTCAAAATGAAGCCAATACTGTCTATATATTTCCAAAAATTTTTTAGCATCTTCGTTAGTATATATAATATCTATAAGTATTCTAAAGAAAATACATGCAAGGGCTATCTTAAACGAAGTATCTTTGTTGATAGACAATAATATTAGTACAAGTTTGCTACTAAAAATAAACTCTTCTTCTGCAATTTCAACCCCATTTTTTCCAAAGTATTTATTATACTCAGGATAATATTTAAATTCTTTAAAACTATTATTAGATGCAATCATCACTGGTTCATGTTTTTTTATATTTTCACTACGATAATATTCTTTATTAATTTTTATTAAATCATCCTTATTTATTTCTAGGGAAGACGGATTCTCTCTTAAAAATGTTTCTATGTCCCTTTCTAACTCTTTAATTCTTTTCGATTTAAATCTAAATCTCACATGCGGTCCAGATTCCCAATATCTTATAAAGAAAAAATCCTGAATATTATATTTTTTCACAAGACTATTTATTAATTTTAGTAATAAATAATCTTGATTATCATAATAAAATATATGTATAGCTTTCCATTCCATCTTACTCATCATTGATTTCAATTAAATACTCTCGAATAGTTTTATCTTTTTTCTTTTTTGGTAGACATTCTTGAATAGTAAAATAGCTAAATTTACATTTTCGAATTATATTGCTAATATTCAAAAAATCTAATACACTTTGGAGATCATAAAACTGAGGCTTTCTAAAATTAGTTGTTGTTAAACTATACTCTAGATTTTTCAATTGCTTGTTTCTGTAATTAAGAAATACGTCTAATTGAGGAAAAAATTTGGCAAAAAAGTTTAAAGGTATATTATTTTTATCAAAAAATTTAATCATTTCTGCATAATTGTCGAAATTAGAATTACTCAGCCTATCTCTAACTTCTTTTAATGGTATTTTCCACGTTTCTCTTTCAATTACTATGTTTTTATAGATAATTCTAGGAAAATGATATATGTCTTCTTTTTCTTTTTGGAGCTCAAAAAACACATCCCACAAGGATAACTTTATTCCCTGAGTATTAGACAGTATTGAAAGAAATTTATATAAGTTAGGAGCCGCTCTATAAAATTGAAATCCCAAAGGAACTATTTTTATCTCAGTATCATCACTATTAATTACTTTTAATGACTGTCTTTTAGCATCGTACTTTACGTATAAATTACTTAGATCAATACTATTTTTTATAGGATTTACATAAGAGTTAGGATATCTTATGACGTCATCATATATTAATTCGTGCTTATTAATGTTGAAACCCAAAGTAGTTCCTATATCTGCATAAACAGATTTTCCTTTTATTCGTAATGCATCGTTAAAATCTAATATAGCTTTTTTAACTTTAATTTTATCATCTTCACTTAAATCAGTCAGATATCTACTAAAATGCCTTCCGTACCCTGGGGCTATACTATTAATTATAAGCTCTTCATCAAACTGAAAATAAACACCATAATTCGTTTTCAATTTAACTATTTTAGGCGCTTTTTTCCATATTCTGTTTAGCAAGTCATCTGGTATTTCTATATCTTTTTCACTTAATAAATTTTCTTTTAAAAAATCACAAAACTCTTTTCTAATTCGCAGAATTTGCTGTAAATCTCTGCATCCCGAAATTAATCTCATTTTATCATTTGCTTTGATTTTTGTAATTTCTGCAAAAAAATCAACTAATCTAACTTTTTCCCTTATATCAAATTTATCTTTAAAAAATTCTCTATATTCAATTTGAGAAACCAGATTATTATCAAAGATCTTATACAGCTTTGATATACTATCAAAATCTTCAACTCTAAGGTCAATATTATTTAAATTGTCATTGCTAATAATCGAAGGATCAGTATAATTTTCATATAACAAATTCTTATATTTAATTTTTAACAAATTCTCTAAATTATAATTTAACGCTATTACTTTAATGTCATTATATATACTATTCTTATATTTCAGTGTTTTTTCAATATTTAATTTAGAGTCATTGATCTTTACTAGATTTTCATATATATGATTTAAATGACTAGCCAATTTATCATATTTTGATATGCTAACTGAATTCAACAGTTTTACAATTTTTTCTAAAGCATGAAAATCCATTTGCGATATATTTAAATTTGTTTCTAATAGTCCGATATTAACTAATCTTAATATTAAGTTGAAAACACTTTTTTGTGTTTCAAACATTTTACTATATCTACTATTACAAATAATATTTATCAATTTTGAAACTTTCACATTATTTGCAGCTAAGTCTTTTATAAAGTTAATTATCACCTCTATTTTAATGTTTTTTTGAAGCTTAATTTCGGCTTCTCTATAATAAGACTTTTTATTATTATAAAATTTATAATAGTTTTCAGATTCAATCATTGTTGGATTGATTTTTATATAAAGTTGATTTATTAATTCATAATCCCCAGATAATAAACTTATTATGTCTTGAATGATCATTTCATTTAAATAAACATGTATTTTATTATCCAAACTTAAATCCTGTTTTAGTAGATCAGTAAAAGTAATATTATTAAAATATATTGAATTCATGACAAAAGTACTAAATGGACTTGGCTTCATTGTTGCTCTGTTCATATAGTTCTTAAGAGTCTTACTTATCTTTCTTCTACTTTTACCAGATAATCTTTCATTCTTGATAAATTTAACAATTTCCTGAATAGTTGATTCATCAAGAGAAAATAGTAGCCCATTAAGAAAAAAATCATCCTTACAGTTAATCTTTAGCATCGCAATTTCGTGTTGTAGCTGTAAAATATATTCCTGCTTCAAATTTTCTTTTTCATTTAAAACATTTATATATTCTCTTTGTAAAGAAATAATATCTTTCTTTACTTTATCTGGAAATATATAGAGATCTCGTTGATCTAAAGATTGTATATTTTTCTTTTTTATTTTTTGTTTAATTTTAATTGCTTTTTTATAATGTACTTGTGGTAATTTTCCAATAGTAATAAATAATTCTTTATCTAAATTAATCAAATGATCTTCTAACTTTGATTCTTTTCTATTAATTTTGTTTAATTTTAAATAAAAATCATTTAAATTGAACAAATAGTTCATGTTACAAGTACGACTTAACATGTATGGAGATAACTTGGCTTCCATTTTTTTCTCCTCTTTTACACTTTTTAAGGAAAAGGATGCGGTAAATATTTAACTGTAATATTTTCTTTAAAATAGTTAGTTATATCTTCTTTTCTTAAATTTGAAATTCTTGCATTTTTCGCTCCAAAAGTCATTGGGAGTAATCCTGACACTAATACTTTGGTACAAAACAAATTTATCTTATTCATTTCTTCCGTTGTCTGATCAACTATAATAACTTCTCGATTTTGCTTTCGAAATGTATTTATAATAAATTTAAATTGTTGACATAATCCTTCTTCATCTAATTTTGTTGTCAATGCTTCTGGAGTTACCATTCTTGCTACATTGTTTTCAAAATTTATATATTTTAGATTTTGATAATATCCGTATGCTAAACTATGATCTTCCATCTTTTCTATGTTGTTTAAATTAGTGTATTTGGCTTTGATAGAGTTTATATTACTTGTGAACTTCTTTTGAAGCCCATTAAATATACTAGTTATTTCATGTAATGAATTAAACATAGCTTTATACACATTGAAATTTGCCGAAGCTGCACACATAAAATTCATTTTATCTTTTTTAACTTTTTTTCGCTTTATAGTGCAAAGTATTACAGGTACTCTAGTATCATTAGAAATATTATAAAATGATAGCGCAAAATCAGGATACTCTTCAAAAAAAATATTTATATCAGATTGTAATTTTTTATCCTTTAAATTAATAATATCTATCTTATCAATCCGATGTGGCATATACCAATATGTTAAAAAACTATCTCTTTCAATAACTTCTAGCAAACTATAATATGAGGCTTCTAATAAACTAGATCCTGTTGAACAACCATTTGAGATCTCGTAAGCGATAATTTCCTTTTTATAAGTTGAATTTTTTAAAGTCATACCATAATATGCTAACGTCTCAGGAATGAGTCTTGGACATCTATTCACAATATCATATCCCCAAATCCAATGATATTTTTGTTTTTTATCAAAATTAAAAATATTCGATTTTTTAGGAATAATAGAATCTTGATTTAAAATATACTTATCAATTGAAAGAATATGTTTTTTTGATACTTTTTTAAGTAGCTGATTATAACTTTCATAAACAGTAGTTTCTTTACCTTTTGGATAAAAGCCTGCATATCTTTCCATTGCTTCCAATAAGGCTATTCCTCTACTACTTTCTAATCTTCCCGTTCTACCTGTTCCTGGTTCATCTCTACCATCTAACAAAGGAAGTATAGCAACAGCATTATTAAAATATTTTTCTTTATAATCTAACAATGTAGTTATAATTCCTAGATTTTTATCTAAAACTGTATTTTCTAATATTTTATCCCAGTATCTTGAACTTCGAAATCTATAAGGCATTCCTGCTTGATTAAGATTATTTAAAATACACTTTCCATTTTTTTCTGCTAAATTCATAGAATCTTTAGGTAAAGTAGAGCAAAATGGACAATCGGGTACAGCTAAACAATAAGAGACATCTATACTCAGCGTTTTTTTATCTACTATAAATACTTTTCTTCTAAATTTATCATCAACTAGTTGTTTATCATTTTTTAAATAATTTATTAGTTCGTTAACTATGGAAGAAAATATAGAAGATGAATCTATTTCCTTATAACTAATATTTTTGATTATTTTTCTATCTTTTCGCGTATTAATAAATCTTCTAAAAATGCAAAATCTACAGCATTTTAATAAAGCATTTTTTGGTATGTAACTAATAAGTATTTTATTAAAAAGATCAATAATAATTTTTTGATTAGTTGATGTTATTTTTTTCATAAGTTCAAGTCCAATACTAATTAAGTGTAAATCTATCTAAATCAAATATATAAGAATCTTTAAAAATTTTTTGATTATTTATTTTACAAATCTGCCTACCAAGTTCTACAAATACCACAGATATACATAGTCTCAGTATCAAAATTGGCAAGTCGGTTAAACTATCCTGATAGTTTACATTTGGCTTGCTTGTAAGGTAAATTTTGTTATTATTCTTACTAATAAACCATACATTATTTTCAACAGAAATTTTTATACTACATACATTTGTTTTATCTGTAACCAAACTAAAATTTTTTGGTTTTAATTCATTAACAATTGTAAAAACTTTTTCAGAATTAGCAGATACTCGTAAAAACCTATGGCCAATTAAAGTTATAGCATCCAAATTATCTATATACTCCAAATATTTAAGAGTAAAACTATCAATATTATCGATATCTATTGGGTTTATGGAAAATAATAAAAAATGCTTTTTTTCTAAAGTGTTTATTAATTGACTATAGAAAAATGCAAGTTTCTCGCTTTTTATTTTTGAAAGTATAACATCCATGTCATATTTTCCATTTAAAAAGGGTTTTATCTTATTGAAAAGATTATAACTATTAGGTACAGATATAATTACGTCTCCAAAACTATTTTTTAAAAATATAGATTCTTCTTTTAATTTTAAAACAAGTGCGTCATCTTTTAATTTATAAAACATTGTATTTCTCTCTTAAATAATTTGATTAAAAAGGGGCTGGAAAAAAGCAATTTTAATCACTTTTAAACTTTATTTTGAAACAAAAAATCCTACTAAATCAAGTTTTGTTAATACTAAGATTTAGTAGGATTTTTCAATTTCTGCGTTTTTTCCCAGACACTTTTTGATCAAGCACAACAACTACAGCAACATGTACAAGTGGTACATGAAGCACCTAGAATAGATTTTTCATCTTTTTCAGATAGGTCTTCACTATCTAGGATTTTAAAATCTCCTAAATCCAAGTTTTCCAAGGATTTTTCATCAATATCAAACAAATCTTTCATTTTAACACCTCCTTTCAAAAATTAAAGATATGAAGAATTTTTTGTCAACTATGTATTCTTTTATCATAAATTTTTTCATGATCTTTAGAGTATCGATTTGCATCATATGAAATAAAGATAAATCCCTCAACTTTATAAAGGCTTCCTTTAAAGTTCAAATCTTAACTAAAGGAACATCACATTTTCTCTCTCCGGCTGTTAGAATTAAATTATAGCATTTTCTAGGATAATAAAACCTATTTTCTTCTATATCAATACCTACAGGAACTGAGCTAATACATACTAATATATATTTATAACTGTAAGATATACTAATAAATATATTTTCTTTTTGAATAAAAGGTTTCCCAGTATGCGTCCTACAAATTTTACTTTTTATTTTAAATTTATTTGCTAGTATTTTTTCAATGACCGAATTACTAATTTTACTTCTGTCAGATCTATTCTCAATATTTTTCTTAAACTTTATTAAGTAGACAGAATAATCCATCCCCCTATCCAACAACTTTATGTCCATATTTTTACTCTCTTATTTTTCAATTAATTATCTTTTTTCTTATGTTACTGCAGAATCCCAATTATTGGTAGTGTCTATCTTAATTTATACTCAAATACGCTTTAAACTTTGATCAGGTTCGGATTTGGGTTGTTTGATTGATGGATTTTCTTCAGTAGATGCTTGCAACTGTTTTTGTGTTCGATTACTGATTTCATGGTGTATATCATTTAGTTTATTTTTTAGTTCTGATTTTTGTTGTGGGTTCCTTGCTTGCTGAACTTGTTGTTGCAAGCTTTGATATGACTGATTAAGCGCTCAGGCTGATAGCTTTTTTATTTTACATTTAAATTACAAGTGCATACCCCCATCTTCATGGCGATTACGGGTTTGGTGTTGCCGCTGCTTTTTCGTCATTGCCCACTCGGTCTCTTTTAAACCGCGTAGTTGCTGTTTTCTTAGATAGTCCGTATTTTTCGCATATAAAATGGTCATTAAGGCTTCGTCCAAAATATTAGTCAGGTAGTTTTTCGGGCTAGTTGGGTAATAATTAATGGCCTGATAGTCCTTAATTTGATCTTGCTTATATTGATCAAACCGTGTTGTCTGTTGTTTCAAACGGGTTTGCACCATTTCAATTTGTTGGTGATCCAACTTAGGATCTTGGCCACATTCGCCGATAAACAGTTGCCGGGTGCCATCATGTTTTAAAACCCGTTGCAGTCGATGATCCTGAATATCTTTTAATTCCATTTTACCTAACAGGTAATTTAAACCGGCTTGGTGTTGCTGACTAGTAAAGACGACCGGTGGCTGCTGTTGCAATTGCCTAAGATCATCGGCGCTTAATGGCTTTAATTCTGGGTCATAGTAAACCACAGCGGTATAGATTTGCTCCTTATCAATCGGCTCTAGCTTATCCAGGTCACTGTCCGGAAAAGCAGTCGTTAGAATGCTGTTGTATTGGGTTTGAACTACGGCTTTAACTTCCCGCATGACCCGTAAATTTTTCACCGCTTTCGAAATGAATTCAAGTTCGTTAGGTTGATAAGCGGCTAGCATGCCCCGATCAGTATGCCTCAAATCGTCTAACTGGTGACCATGTTTGGCTAGTACCGTGGTTAATTGCTTCTCAATTGTTTGGGCCCGCTGATTAACTAACTGCCAGCTGGTATATGGCCGCTTGGTAAACGTCAATAATTGCTGGGTTAATAAGTCACTTCGAATATCCGCTAACCGTTCTGCCAATTCGCTACCCTTAAAAATCGTTTGTTCACTATTAGTTTCTTTAATCAGTTCCCGTCGTTCAGCTGCGGTTGTCTGTTCAAAATTAAGTTCCGGATAAAGCTTTTTCGTTGCTCGTTCCACCACTTTATTTAACAACTGGTTAGCTTGTGCTAGTGATGTCGTTTGCTGGTCAATAGTCAGCAGTTGCTTGGTTACATCTTCACCAACCGCGTGTTTAATTAATAAGCTGTTTTTCCAATTAAATAGCATGCGCTGTTTATCGTCTAAATGTTCTAAATCGACATAGGTTTTCAATTGCTGACTTAGATGACTAATTGTGTGTTTTTCAGAGAACGATAGCTCGTCAGTTAACGCGTCAAAATGTTCATGATTTCTTATCTTTTCGTCAAGATTATGATATTTAGCTTGAGCGTTTCTTTGCGCTCTAACTTGTTGATTAAATGCTTTTCGATTTTTTCTTTGGCTGTTAATGCCTTCGTGTTGGGTAGGTGTCTCTTGAATCCCTTGATCGACAAACGATTTTTCACTAATCCGATCCGGAATATTTTTTTGTGCCAAAACTTGATTAACACTGTTTGCCCAATTGTGCCGCCATTCAGTTATTTTTTCTTTTTTATCCCAATCAACCAACCAAATTTTTCTTTGTTTTGGAAACCCGCTTTTGGTTAAAAGTTGCTTGCCATTTTCATCTTTAATGTACTGCGTCTTTGCTTTTAATCCCCAACTACCATCGGGGTTAAATGGGCGGTTCGTTAACATCACATGTGCGTGCGGATTATCTTGGTGATCACGATGAATTGCTACGTCAGCTACCATACCTTGATCGACAAAATTTTCCTGCACATATTTTGTCAGTAATTCTTTCTGTTCGGATTCACTTAATTCTACCGGTAAAGCCACGTTAAATTCTTTTGCATACCGTGAGTTTGATTTACGATCTTTCTTTTCAACTTCATTCCATAATTGTTCTCGATTACTGGCCCATGCTGGTGCGTTTTTTGGGGTTAAAATAAAGCTTTCTGGCATAACCGAGCGGGCATAAAAG
>OKSF01001299.1_pt1 | contig 20526 bp, 18 predicted proteins | sample 1606061 | NCBI WGS metagenome assembly OKSF01 (sample SAMEA3541567, study PRJEB24748) | human gut metagenome | biome: human gut; feature: human-associated habitat; material: faeces | place: China | collected 2012 | reverse complement strand
CTTCCTTCCCAGCCTGCCGAGCACGTAAAATGCTGTGCCAAAAGAAACCACGAAAATACCGGCATCCATTAACCAGGAACTATTCACCTTTTATCCTCCTGCCATAAAGCGGGCCTCGCCCATAACCAGCTGCTAATCAATTGCGCTTTATTTTACATTATTTTTCTATAAATTAATAGTACTTTTGCTAATAGTACTTTTGCGATGTTTAATAAAATTTAATAAAAGGATAGACATCTATCTATATTATAAAATTCCGTTAATCTTTACTCCTCCTCTCCACATCTCAACCTGCTCTGACTATAATCCCGCATAAAACAAAAAGATATACTACTAAAGTATACCATTTGCAAAAAAATATTCAATATCAGACAGAAAGCAAAAAGAGGACGTCGAAAGGAAAGCGAAACGCATGGCTTTGATTTTCTTTCAGCCACAGGCTGATTTGCTTTTCTTTTCGAGCGCAGCGAGGTTTAAGGGTGTTAACCTTGCTCCGAAAGGAGAAGGTGTCGCCGGAGGCGACGGATACAGTAGTTCCCAGCCTGCAAGGCGGCTGTATGGTTTTATCATGTTGTACGGTTTCAATAATCCCCCTCAAAACCTGCTAATGCAGAAGTAATCCTCTCCTTCTTTTACGATATCAAAAGGAATGAGATCATTCTCATGGACACCATAGTCCTGGTCAGGTTCATTCAGGAGCTTTCCTATGCAGCGCCCCTCTTCGACTTCCATGCTCCTCACCCAGCAGCCCTCTGGTTTGTAATCGTCCTTCAGGAAGATGACGAGAATATCGTCAGGATAGTCAGGATGCCTGGAGTCGTCGATGAGGTCGACACTGCGGATGGCCGCCACATCTTCGGATGGCGCATACGCTTCGTTGATGACGGCGATTTTCCTCTCATACGGCGTCCTGTCCACCACCGGACCGAGACGGATGCTGCATTCATTCGCCTGCTCCTTGTGCAGCTTCACCATCATATCCGGAACTCCCGGAAGAGGAATGATCTTGTCCCCCTCTACCTTTGCAGGAGCGAGGATTTCAAAAGTGAAACCGCCCTCCGTATCGACATACCCGTACGCCAGCACACCGCCATCCTCCGGCGCATCCATGCCCCCTGCGTACAGCAAGCCCGAAATCGTCTGATTTATCCCAAGCAGGCAGATCTGGTGCTCCATCTCCCTGAAATTCAGCTGCGCGACCTGTATCATAAATTTCCCCTCCCCTTATTTCTTGACTTTCCTGCGGCCCTTCCTGCCGGACTTCTCCACGAGAGCATAACTCTCATCCAGCATCCGCTTCGCCGCATCCATATCCGTTTCCTTGTCCAGAAGAATGCTGATCCAGTGCACCTTGTCCATATGGTACGCCGGGAAATACCGGTCATGATCGATCAGCCGCTGGATTTCCTCCGGATCCGCCTTCACATTCAGGACCTCCGTCATGCCCTTCCTCTCCACATGGAGCGACGTCCACGGAATGCGCATGAAAAGCCCGTACCATTTCTTCGTCCCGTGCTCGCGGAGTGTGCAGTAATCCTTGTAAATCACCCGGAGATTCTCCTGCTCCGTCCCGTACCTTTCCTTCACGTACGAAAGAAGCCGGCTCCGCACATCCGAATCGAAGAAACAATTCTCCACCACATCGCGGACGAGATTCTCCGCCTCCTGGCGCACGCGGTCGACGAAAGCCCCTTCCGCCGACTCCACCTCGAAAAGCGCATACGGCACACGGTCCGGCAGCTCCACCACCGACACCGTCATTTCCCTGCCATGGACAGTGACAACCGCCGCCAGTCCATCCGTCTCCGGAAGAGCGCGCTCCAGCGTGAAAACGCCGCCCTTCTTCTTGAAGCCATAGGAAACCGCCGCATCCTCCAGGAAATCATGCGTCCTGAACACACTGCTGAAGTCCATAAGACCTCCTTACTCCTCCAAACGAAGACGCATCGCCGTATGCGGGATCCCATCCTCTAATAACTCCTCCGAAGCCTTCACGAAACCCTCGCGCGCATAGAACCCCATCGCATACGTCTGCGCCTCAAGGAAAATTTCCTTCGGCGAATACCGCTTCTTGATCTCCTCAAGCCCTGCATGAAGAAGCTCGCCCCCAAGCCCCGTCCCGCGCTCACGCGTCAGCACACGGCCCACCTGGATCACCCCGGGCTCTCCCTCACGAGGAAACGCACGAAGATACGCAGCCACCGCTCCATCCTTCACACAGAACACATGAAGACTGTCATAATCCACCCCATCCAGCTCCGGATACGGACAATGCTGCTCCACCACAAACACATCCACCCGCGCCCGAAGAATCTCATACAACTCCTCACGCGTCAGCTCATCAAAACCCTTAGCAATAAACATCCATCCCACTCCATTCTATATATGTATATATTAATTATACACTGTAGAACCCAAGAAAAAACAACTCGCAAACTCGCCGTGCTCGCCTTCCCGGGAAGTGGGCCGCAGGCCGGTCTTAACCTTGCCCTGGAAGGGAAGGTGTCGGCGGAGCCGACGGATGAGTTGCATTTCCCCGCAGCAGAGCTGCGGTTGTATTTTTTTTAAACTCGCCTTCCCAGACGGGGAAGGGGGACCGCTTCGCGGTGGATAGGGTTGATTACCACTAGCGCAGCGAGGTTGTATGGTTTTAATCTCCAAGCACACTCTCCCCGCTAATAAACCACATCCTCCTCATTTGACAATCCCCTCCCTCCGTCTTAGAGTGAAAGATAACAACACACGAAAGGAAGGATACATATGATAGGTGCCATTATAGGAGACATTGCCGGATCGCGGTTCGAATGGGACAACTACCGCGCCAAAGACTTTGACCTCCTCTCAGATAAATGCTTCTTCACCGACGACTCCATCATGAGCCTCGCCGTCTGCGACGCCCTCCTCAAGACCGTCCCGTCCTACAAAGGCCTCTCCAGACAAGCCGTCCTCTCCATGCAGAAAATAGGACGCCCCTATCCCCAGAGCGGCTACGGCGGATCCTTCTACCACTGGATCTACTCCGATGACCCCGAACCCTACGGCAGCTTTGGAAACGGCGCAGCCATGAGAGTCAGCGCCTGCGGCTGGGCAGGAGAATCCCTCTCCGAAGTCAGGAAACTCTCCAAAGAAGTCACCAAAGTCAGCCATAACCACCCCGAAGGCATCAAAAGCGCCGAAGCTGCCGCCTCTGCCGTCTACCTTGCCAGAACCGGCGAAACAAAAGAAGACATCCGGAAATACATCGAAGAGAAATACTACAAACTGAACTTTACCATCGATGAAATCCGCCCCACCTACGAATTCAACGAAACCTGCCAGGACACCGTCCCCCAGGCCATCGAAGCCTTCCTCGAATCCGAATCCTTTGAAGACGCCATCCGCACCGCCGTCTCCGTAGGAGGCGACAGCGATACCCTCGCCGCCATCACAGGCGGCATGGCAGAAGCCTACTACGGCGTCCCCAAAGACATCCGCGAAAAAGCCGGACAATTCCTCGACCAAAGACTCACCAAAATCCTCAAAACCTTCGAGCAAAAATACCCGCCCAAAGTGACGGAATAATAAAAGAGGCAGAACAAACTTTACAGACGATCACTTTGATACATCGGAACCCTCAGAAAGGAATGACAGGTATGGATATAACAAATCTGCAATCTGACATGGATTATTTGTTTAACTGCAACTTTTTTGACGATTCCTTTGATCCCGAGGACCATGAAGATCACCAGGACTTTGCGGATAAGGTGTTACAATCCTACAGCTGGGACGAGATCTATGGTTATTTTTTCAGGCACCTGACACAAGACTGTACGACAGCCGAGTCAGTCTACAATGCCACTAACCTATACTTTGTCTACTGCTTTGACAAAAACCCAGTTCCTAATCCCTATGAGCTTGTCGGATATGTTCTGTTCCGAATCGATTTGGATAAATACTGGGATGAATATGGTGATTTTATCGACAGCTTTGCAGTATCTGTTCTTGAGAGCAGCAAGAAAGTGAGTCTCATGACAGACCCATACTATGCACCCTGGGAAGACCCTAAAGTCATTAAGCAAATGGAAAAATGGAAAAAGCAACTTCAGAACAATGAATCAGATTAAATAGGGAACTCTGAGAAAATTTCACTAAATACAACCTTCACTTACCACGAGCGCAACGAGATTTAGCTGTCCCCGTCAGGGGAAGAGTTGCCTTTGACCTTGCCCTGGAAGGGAAGGTGCCCGACCTCAAATTCTGATGTCGGGCGGATGAGTTGCATTTCCTCGGGCAGAGCCCGGTTGTATGGTTTTTAAAGGTGCATTCTCTAAAAAGTCAACGCATCATCGTCCAAGGTTTTCATAGGGTTCATTTTACAAAGGATCTCCTCACCCCATCAAAAACAGCGGTATCAAAATGCTCAGTCATTTTGATACCGCTGTTTTTTGCCCCGCTGTTTTCCTTATTTCACTCGTTCCACATTCGGCACATGAAGGCCAAAGGAAATTCTCTTGATCACTCGGATATAATCCTCCACCGGAAAATCTTCCTTCGTGCACAAGATAAGATACCTGTCGCCGCCGTCGATCAGGTTGTAATCCGTACTGACAAACCCATTCCTTCGATAAAACTCCAGCGGCTCAATATTCAGGGCCACGCCCCTTCCCGAGGCCCTTGCCTTCAGATCCGTCAGAATCGCCGTCCCGTATCCTTTGGACCGGATTTCATCATTCACCGCCAGGTACAAGACGAAAACCATATCCTCATTCTCGACCGTATACGTGAAACCGCAGAAATCATCGCCATCATAATAAGCCAGGAAATGCACATAACTGCTCCAAGCCCGAAGACGCAGCAGGAACATCGGAAACTGCTCATTCTTTGGAAAAGCCCTCTCCAGAAGACCCTTCACCCGTGAAAGATCCCGAAGACTCCCATCCACCTTCCGCGCCGTCAGCCTCATCCCGATTCCCCTTTCCTGCGATAATGACTAGAAATAATGCTTTAAGACCTATGATAACACAGAAAGAAAAACGAACGGTACACCCACGCAAAAAGGAGCTGTAGCAAAATGATTGCACATTTTGTCACAGCTCCTTTTCAATTTCTATTCTTCTCCTATATATACGCAGACATAGTCTTCGCCGTCCTTGACGATGCCGAAGGGAATGGTGTCGCCTTCGTGGACGCCGAAGTCTTTGTAAGGCTCGTTCAGGAGTTTTCCGATGACATGGTCTCCCGCCACGTCCATGCTTCGTACCCAGCATATTTCGACGCCTTCCTGGCCTTCCTTCATGAAGAGGACGCGGAGGTCGTCGGGGAAATCGGGATGGCGGAGTTCGTCTATGACGTCCATTCCGCGGAAGAACTCAAGACCTTCATTTTTGAAATAGCCTTCATTGATGAACCGGATCGTTTCCTCAAACGGCGTCGTATCGACATCGGGATGAAGGATGATATTCCAGTGAGCGGCACTGCCCCTGCGGACCTTCAGGGAAACCGTTCCGTCATTCGGGAGAGGAATGAACCTGTCTCCCTCCCTCTTCGCAGAAGCGAGGATTTCGAAGGTGAAGCCTGCTTCGTTATCAATATAGCCATACCCCAAAGCACCATCGGCCCCATCGGCCCCATCGGCGCCGATCTTCGCAGCTTCAAGTAACTCCGCCAGATAATCGTTCATAGCAAAGAAACAACCCCGGTGATACATGTCTCTGAAACTCAGCTGGCTGACAAGTGTCATAGAAAATCCTCCTTTTCTCCCCGTACTCGAAAAGTAAGCAGCAAGAGCCGTTCCGCACGGCCGAAGACCTTCCCTTAGCTTGATTGTAGCATACGGGGTGGGGGAACGGAGGAAAACATGGAAACCGCGTGGCTTTCCCTCTACTCCATGATTTCGTGTATCTTTTTGATGATGGTCTGGTCAGCAGGAAGCCAACCAACGGTATCCAGACTGCTCTTAGTCAGCCATTTTGCAGCTTCCGCTTCTTTGAGAACAATGGTACCTTCCCTGACTTTGGCAAGGAAGGTATCCATGCTGAGGTGGAAGTTTGGATAGTCGTATTCGATAGTGCCAAGAAGTGGACCGACTTCTATTTCCACTTCGAGTTCTTCCCGAATTTCCCGGCGAATCGCTTCTTCAGGTGTTTCGCCTTTTTCTATTTTCCCTCCGGGGAATTCCCACTGCCCTTTAAATTCTCCGTATCCTCTTTCCGTGGCGAGGATTTTGGTGGGATGGTCGAGGTCATCAGCAATGACAGCGGCTACGACTCTGATCGTTTTCATAGAGCCTCCTTACTGTGCCAGAAGCTTTCCTGTCTGGCGAATGAATTTGGCCGGGATGGGGCGTTCAAGGTGCCAGATGATATTCATAGGACTGCTGCCTTGGTGGCTCACGTATTCGGCCTTGCCGAGGTAGACGAAAGGCGCAGTACCGGTCTGGTCTTTGTTGTATTCTCTGACGAAGAGGAGAATTTGGGATCCCATTTCCTTATGGTGGATGTAACGCTGTCCAGTATTGGATGCTTCGGATGTGGTGCTCTGGCTCTGCCAGTGGAAGAGATGCTCATTGATGGAGTAGTCGGCATACATGGTCGTCGGGGAATAGTCTTTGTCGGCTTTGTTCAGCGTATTGATGAAAAAGTCGAGGTTTCTGTCTTTCAGGTAGAGGACGCCCTGACGCATGGATTTCGCTCTTTCTGGATGGCCGAGTGCGACGAGAATCTGGTCCTTGGTGTAGTGGCAATGGAGGTCGAGCGGACAGGTGAAGCCAAGATCGACATTCTCATCGACGAAGTCGAGGTGGTCGAGGTTGTATTGCAGAATATTGCAAATTTCCTGGCACATGACGGGATTTTCCCGGATAGAGGCCATGTCACCTTCCAGGTCGCTGTAATCGTGAGGATCTTTAGTGCTGTTTGTCGGCCAGACGGTATACTGGAACATTTCGAGCATGAGGCGTCTTTCTTCTTCTGTTGCATCACTGACGGTACCCGGCATGAATTCTGAAAGGATGGTCTGGATCCATCTCCGGGAGTCGATGGCACAGATTTTACCCATCGCTTTGGTAATGGTATCCTCGAGCGGTTCTTCGAAGTCCTCCCGCTTGTCCGCCTTCACGCAGAGGCGGTAGAAGCCGGCAGCATTGGTCCCTTTCGTTTCTCTATCGGTGTAGAGGTCTTTGATATCCATGCTGTAGTAGGAAAGGAAATTGTCCAGGGTGAGCGGTCTTCCGCTGTCTTCTTCAAAGGTACTAATTCCCTGGATGAGTCTGCCCTGTGCGCCAAGAGATGCGTTGATATTTCTAAGGATGTTTTTGGCTGCCTTTTTCTCGAGGTGGATATAGCAGCCGCGCGGGACGGAGATGAAACCTCTCTTGATCTCATCCGCCAGACTTCCGTGAGCTTTATTCAGAAGGGCTGTGAATTTTAATTCAAAGTCGTATTTCTTATTGGCCTGTCCTATGAAATCGAGGACGGTGAGGCATTCTTTTCCTTCAGAGAGACGCAGTCCGCGTCCGAGCTGCTGGAGGAAAATGGTCAGAGATTCGGTCGGTCTCAGGAAGAGGATGGTATTGACGGACTTGATGTCGACGCCTTCGTTGTAAAGGTCGACGACGAAGATGAATTTCACCTGACCGGAAACAAGTTTCTGCTCGGCGGATTTCCTGTCCGCATAGGACGTATCGCTCGTCAGGTACATGGATGGCACGTCATGATCGTTGAAATAGTCGGACATGAACTTCGCATGGGCTTTGGAAACGCAGAATCCAAGGCCGGTAACGTCGTTCCAGTCAGTCACGTAACGATCCGTTTCTTCGAGGACCCATTCGGCTCTTTTCTTCGCGCCGTACTGTTCCATGGAGTAGACGTTGGAAAGCTCGGAGGCATCGTAGCCGCCTCTCGTCCAACGGATCTGGCTGAGGTCGGTCGTGTCGTCGACGCCGAAATACTGGAAGGGACAGAGGAGTTTCCTGTCAATGGCATCGGGCAGGCGGATTTCCACGGCGATACGTCCGTCGAAGTACGGCAGGACGCTCTTTCCATCCATTCGTTCCGGTGTCGCGGTCATGCCGAGAAGAATCTTCGGCTCATAGTAGCTGAGGAGTGACTGGTAAGAAGGCGCAGCCGCATGGTGGAATTCGTCGATGATAATGAAATCATAGTAGTTCTTGTCCGGGACATGCTTCGTGAAATCTTTAGACTGGAAGCTCTGGATGGAAGCGAAGAGCTGGTCGATGGTTTCCGGATGATTCTCACGTCCGACGAGAAGGCTGCCGAAGGTCGGATCTCGCATGACGCTGCGGAAGGTCGCAAGGCTCTGCTGCAGCAGCTCTTCCCTGTGCGCAACGAAAAGAAGTCTGGGCTTTCTCTCATGGCCGAACTTCTGGCAGAAACGACGGTAGTCGAGAGCAGCAACGACGGTCTTCCCCGTCCCTGTCGCTGCGACAAGGAGGTTCTTGTAGCGATGATGAATTTCCCTTTCCGCAGCAAGCTTATCGAGGATCGCCTGCTGGTAAGGGTACGGCTGGATTTCCATGATGTAAGGATTCGTGCCGAAGTTATTGAAATTCGGATCATCCTTATACCTTTCCCTGTAAATGGCCTCCTGCAGTTTCTTGCTGTCGCCTTCCTGGTACGTTTCAAACTCGCTGGAGTTCCAGTAACTTTCAAACGTCGCTTCCATCTTGTCCATCGTGGACGGCTGGTCCTGAGAGGTAATCTTCACATTCCATTCCAGCCCGCTCGAAATGGCCGCGCGGGAAAGATTTGACGAGCCGATATACGCCGTCGAGAAACCGCTCTCGCGGTAGAACATGTAGGACTTCGCATGGAGACGCGTCCTTGCTGTATCATAGGAAACTTTGATTTCCGTATTGCTGAGCTTGGCGAGCTCTTCAATAGCCTTCACATCCGTCGCGCCCATGTAAGACGTCGTGATAATGCGAAGATGACCCCGTTCAGTGAACTTCTTCAAAGGCTCGAGGATGAGACGGATTCCGCTCCATTTCACAAAGGAAACAAGAAGATCAATCCGGTCAGCGGACTCGATTTCCTTCGCGAGCTCCACAAACATCGGCAGTTCATGATCTGAACCCGTAAAGAGCGAACTCTGCGCCAAAGACGTGCCCGGACGCGGGAAACTCCCATGCTCCTGGAACGCAAACGCCGAATTCTTCGTATTCACGACCGACAAGAGCTGATCCACCCTGCGCTCCTCCGTGAGCGGAAGCAGATCCTTCCCGCTTTCACTGCCGAGCGTGCTGAGCATCTGATTGATCAGACGGACCTGCTCCTCTTCTGCCTCTTCCTTCCCGGACTCCTCTGCCACAGCCGTCAGCCGCTTCTCAAGAAGCTTTGCCACATACTCCGCCAGAACCCGCGCTGACTCAGCAGCATCCACAGCCCCGGTCTCCACCCGCTGCCACTCCGCCGCCTCCGCCGAGCGAATCTCCTCCTTGAGCTCCTGATTGATCAGCTGCTCATACAACCCCTGCTTCAACATCAAACCACCAAACCTTCCCAGAAAACCGTAAAAATCTTTCCTAGATCTAATTATACCAGGGAGTAATGAGTAATAGATGAGAAATTCATGAGAATGTTGGAGAAAGATGAGGGAGTGTAAACCGTACAACCACACGCAAAAAGAGCAGCATCTTTATTTTCTGAGATGCTGCTCTTTCTTTTTATTATTCTTTTATTACTCTGTTGTTTCTTCCGATGCTTTTTCCTCGAGATCTTTAAGTGTAACTTTATGCTTATAGGACATTTCGTGTTGGTTTTAGATCCGATGAGGCTTGTGTTTATCGGCCTCCATTGGCATTTTAAGTAAGAAAATAAAATATAAAATTCATCGAGGATATAATAAGGATCTTCATATTGTTCTTGATATGGAATATAATTAGATCGTAATTAGTTATGGAGGATGCTATGGAATATATATCGGCAGCAGAAGCAGCAGAACTTTGGGAAATTTCCCATCGTCGAGTCATAGTGCTTTGCTCAGAAGGCAGAATTCCAGACGCAAAAATGTTTGGAAAAATGTGGGCAATACCTAAAAATACATCTAAACCTGTAGATTGTAGGAGAAGAGAATTTATGAATGATAAAAATTTAAAGCCTTTTTTGAAATGGGCGGGTGGAAAAGGACAATTAGTTGAGGAGATCAGTAAAAGATATCCTTCTGAACTTGGAAAATCGATTAAACGTTATGCGGAACCTTTTATAGGAGGTGGAGCAGTTCTATTTGATATCTTGAATAAATATGAGCTTGAGGAGATTTACATTAGTGATATTAATGCAGAATTAATTCATACTTATTTAGCAGTACGTGATGATGTGGATGACTTGGTGGAATTACTTTTAAAGTACCAAACTGAATATCTCCCATTATCTGAAGATGATAGAAAGACATATTTCTTAGGTAAGAGGGAAAGATTTAATGTTCTTAAAGATAAAGATAATCCACCAACGGAATTAGCTGCACTATTTATTTTCTTAAACAGGACTTGCTTTAATGGCCTTTATCGCGTAAATTCAAGAGGAAAGTACAATGTTCCTATGGGACGATATAAGAGACCTATTATATGCGATGAAGAAAATTTAAGACGCGTTTCAGACGCTTTAGACGGGGTAAAGATTGTTTGTGGAGAGTATAGTGAATCACGGAGTTTTATTGATGATAAAACGTTCGTCTACTTTGATCCACCGTATCGCCCGTTAAGTGGCACGTCTAATTTTACTTCATATACAAAGAGCTCATTTAATGATGAAAATCAAAAAGAATTAGCTGAATATATAAAAGAATTATCCCAGCAGGGAGCATTGGTAATGGCTAGCAATGCGGATCCAAAGAATACAGATCTAGATGATAATTTCTTTGACGATTTATATGCGGGGTTAAATATAAACAGAATACTTGCGTCGAGGATGATTAATAGTAACGCTCAAAAACGAGGGAAAATCAGTGAGCTGCTGATATGTAATTATTAATGTAGATAATTGCCTGAGAAAAACGGCAATTAAATAATATACACTAATTTTTATGTATGGAGGGTAGTAAATGAGTACTTTAGAGTCATTAGAGGAATCGCCAGAAGCAGTTTTGGTAAAACCAAAGTGGAAGAGGGCCCAAAAGATCAAAAAATGGGAACCAGATGATTTTGAGCTGGAAATGACTACGGTCTGGAGCTTTCCACAAAGAGGCGACTGGGCTACGCATGATGCTAAATGGCGAGGAAATTGGTCGCCATATATTCCCAGGAATATTATTCTAAGATTCTCTAAAGAGGGGGATTTAATACTAGATCAATTTGCAGGCGGTGGAACGACGCTAGTAGAAGCAAAGCTTTTAAACAGGAATATCATTGGTACGGATGTTAATGATATTGCGCTTAAACGTTGCAGAGAAAAAGTGGATTTTGACCATGAGGGAGCGGATGGGACTGTAACTATAAAAAAGGCGGATGCTAGGGATCTAAACTTTATTGGGGATTCAAGTATTGATCTTATTTGTACTCATCCACCTTATGCAAATATCATTCACTATAGTGAGGGACAAGATATTGGTGAAGATTTATCAAATTTGGACGTTACCAATTTTCTAGAAGAAATGAAAAAGGTTGCTAGTGAATGTTTTAGAGTGCTGAAAAAAGGGAAGTTCTGTGCTGTCTTAATGGGTGATACCAGAAAGAAAGGGCATATCATCCCTATGAGTTTTGAGGCCATGAAGATATTTGAGGCTAGCGGATTCAAAACAAAGGAAATTATTATCAAGGAACAGCACAATTGCAGGGCAACCGGGTATTGGAAAACAAATAGCATCAAATATAATTTTTTCCTGATTGCACATGAATATCTCTTCATATTTAGAAAACCATAAGAAATGAAAAAGGAGCTGTGGCGAAATATGTAATCATTTTGCCACAGCCCCTTTTTCATTTTTTTTATTCCATATTAGCAAGTAAGACAATAAATATCATCCATGACTAAATAGGTTTCTTATTCACAAAACAGCTCGTCCAACACTCCATTTTCTAAATCTGTAATATTAAACAGGGTTGGAAGTATATCAAACGTCTCATGGAGGTTTCGCCTGGCACTAACCCATCCACCACCATCAGTAACCCACACAAATTTTACGCCTTTTAAACCTTTTGATTCTTCGGCAATCAGCTTGTAGCTGCGGGATGTTTCATTGAGCTTTGATCCGCCTGATGTATAGAAATTAGTCTCCATGACATAGATGGTAGATTCTGTCTTTACAACGTAGTCCCACCGTTTTGTTGTTGTTCCCTCTGCTGAAATAGCAGATAAATCAACGCCCCATTTTTTCTCAATGTCCGACAAATACATCTCTTTGTAATATTCCACGCCGGTCTTCTTGATGAAACGTTCCAGGAGATTTTCCATCTGATGGCCGCCTCTGTTCTTTCTGCCGTTTGAATCCAATCCGGTCTCTACGCCAATACAGTAATCATACAGATTGTTAACAATATGATTCTGCAGCAGGTCAAACAGTCCGGTTTCTTTCATAAAATAGCTATATTGCTCGATGCTTTGCTGTTGCTTTTTAAAGTTATACGTAAAAGCTCCATTATCATCCTGACAATAAATTTCAGATGCCCTGACTGCCAGAATAATGGGAATACATTTCAAAGTTTCAGGATATTTTTTCAGTATTGTTTCAAAATCATTTTCAATATCTTTAGAGCCTATCAAGGAATTTAATATATTCAACTCAATCTTTATCGAATCAACATTGTTGTAAACCTTTGGAAAATCTACATAATAGGTGTATTCGTTAATTGATTTACGGAACGTATTCAACCATGCATCAAAATCTCTTGTCATTAGAATAACCCCTTTTTCTCGTTTATGTCTTGTATCCTTTTCGCGGATATTTTCAAATATTCCTCAACATTATCTATACCAACAAATTTTCGGCCCAATTTCAAAGCTGCAACGCCTGTTGTTGATGTTCCTGTAAACGGGTCCAGGACAATATCACCTTCCTTGGTCGAAGCTTCTATAATCCGCTCTAACAGATATAGCGGTTTCTGTGTCGGGTGTTTACCATACTTTTTTTCTGATGGTTTTGTAAGGCTGCCTGTCCATACATCCTTCATCTGTTTACCGTTATTAAGTTCTTTCATCAGCTGATAGTTGAAGTTATGATGTTCCTTTTTCTCGCTCTTACATGCCCACAGAATTGTTTCTGTAGAATGAGTAAAGCACCTGCATGCCAAATTCGGCGGGGGATTAGTCTTCTGCCAAGTTATATTATTAAGAATTCGAAAGCCTTCCTGCTCCAGTGCCATCCCTACTGAATAGATATTATGAAGCGTTCCGCTAATCCAAATCGTGCCATCAACAGTAAGGACCCTTTTACATTGACGGATCCAACGTCTATTAAACCTGTGCTTATCATTAACTGATAAGGCTTTATCCCAAGATCCTTTATTTACAGATACCATAGCCCCGCCTGAACAGGATATTCCTCCATCCGATAGAAAGTACGGTGGGTCTGCAAATATCATATCAATTGAATTTGTCTCTATCTTTGGTAGCAACTTGGAGGTATCACCCAAGTATAATATTGAATTGTCATTTTCGTAATACGGCTTTTGCCGCAGATGTATTATTTTCTTATCCATAACATCAATTATACTTGTGCTGCTGAGAGTCTTCAATTCTTCATCAATAATTTTATTGTAAAGCAGAAAGAGCCGTTCCGCACGTCCGAAGACCTTCCCTTCGTTTGATTGTAGCATAATGAGAGGGGCGGATCAGGTAAAAGAAAAGCCCCTAACTCATACTGGGCGGGGCTTTTCTAGTGGAATAATTAATTATCGTATACATGATAAATTATATTGGAACATCAGCACTTAAATCCCATACTTCTCTTCCCTCATTTTGAAAGCATCTGTTCCGCCCTCAAGAATTTCAATTACGTGCTTCCGCACACCTATATCATCTATAGAGCCTAATCCTTCCTGCACAATCTTTCCATTACCATCTACTTCTTCCATCGTAATTATTTGCTCTGCATCGCCAAATACGGGAATATTAGCATTATGCGTAGCTAAGATGTATTGCCTTTTAATTTTATTTTCTCTCAGTATTCTAACAAGATTCTCTGCAATGAATGAATTATCTAAATTATCTTCAGGCTGATCAATAATCAAAGGATCCTTATTATCTAATAAGAGGAGATTAAGAATTGCCGTACACTGTTGTCCCTTTGATAAGTTCTCTAATTTTTTATATCCATCGCTAACAGCTAATTTTATCTCGATAATATCTTTTAACTCCATCTCTTCAATTTCCCTGAGGTTTTCAGCATTAAGCGAATCTTTAATTTTTTCTGCCACACTGTGCGTTAAATTATACTCATTTTGTAAGGAATCTATTCCAGCCCGACACGTACCTGTGAAAGAAAATACATCAAAATCAGGATATTCTGATATTCCTGCTAATGACTTCTCGCCTACTCCTGGTACTTTATTCGTCAAATAATCTATTAGAGGCTTCTTATTTTGTCCAAATAATATTCCCAATTGCATTCTTCCATTAAGTTTTTTCTTATTTATCTTTTTCAGAGATCGGTTGGCTTCTGCTCTTTTACAATCTAAAGCCATCCTATATTTTTCTATAAGATTTTTTCTTTCCGCTTGGAGTTTTTCTAATTCATTTATTAAATTATGATTCTTTTCTTCTTGCGGCTTAAATACTTCAATCTTCTTAATCAAACTATTATATTCGTTAAAAACTTCCATAGCGGTTTGGTCTCGAATACCTTCCGTTGATTTAAGGAATGTCCGCAACTGTGCATCATATTCACATTTTCTAGACTCCCATTGTTTATAGCATTCTTCATAAGCATTAACAAGATTCTCCTTACACTCTTTATAACGCTTGCTAAGCATATTAACTTCATTATTAAATGCTCTGATCTCTTCACATAACTTTTTAAATAACTCCAATCCCTGAATATTTTTATCTATTTGAATTTCGTTAAATTCGGGGTTGGGGGAGTTCTTAACAATATTTGCTAAAGTCGCAAATTGAGCTTCCTCTCTAGAAAGTTTCTCAAATGGAGCAAGTTTTTCTTTCATTCCGGTGTCCTCATAAAATTTCAAATTTTCCTCAGATTTTTGCAATTCCTCTATATCTTGTTGAGTCTTTTCTATTTTCTCCTCGATCTCAGAGATTTCGTTCCCATTTTTAATAATTTCATCATGGGCCATTCTTAGTTCTTCCATGGTTGACTCGTCAATAGAAATTAAACGACTAGTCACCTCTCTAATTAGATCTTTATCCTCTGCAATTTCGGTAATTTCATTCTGTCCATAAATCTCAACCGTAGGCAAGATATCTTTTACCTTAAAGCTCGAAACAACTTCATCTAATGTAAGAATTACCGGAGTATTCTTGAATCTTCTCCTAATAATAAATTCTTGCCCATGTTGCGCATTAGATTTAATTTTCAATGTTATAACACTGCCGCCACCCAGATTATGTTCAATCATTTTTCGAAAATATTTCGCTTCATCTTTATCAGCGGGCTCCATATCAAGCGCATATCTTATTGCCGAGATAAGTGTAGATTTTCCTGTACCTCTACCGCCAATAATGGTTGCTAAGTTTTCGGAAAAATTAACACTTAATCCATCCAGATATCCCCCAAGGACACTAATTGATTGAAAAGAACTCTGATAGCTATTTTCTCTTTCTGAATTAAGCCGGATCCTGGATTCTGGATCTTTAAATGCCATGCGGAAATTATCAAACGTCGGACTGGACATCTTTATTAAGACAGACGCATTATCTTTATCCAAATCCTCTGGACTCTCAATATCTGATGCATTAATATAAGCCGGCTTGCGATTTCTAAAATAAATTTTATCGGTATTATTAATGATATTTTTATAATCAGGATCTATCTCGTCAAGGCCTCCTGGAATTTGCGCCGCTACAAGCTTGTCGCTCTTCCAGATGTGCTGCATTTGATGTATCTTTAATATTCCGTTGTCATTAGTTATGTGTGCAGCATACCAAAACCCACCATGTTTTTCTATTTTTTCCGCTATCTCTAAACATGACAGTTCGCTGGGCTCTGTTCCATTAGAAGTTTGCGATAGTCCCAAGTCTCCTAAAATCTGGTTAAGTTTTACGAAGTCAAGTTCATCGGAAAATAAACAAACAATGTGGATCTTTTCGGCAGTCGATATTTCAAATCCCGGGAAAACAACAATGCCGTGTTCTGATAGATATTCCCTAAGAGATTCAGATGAAGTGACAGAACCATGGTCTGCCAATCCCACAATTTTAATATCATTATCTAGACAATGTTTAAGAATATTCTGGTTATAATGCTCCTCTTCATCAGGTTTCTTTCCTCTGTATTTTGCATATGTAAATGAATTTACTTGTAAAGCACATTTATAAAACGAAGCCATTTCTCCCATCGCAACTGCCTCCACCGATGTAAAAAGATATCAACATATCCCATTCGAACCTCTTATAATAATATTATCATAAGGTTAATTTAATCCTCACTTCTTTTGTAAAAAATAAAAGTGGCTGTGGCAAAATGGTTAACCATTTTGTCACAGTCACTTTTTCATTTCCTTGCTCTTATTTTCCGTAAGAGGCAAGTTCGATGAGGTTGCCGTCAGGGTCTCTCAGATAGATGCTTTTCATTTCGCCAAAGGCTCCGTGGCGTGTAACGAGGCCTTCCTCAATGGCGCCGCCTTTTTCTCTGATTTCCTTTTCAGCGTCTTCGATGCTGTCTTCGATGGAAAGGCATAGGTCGAGGCTGCCATAGGTCGAGGCTGCCGTATTCGGGGTTACTGGCAGCAGGGAGAAATTCGGCTTTTCTTGTGTGGATATTGAATTTCTGGTTTCCGAAGAAGAGGTCGTATCTTTCGTTCTTTTCCTAGGCTTTCATACCAAGGATGTCCACATAGATGGGAAGACATGCCTCAAAATTCTTCGTGGTGATTACGATGTGGTCGATGTTCTTGTATTTCATGGCTGCATCCTCTAAGTTTCTTACTTCCTTTTCAGCAGGGAGACGGTTTCGATGTAGGTGGCCTGAGGGAACTTGTCTATGGGCTGGACGAACTGGAGTTTGTAGCCTAAGCGGCCCAAGATTTCTGCGTCGCGGGCGAAGGTGGGGGTATTTTTAGTAGACATAACAAGGTCTTTTCTTTTACCATTATATCATTGTGAAAGAGGGAATTAGAGAAAAGAAAAGAGCGAGCAATGCGTGAAAAGATAAAGCCAGACAACCTCGCTGCGTTCGTGGGAAATGAACTCCTTTCTGTCACTGCGTGAACGTTCGCATCATCCTTGTTCCGAGGCAGGTCAAAACCTTCCGCTACGATGTTCAGCGATATTATCAACTTAGGAGATCAGGACTCTGTACGGCGAGCGAAGCGAGTTCTGTTTCCACAAAAAGGAGCCCCGTGAGGGGCGAGAGATGGAAGGCGCTGAATTTCCTTATTTACTTATATCTTTTTATGCAGCCATTCCTGGCTGTGTTTGCATTCTTCGATCAGGGCCTGCATGGAGGGTGTGAGGTCTTTGTCTTTGCGGTAGGCGATGCGGAAGATGCGTTTGCATTCGAGTCCATCTAAGGGTACTTCTACGAGCTGGCCGTCAGCTACTTCCTGACGTACGAGGGTTCTGGAGAGGAAGGAAAGGCCCAGGTTAGCCATGACGGCGTTCTTAATGGCCGTCGAGTTGTTGTATACGCCGATGACGTGGTAGGGTATGTGGTGCTCGCGCATGACTTGCTCGAACAGTTCACGCGTGCCGCTTCCTTTTTCTCGGACGAAAAAGGGGAGGTAATCGGTATCTCTTGCGGTTTTGATATCTTTGCCGGCCCATTCGCTTTCGGGGGCTGCAATGAGTGTCATGGTATCTGTCAGGATGGGTTCTGTCGTGAGCTGGGTCGAGGTAAGGCGGCCTTCGACGAGGGCGAGGTCGATTTTGTCATCGAGGAGCATCTGCTCGAGTTCTTCGGTATTATGGACAGCGGAGAGGATTTCCAGATCGGGCCAGAGCTGGCGTGCGTGCTGCAGGAGGTCGACGAGGAATACGTCGCCAATGGTGATGCTGGCGCCGATCCATATAGGCATTTGCTTTTGCAAGGCATGCATGCTTGATTCTGCCTGCTGCTGCAGGGAAAGGATTTCGCTGGCAAATTTTTCCAGATGGCGGCCTGCCGGTGTCAGGAGGATTTTCCGTCCCGTGCGTTTGAATAGGAGGATGCCATAGTGGTCTTCCAGCTCGTGGATGGCCTGTGTGATGGATGGCTGGCTGATGTGCAGCTCTCCGGCCGCTTTTGTCATGTTCATCGTTTCGCAGACTGTCAGAAAAATTTTGAGGTGTCGAAAGGTCATGGTGCGGGCTCCCTTCTTCCATAGGTAAAAGCTTATTGGTTTCATTATATCTTAGTATTTTATGAAGGGAAAGTCATAGGGTATTCTTAACTCATGTCAAAATTTCATGTAAGGAGCTTTCATATGCACGTATTCCCTTTTGCCAATAAGCGTAATGCTGTCATCGGCCTCGTTCTCACGCTGGCCTGTTCTTTCATCGGTCAGGCACTGGCCGGTCTGCCCGGTCTTTCTCTGATCGGTCATCTTGTCCTGGCTCTCATTCTGGGCATGGTCATCCAGTTTAGTCAGTCCGTCACTAAAATGGCGCGGGAAAGCACGGGATTCATCGCGAACAAATTCCTCCGCGCCGGCATTATTCTCCTGGGGTTCAAGCTGAACCTGGTCATCCTCATGAGCGCCGGTTTGAAGAGTCTCGAAGCGGCCGTCTTCGTCGTCACTATTATGATCACGCTCAATTATGTGGTCGCTCGCCTGCTGCGCGTCGATCACACGCTGGCTCTCCTGACGGCCTGCGGTGACAGCATCTGCGGCGCTGCCGCTGTCATGGGCATTTCCGGTGCCATCAAGGCGAAGGCCGATCAGTCTGTCCTCGCCGTCGCCATTGTTGCGATCCTCGGCACGGTCTTTACCCTGATCATCGTCTTCCTGCAGCCGTTCCTGGGATTCTCCAACGCCCAGTTTGGCGTGATGGCAGGTCTGAGTCTTCATGAAATCGCGCACGCTGTGGCCGCAGGAGGCAGTGCCGGCGCCGTCGGTACGGACAGTGCCATCATCGCCAAGCTCTCCCGCGTACTTCTCCTCGCTCCCGTCGCTCTCATCCTCGGGACCTTCGAAGCATGGCGTGAACGCCGCAGATCCGGCGATACGAACACGAAATTCAAGATCCCCATCCCCTGGTTCATGGGCGGGTTCATCATAGCCAGCGCCATCGGCTCTTACATCCCTGCCGTCAGCCTGGCCGTCCCCGTCCTCGTCAAGGCAGCCTACATCATACTCGGCATGGCCATGGCTGCTCTGGGTCTCAACGTAAACTTCGGCGTCATCCTGCGCGAAGGCGTCCGTCCCCTGACTGGAGCCGTCTTCTGCTCCATCGTCATCATGACCCTCGCCTGGTTCATCGTACGCAGCTGGTTCTAACCTGCCTGATGAGGGAGCGATAAGGAAATTAAATCTGTTTCAGATATGGCAAAAGGAGCTGTGACAAAATGTGCAATCATTTCGTCACAGCCCCTTTTGCGTGGGTATAGTGGGTATATTCGATTAGAGGATTATCTAACAAATGTATTTATCAACTCTATCTGAAAACCTCAAAGGATGCTTCGCCTTCTTAGGAACTGCACCCCTATCGCCCTTCGGGCACTTCCCTCCGTTGGGGGAAGCTCGGCGATGAGAAACAAAAGAAATCAGTTCTTATTTGTTTTGAACTTATATAGCTGCGCTCGAGAACTACTGTATTCCCCGGCTTCGCCGGGACCTTGGTATGATTCAACAAGAAAGACAGAATAATATCATAAATATATTAGGAGGTCATTCTTATGCCATGTAAAACCAAAGCGTCCCCGGAGGAAATGTTAGACCAGATTGCTTCATATCTCTATCAGGGTGTTACGATTACCCAGGCAGCTGAAAATCTTCATATGAGCCGCATAACATTCAGAAAATGGGTTCTCCGGTATAAAGAGGAGGGCTTTAAGGGATTGCGGCCCAGGCAGCATTTGTCTTACTACTCCAATCAGATGAAGATCCAGGCCGTAAAGGAATATCTTAAAGGCGGCGTTTCCATGCTTTCCGTCTGTGCCAAATACAGAATTTCCGGCACTCTCTCCCTTAAAACATGGATTGAGGCGTATAATGAGCATAAGTTGACAGACCTCGTTTCTGAAGGAGGAGATCTTATGGGCAAACGCCAGCAATCGGTCAAGGAAGAGCGAGTCAGAATCGTTCAGGAGTGCATCGCCAGTGGATGCGATTACAACAAGATAGCCAAGAAGTACAACATGTCCTACCAAACACTCTACACATGGGTAAAAAAGTTCAAGGAGATGGGAGAAGTTGGTCTTGAGGATTACAGAGGAAAGCCAATCAGGCTCCAAACGCCCCGGACCGAAGAAGAACGGCTGCGTCAGGAGAATGCCAGACTT
>OKSF01001289.1_pt1 | contig 20671 bp, 23 predicted proteins | sample 1606061 | NCBI WGS metagenome assembly OKSF01 (sample SAMEA3541567, study PRJEB24748) | human gut metagenome | biome: human gut; feature: human-associated habitat; material: faeces | place: China | collected 2012 | reverse complement strand
TGGATATGTTGTCAGTGGAGCCATCCTCAAGAGAGGATATTATGAAGATTTTGGAACAGAAGCTGTAATGTGGCTTTTTATAGATGCTGTTTTATTTGACTAAAATCACACTTAACGGGCAAACACATAAATTCTTTGATGTATTTAGACTTGTAGGAATGCAAGTCTTTTTATGTTAGGGATTTGTCAAATGTGATAGAATGTTTCTATGGTTTTAGATACAAGTTATTTTGATATTTACAATGTTGTTTTGATGGGGCTTGCTCTATTGATTTTGTTCTTTGCGTATCGCAAAGGCTTTGTTTGCCAATTGTTGGATGTATTGACTTATTTTGGAAGCTTTATTCTTGCGATATTGTTGAGCCCTTTTATGGCGCAAAGTTTTCCTTTGTTGAGGCATATTTCTCATTCGGAGATCTTGGCTGTCTTAGATGCTTTGGCCATGCATATCGCAAATATTGGCGTATGGTTTTTGTTGTTATTTGTGGGATTGCGCATCGTATATCGGATTCTGGTTATCTTGTTTCACAAAAGGAAAAAGACGAAGCTTTCGCTCATCAATCATATGTTGGGGCTGGGCTTAGGTGTCATCAAAGTCTTTTTGTTGGCGATGACCTTATCTCTTGTTTTACGGTTTCCTTTGATTCAATATGGCGATGTATTTGTGGAACATTCTGTTTTATCGTTTACACAGCCGATGATGGAGCGTTTATTCACGTTTTGGGAAGGATGAGAACATGCGAAATGATTTAAGAGCTTATAGAAATGAATTGAATCAGGCGATTGACTTTGATCGAGTATTGGATCAATTTGCGGCCCACACCTCTTTTTCTTTGAGCCGATCACAAATTCAAAACGCCTTGCCGCTACAAGATCGGTATCAGATGCAGGAACAGCTAGATTTAGTGCGTGAATCCATTGGATTGTTTCAGTCTGGAAGTACACTATCCTTACACGGCTGTCATGATATAGAGCCTGCTGTCAAAAAAGCGGTACGGCAGATGGTCTTGACTCCTCAGGAACTGTTGGAAATTGCTTCTTTTTTAATGTCCTGTCAAAGAGTACAGAATACGCTTCGTGATGAATCGTATGAAAAGCTTGTCGCTTACAGTGAGACCATGCAGGCTTGTAAGCCATTGATGACCAAGATTCAGGACTGTATTGATATGTCCGGCTCTGTCAAAGACGATGCTTCTTCCTTATTAGTACAAAAGCATAAGCAATTAGTGCATGCCAGACAAGCGTTGATTAGTCGTTCGCGCGATTTTGTTAAGAAAAACGCATCCAAACTGATGGAGGCTTTGACGACAACCATTGCCGGACGAACTTGTGTCCTTGTGAAGGCAGGTGAAAAGAATGCCTTTGGCGGTATGATCCACGGTCAGTCACAAAGTGGCCTTGCGTTCTATGTAGAGCCATCTTCTTTTGTATCTTTAAATAATGAAGTGCAGCTGGCTTTATCGCAGATTGAAGAAGAAAAACATCGCATTTGTAAAGAGCTCAGTCGGTTGATTGCTTCTTTTGAAGTGGCTCTGTTATCGAACTTGGAGACTATGACGATTTTAGATTGTGCTTTTGCCAAAGCGCATTGGGCGATTGAAAAAGATGGCTGTGTTCCTTTGATCCAGACACAGGATCGTTCCATGACCTTAGAATTTGCCAGACATCCATTGATCGATGTAAACAAGGTAGTCGCCAATACATACAAGCTTTTAAAAGATCAGCGCGTTTTGATGATTACCGGACCGAATATGGGTGGAAAGACAGTCACCTTAAAGACAATGGGGCTTTGTGTGGCGCTCAGTCATGCCGGCTTTCCGGTTTGTTGTCATCGTGCGGTTTTACCTTATTATCGTTCTATCTGGTTTGATATCGGTGATCAACAGTCGATTGAAAACAATCTATCGACTTTTTCCAGTCATGTATCTTCTTTAGCGATGATTTGTTCAAAATGTGATCCGTTTTCCTTTATTCTATTGGATGAGATTGGCAATGGTACCGATCCGGCCGAAGGAAGTGCTTTGGCCATTGCGATTTTGGAATATCTGATTCAAAAAAAGGCAACGATCATTACCAGCACGCATTATAATGCGGTTAAGTCGTATGGTAAGACACATGAAAACATTCTCGTTGCGAGCATGCAGTTTGATAAAGAAAGTTTGATGCCGACTTATAAATATTTACCGGGTGTTTCCGGTGCCAGTTATGCGTTTTCGATTGCCCGTCAATATCATCTGGATTCATGGATTCTTGATAAGGCAAAGCAGATCAAAGAAGAAACAGAGGATTCTCGAAACAAGGAATTAGAGAAGTTGGAAAAACTGCAGAACGAAGTTGTTTTAGAAAAAGAACGTTTTGAAAAGCTGATTCGTGATGCTCATCAGCTACAAAAAGAAGCACAGGAAACCAAAGAGAAATTAGCGCATCGAAAAGAAGTGTTCGAAAAAGAGTACCAGCAGCGATTGGAAGAGCTTCTTATCAAAAAGGAACAAGAAGCGGATGCGTTAATTGAAAAGTTAAATCAAACTACCATGGTACGTCCTCATGAAAAAACACAGTTGATGCACGATTTGGAAGCTTTACAGCCGGAAACCAAAGAAAAAGAAGAAAAGGATTCTTTCGCGGTCGGTGACTATGTGCAGATTCAGGATCTGAATTCGCATGGAGAAATCATAGAACTTCGTAAAAAAGAAGCGGTTGTTTTGACAAATGGCATGAAAATGAAAGTCAAAACCAATCGTTTAAAGAAGATGAAACGTCCAAGGGTTGAAAAGACACAGCCAAAGGCGCACAGTGACAAGACTTTTGTGCGCGTACCTTTAGAATTGAATATTATCGGGTGTCGCGTAGAAGAAGGGTTACGCAGCATGGATCATTATTTGGATCAATGTGTGGCTCATCACATCAAGCAGGTTCGTATCATTCATGGAATGGGAACAGGAAAGCTTAGAAGTGCCGTTTGGCAGGATTTGAAAAAACATCCGATGGTCAAAGAATATACCAGTGCCGGTCCCAGTGATGGAGGACTAGGCGCAACAATCGTAACATTGAAATAACAGAAGGGAGGAATCTGATGGCTATATCCGAGCTTTTAAAAAATAAACTGGCTTTGTTGCCGGACAAACCTGGCTGTTACATCATGAAGGATAAAAAAGGACGTATTCTGTATGTCGGTAAGGCAAAAGTATTAAAAAACAGAGTACGAAGCTATTTTCATGGTGTTCATGATAATAAGACAACACGACTTGTATCCAAGATCTATGATTTTGAATTTATTGTAACCGGAAGTGAAAAGGAAGCTTTATTGTTGGAGATCAATTTGATCAAAAAGAATCATCCACCGTTTAATATCATGTTCATGGATGATAAAAGTTATCCTTATATCGTAATGACCAGAGAAAAGTATTTTAGCGTTCGCATGACAAGACAAGTCAAAAACAAGAAAGATGAATACTTTGGTCCATACCCCAGCGCTCAGTCTTGTTTTGATATTGTAAAGCTGATCAATCGTTTGTTTCCTGTACGTAAATGTAAGACACTGCCAAAGACACCTTGCCTGTATTATCATATGCATCAATGTCTGGGACCTTGTTTTCAGGAAATTGATCTTGAGGAAAATGAAAGATATCGCAAACAGATTCGTAAGTTTCTTCAGGGAGATGCCAAGGAGATCATTGATAAAGTCAAAGCGGACATGGAAAAGGCTTCTTTAAATCTGGAGTTTGAGAAAGCACAGGAATATTTTGAGATTCTACAGTCCATTGATCATGTGATGGAAAAACAGACAATTGATTTTAAGGATCAGAAAGTGCGGGATGTGTTTGGATTTTATGCTGATAAAGGATATATTTCTCTACAAGGTTTCTTTATTCGCAATGGAAAGCTTTTAGAAAGAACCCTGGCAATCCAGGAATTATATGAAGATGAAATGGATGCGTTTATCAGTTTTATCGTGCAATACTATCAAGATAATATGGTGCCATCGGAAATCTTGGTGCCGCAAGGTGTTCCAGTCGATCTTTTAGAGGATCTTTTACAAACACATGTGCGTATTCCGATTCGCGGAAACAAAAAAGCATTGGTGGACATGGTACAAAAAAATGCGAAAGAGGCACATGATCAAAAATTCGAACTGGCTTTGCGACGGGAACAGGAGTTGGAGCAGGCCAATCAACGCCTAAGTGATCTGTTTCATAAAGAGATTCACACGGTTGAGATTTTTGATAACTCGCATATTCAAGGCGCCTTCAATGTCAGTGCTTTAGTCGTTTATGAGGATGGTAAACCAGATAAAAGCCAGTATCGCCATTATAAGCTGGATACGTATCGAAGTGATGTTGACAGCATGAAAGAAGTATTGTATCGCCGCTATTTTCGGTTGTTGAGTGAAGATAGAGAATTTCCTGATCTTTTACTGGTGGATGGAGGTCGCCAACAAATTGAAGCAGCCAAAGAAATCAAGGAAGCCTTGGACTTACCTTTAACGATTGCCGGTCTTGTCAAAGATGATAAGCATACGACAAGGGCTTTGATGGATGAATCGTTACAGGAAATGCCGCTGGATAAAAAAGAGCCTTTATTTTTTCTTTTGACAAGGATGCAGGATGAAGTGCATCGTTATGTTATTACGTATCATCGAAAACTTCGTGGACAGGCGATGACGCGTTCGGCCCTGGATACGATCGAGGGGGTTGGTCCTAAACGTAAGAAGGAATTATTAAAGCGCTTTAAAAGCATGAAGCAAATTCGTCAGGCATCTGTCGAACAATTAGAAGAAGTTTTGCCTAAAGCGGTGGCAAAGAGCGTATATGAGGCGTTTCATTCCGTAAATGATTCATGATATAATAGCCAAAGAGGTAAAACTTGTGCAAAATAAAAAAACGAACATAGAAGCAAGAGTGATTCTGATCTTGATTTGTTTAGGCGTATTTTGCGGCTGTTTCTGGGTTATGAACCAAACTTATGATCCTTTGGCGCGCTACTCTTATGCGACTGATGAAAACCGTGATATACTCCTACAATATTTAGACAGTGAAGATATCGATTACATTATCTCCAATCAGATTCGACCGGAGGAGTTTATTGAATTTATTGATGAAGAGGGTTTTAATATCCGCTATTGTCGTCTGTATTACACGGCAGCCAAGACGCAGGCGCAATCCAATGCCTATATCGTCAATTTTGTGAATCGCTTCCGTCAACATTTTTCGGCAAGTACGTTGAAAACCTTGTTGGAGCATTATTCGTATGTGGATCTGACGACCTTTTATGAAAACGAGGCGATTCGGCAGCAACCTTTAAAGCTGGTAGCTGATCCCAGTCAGATGTTTGTGATTCTGAATATGGATACCTCTGTTTATAAATATGCTCCGTTAAATCTGGTACAGGTAGGTTCGATCTCGCTGCATGAAAATGCAGCACAGGCCTGGGAAAGGATGGAAAATGCGTATCAGTCGATGTTAGGAAGTGATGCATCTTTAGGTCTTGTCAAAGGCTATACGCCATATGATCAAATCTTCACCGAATATACGACATTGAGTCAAATCAATCCGGAGCGTGTGGATCAGGTGTATTTGCCGGCTGGACAAAACGAGTTTCAACTGGGCTTTACCATTGGTTTACAGGGATACCAGGAATGGATCAATGGGCTACTGGCGCAGGAAACGGTTGATTATGCTGCATTAAAGGAAGGCCTGGAGGAAAGCCTGAAGGTCAAGATTAGCTGGTTGGAAGAGAATGCTTACCGATATGGCTTTGTGATTCGTTATCCACAGGATAAGGAGTCTGTAACGGGTCATTTATATAATCCGTTTTTATTGCGCTATGTCGGCACAGAGAATGCCAGAGCCATGCAGGAAAACAATAAGGTCATGGAAGAGATGAAATTAAGTGAGGAATAAGACAGATGCAGATTGTGATAGTGAGTGATACGCATTCGCAAAACGAAATTTTAGAATGTCTGGAGAAAAAATATAAGGATGCCTATGCCTATATCCATTGTGGGGACTTGGAAGATGATCCGCGCTTTTATCCCAATTGGCTGATTGTCAAAGGCAATAATGATTACTATGGAAAATTTAGAGAAGATTTTCGAATTCGTGCAGGAAGTCATCGGATTTATGTGACACATTCTCATCGTTGTTCTTACTTGTATCGAGAACAAAATTTGGTTCGGCTGGCTAAGGAATATGGCTGTGATATCGTGTGCTATGGGCATACGCATGTCTCCAAGATCAAACAGGTAGAAGATGTTCTTTTAATCAATCCAGGTTCAGCCAGACTGCCAAGGGATGGCAAATCACCAAGCTATGCCCTGTTAGAGATTGATGGCGATAAGGTTAAAGCTAAAATCATTTATCAGGAAGATTGGGATTTTTAAATAAAGGGGTAGGTTCGCCTATAGTTTCGTTGTATAATACGAACAAGTTGTTTAGGAGAGAAAAGATATGGATAGTGGAGTACTTTCGGTCGTTGTGACCTTGGTTCTGATCGGTTTTGGGATCTATGAACTGTATAACGGAATCAAACAGCTGGTGATTCATCACAAAAATAAACAGGAATATATGGAAAACCATGCGAAGAGATATGAGTTTTTTGAGGAGTACAAACTTTGGTTTGCCATCTATGTTTTGGTGGCTGTCGCTAGCTTTGCGGCTGCCTGTTATCAGATGTTTGTCAAAAATGACGGTATGTATGCGATTGGTTTCTGGGTACTTTGTGCCTGCTGTATCAGCTTTGCGCTGGATTGCCTTGTCAAAAGAAGAGCATGGTTTTATGAAGATGGTTTCTTCTATGAGAAAAAATATTATCGTTATCGTAGTGTTATCAATGTATCAAAGACAAATAAACTGCGTCCGGGCTTCAACGTGAGCTTTTCGAAGGATCCTTCAATGATCGTCACCCGTAAGATGGCTTTAAAGATCAAAGAAAAGATGCAGGAAGCAAAAGAAAATAAGAAGAAGAGGAAGTAAGTATGGCAAAACGAGACAATAATGTACGTAAAACGGCAGCACGAATCATCATGGATACGTTTATCAAACGAAAGGCGACATCACCGGAAAAAGCCATTCCTATCGAAGAATTTAAAGATGTAAAGTTATCAACTTCGGTCATTTCTTATACGATCGCCAATTTCATGGAAGATGAAGTTGTGTATAAAACCGGTGATGATCGGTATTACTTCTCACAGGAAAACTGGAAAAAGCTGGAAAAGAAAGTAACACGTGGCTATTGGGTCATGGTAGCTATTCCGGTTGTTTGTTTAGTGGCCGTTTTATTGTTGCGACACATCAATGATTTAATGGGACTGTTTTGATTCATTGACACAAACATTATAATGTTATAATGTATATGTGAAAGAGGTGAATAAGATGTATCCAATACAATTAAAACCCATCTATGATAAAACAATCTGGGCAAATGACAAATTAACAAGTCTTCGTCATATTGAAGAAAAAGGCTATGGTACATGCTGGGAGATCAGTGCCCATTCATATTGTACCAATGAAGTGATCAATGGAATCTATAAAGGAAAGACATTGATGGAGCTGATTCAGGAAAAACCAAAGGAAATGTTGGGAGAGGTGCCTTTTGAAAAGATGCTTCGACTGGCTTATCTGGATGCCAAAGAGGATCTTTCCATTCAGGTTCATCCCCATAACAGCTATGCTCTGGAACATGAAAACGATTTAGGAAAAACGGAATCCTGGTATGTTTTGGATGCCAAACCGGGTGCAACTTTAGTGGCAGGTACGACAACCAGGGATAAAAGCATCATTCAAAAAGCTGTGGAAGAAGAAAATTTAGAGCCGTATCTTCGTAAGGTAGATATCGAAGCCGGTGATTTTATCTTGATTCCTGCCGGGATGTTACATGCGTTAGGCGCTGGTATCTTTGCGATCGAGATCGGTACCAACTCCAATACAACGTATCGTTTTTATGATTATAACCGTGTAGATGCCAAGGGAAACAAAAGGGAACTGCATTTAAAGAAAAGCTTTGATGTGGCTGATTTCTCCCTACAATCGCAAAAGATCAGTAATCCGTATATGGAAGGACAACACAAGATATTGGTGGATTGTGATGAATTTGTAGTGGAACTGTATGATATCAAAGACACTTTGACTTTAGATACAGAGGATAAAAGGTTTCATACTCTAAGTTTTGTTCAAAACGATGCAAAGATTTTATACGGACAAAATGAAATAGATGTCAAATATACGGAAAATGTGTTTATTCCGGCAAGCCTTGGGCAATATACCATTAAGGGCAATGGACGAGTTTTAGTGGCGTATTCGAAGTTATAAAGAAATACAATTGTCAGTAGAAAATACTATTTATACGCCCTTTAAAATGAATTGAAAAATGTGATTTTATGTGATAATATTACTTCGTTAAGTAAAGCTATGTAAGGGCTTTAAAAGATGCCGATTCTGGCAGAAGGAGAAAATCATGAAATATGTAGTTATGGTTAGTCATGGTGAATTTGCACCGGGTCTTCATAGTGCAGTAAAGATGATGACAGGTGACAGAGACGACGTATTAAGCACTTCTTTAAAGGATGGAATGAGTGCTGATCAGTTTGCCGAAAACTTCCGTGAACTGGTATCCGGTTTCACCAGTGATGATGAAGTAATCTTGTTGGCTGATATCCTAAGTGGATCTCCATTTACAAATGCGTTAAGCGTATTGGATGAAAAAGGCTTATTGGCAAATACATTGGTAATTGCCGGTATGAATATGCCTTGTGCCATTTCTGCCGTATTGATGAAAGATAATATGGATAGAGATGCCTTGAAAGAAACCTTACTAAGCGAAGGTCGTGCCGGACTTTGTGAGTTCGTAACAGAGTCAAATGACGATGATGATGACCTATAAGAGGTCATATCATAAATTAAAGGAGGAATTATAATGATTAGTTTTGTTCGAGTGGATGATCGTATCATTCATGGTCAGATCGTTACACGCTGGTCTAAAGAGTACCCTTGTGACGGAATCATCGCGGTTAATGACAAAGCCGCTACTACACCTGTTTTGAAACAGTCTTTCAAAGCAAGTACAGACAAGAAAGTATTTGTTTGGACAATGGAACACTTCCTGGAAAAAGCAGACGATGTTTTAAAAAGTTCAAAGAGATATTTCTTGATCACAAAGAACCCTGTTGACATGAAGAAGATCCTTGTAGATCACGGATTTGTTCCAAGTGATGTAAAACAGGTTGTAATCGGTCCTTGTAATGACCGTCCAGGCGCTATCAAATTAGGATCAAACCAGTCTTTGATTCAGGAAGAAGCAGAAGCCTGTGAAGCTATGACAAATGCCGGATACGATGTATATTTCGCATTGTTAAGAGAAACAGCTATCGGATCATGGCCAAAATTTAGATCTAAATTCGGTTACTAATTGGGAGTAGTACTGAGTTAGATAAATAAAAAGGAGAGAAAGTATGACATTTTTTCAAGCAGCTTTAATTGGTATTATGAGCTGTACGGCAGCCAGTACCATTGCTTGTTTGGGAACAACCGTTGGTAACTATACATTGAACCGTCCATTGGTTGCATCCCTTATCGTTGGAATCATCCTTGGTGATGTTCAGGGATGTATTCTGGTTGGTATCCCAATGCAGATTATGTGGATCGCGCTAGTAACTCCAGGTGGAACTGTTGCATCTGACTTACGTGCCGTTTCTTACATTGGTATTCCATTGGCTTATGTTGGTGCCAAAGCAGCTGGAATGGAATTCGGCGGTGCAGACGCCCAAGGTCTTGCCGGTACGATTTCTGCCATGACTGGTGTTATCGGTATCACATTGTTCTACGGAACAGCTATGATGAACTTGATCTGGCAGCACATTGGTTGGGCACAGCTGGACAAAGGAAACATGGAAATCGTTGGTAAAGTAGACTGCTTATTCCCATTGATTTCTCACTTTGTATTGTCTTTCTTGCCATGTACATTATTGTGCTACTATGGTTCAGGTGCCGTTCAAGAATTATTCTCATATCTGGATACAAGTGTATGGTACGTTAAGGCCTTATTAACAGTAGGTTCTGTATTGCCGGCTGTAGGTATCGCCATTTTGTTAAAATCAGTTATTTCCAAACCAACAGATCTGATTTTCTTCGTATTTGGTTTTGCATTGGCTGCTTCAATGGGTCTGACATTGTTAGCCGCTACAGCTGTTGGTGCTGTATTCGCATTGATCAACTACCAGTTAATGATGATGAAAGCTGGAGGCGTTGCAACTGCAGCTGCTTCTGATGACGATGATGAGGAGGATATTTAGTTATGAAAAAGATTTCAAAACAAACATTAAATAAATCCTTCTGGCGTTGGTGGTATGGAAACCTGACAGGTTTCTCTCAAGAACACATGCAGACATTTGGTTATATGTGGGCTATGCTTCCTATCATCAAAGAACTGTATGAAACTCGTGAAGAACAACAGGAAAAATTAACAACTTACTACCCATTCTTCAACACAGAACCTCAGATTGGTGCCATGGTTGTTGGTATCACTGCTGGTTTGGAAGAAGCTCGTGCTAATGGTGCTGAAGCTATCGATGATGAAATGATCAACGGTATCCGTGCCGGTCTGATGGGACCTTTGGCAGGTATCGGTGACTCACTGATCGTTGGTACTTATATTCCTATCTTATTAGGTATTGCTGTTGGTTTGGCAGAAGGTGGATCTGCTATTGGTCCTCTGTTCTATATCGTTGTATGGAACATCACTTCTACCTGGTTCCAGAAATTTGTTTATGACAAAGGTTATGAATTAGGTGGATCTGCTGTTGAACTTATCGTTGGTCAGCAAGCTACTGCATTCCGTGAATCTGTAATCGTTATGGGTCAGGTTATCGTTGGTGCTATGGCTGCCAGCTGGGTTAATGTATCATCAAGTGTACAGATTGCTACGAACTCTGAAGGTAAACCAGTTATGCTGATTGACCAGTTAAACGGTGCTTTCCCTAAGATTTTAACAATGGCCTTTGTTTTGTTGGCCTGGTTCTTAATGGCTAAGAAGAACATGTCTCCAATCAAAGTATTATTACTGTTCGTTGTTATCGCCATTGTTGGTAACATCATCGGTAGTGATATCTTGTTCGGATTCGGTTCTTTGATCGGATAAGCTATTCGAAAAGGACACTTTCAAGATCATCCCTTTCTCCCAAGAGGGATGATTTTGTTTATTAGGTAAAGGAGCGCAGAATGAGAAAAAAAGAGCGAGAAGATTTAAAAAATGAGATTGCTTATAGAAATATGATGACAAAGAAATTAGGACGCTCAATGAAAATGTTCTTTTTTATCTTTCTATTATTTGCCGCGATTGCGATTTGGGGATTTTCAGGATTGCATGATAACTTTTTAACCGTCAGTGCTTCGGTACGTGATGTGTTAAAATGGATTGGCTTAGTTTTAGGAATCATTTTCGGTGTCTTGACACTGATGTATTTTTTAAGCTTTCAAAATTCAAAAAAATATACACTATCTTTGATCGATAAGCTCCAGAAAAAATAACTGGTGCTTTTTTTACACAAAAAAAGAAGACAGCCGTCTTCTTAGTCTTGTCGATTTTCTTTTGCCTTTTTCAAGGAATCTAATAATAGAGATGGATCGATAAAAGTCTTTTCTTTTTCTTCTTCTGCTTCGCTGATCATTGTGTTATAAATATCGAAATAATCTTGATATACATCTAAGTTATCCTCGGTTGTGATCTTAGCACCAAATAAAGCTTCCGGATGACTCGCAATTAATTCTGCAGTAATGGGTTTGGCTCCACTGCTTGCTTGCCATCTTCCATCAGGTCCTACTAATCGATAGTCATTATTGATGTGATCATCGGCACGATCAGTATAGATGAATTTTTCCATCATCATGGGAATATACATCTCTTCCGGATACCAGGCCATTTTAAATGTATTGGATACATATTCAAAGTGAACCACCAGTTTTTTAACCGTTTCATTGGATAACATAAACCAGGGACTTCCAATTTGATACGCATCATCGACTTTTCGCTTAAGTCCTAACTTGGAAAATAGAACGGCATTGCCTCGAGTCAGTCCACGAATAAATTTACTGGTAGGAAAAGCTAAAAGGTTTGTGAACATATAATAACGTTCCGCTTTCTTTTTGAGTTCCGGGGTTTCTTTAGAGGCTACATAATAATAGTCTTTACCCGGTTGTTTCTCTAAAAATTCTACGATTTCTTTTCGACTCTTTAAGGGCATCATGCCATCAGTTAGATTGATAAAATAGTCGAATTGATCGTATTCCAGCGCTTCCTTCATCTGTATGATCGTACCCCTGGCCAGTGACAGATCTCCTTCCTGCGCAAATTCTTGTGTATGTGAAATATGAACTCTTGGATGATCGGCAAATACAAAAGCAACTTTATCTCTTAAATCGTTGTCATTGATCATGATAAAGGCATGGTCGTTTTGTTTGACAAGCTGGTTCAATGTCTCAATAACTTCATCATAGTCTCTTTCCGAATGAATCAAATAGGCTATTTTCATACTGTTTACCACCTTTTACAAAGGGTATTATATCATAAAATGAAAAGGTTCAAAGACAAACTCATTGACTTAAACATTATAATGTTATAATCTTTCTGTAGGAGGAAAATATGAAAATCACAGAGGCAAAATGGATAGAAGATTTTAAACAGGGAAAGATCGATGGAGAAACAATCGAAGTTTCCTACAAAACGTATGAGCAGGCAAAATCATTTTATGCCAGTGAAGATGCATCATTACCACAGGATACATTGATGTATACGGTTTATACGTGCCAGACAAAAAATGATCATACACAAAATCTAAATTGGGGACTAACAGTTATGGAGCCGGTTTGTGTAGCTAAAGAATGTAATGTGACAAGAGGACATTTTCATGAAGATGAGCAGTGTGATGAAATCTATGTTTGTCAAAAAGGAGAAGGACTTTTACTTTTGATGGATGAAAAGGGACAATGTCATGCCGAAAAAATGAAGGAAGGCAGTATTCATCATATTAATGGTGCCTTCGCACATCGGCTTGTCAATACATCCGATTCCAAGCTGGAAGTCATGTGTTGTTGGCCGGTAAATGCCGGACATAATTATAAACGTGTAGAAGATATGCCTTTTTCCGTACGTGTATTTCGTGAGAATGGTAAGATAACAATAAAGGAGAACAGATAAAATGAGCTATTTAAATTTTGAATCAAAATATGATAAGTTTCCCAAAACAAAAATAAAAAATCATATGGCCATTCGTGGCTATGATGCGATCTATGAAGAATTGTCCTCCAAGATCAAAGAGAATTGTACATTGGTATTTGATTATTACCCGGGTGTTGATGAAGAAGAAGTAATGCAGCTGATTGATCGTTTTGATGCTTCTTGTTTGATTGCTAGCTACGACTTATTTAAGGAAGAAGCGGTAATTACAGAGCAGATGAAATATCATCTGACGGATGATCGTGTTTTTGGAAAGATGTATTATGGTGACTTTATTGATTTTATCGATAAAGATAAATTGAAGGAAGCCCAGGAAAAGGTGCAGAAAGCCAACGGTTTGACCATCGTATATGGCGTAGGGGCCTCTTTAGTGACGACTGGCGATATCCTGGTGTATTTTGATATGGCTCGATGGGAAATCCAGCTGCGTTATCGAAAAGGGATGACCAATTATAAAACCAACAATCCGGATGAAGATATTTTGCGTAAGTACAAAAGAGCTTATTTTATTGAATGGCGTATTGCGGATAAACACAAGGCAAGACTTTTTGAAAAATTCGATTATGTGGTGGATACCAACAAACAAAATGATCCAAAGATGATTACCGGACAAGCGTTCTGTGACAGTCTGGCACAATTGGCTACTAGACCGTTTAGAACGGTTCCTTATTTTGATCCAGGTGTATGGGGCGGACAATGGATGAAAGAAGTTTGCCATTTGGATAAGGAACAAAAGAATTTCGCATGGAGTTTTGATGGAGTTCCGGAAGAAAACAGCATTCTCTTTGATTATGATGGTGTTGTCGTAGAACTGCCGTGTATGGATTTGGTATTGTATCAGCCAAAAGCTTTGTTAGGGGAGCAGATCTATGCTCGTTTTGGGGCCGAATTCCCGATTCGTTTTGACTTTTTGGATACGATGGGTGGCCAAAATCTTTCTTTACAGGTCCATCCGGTTACAGAATATATCAAGAAGAATTTTGGGATGACTTATACACAGGATGAAAGCTACTATATCTTAGATGCTGGTGAAGGCGCCTGTGTCTATCTAGGGTTAAAAGAAAATATTGATAAAGAACAGATGATCGAAGACCTGCGTAAAGCGCAAAAGGGAGAGATCGTATTTGATGCCGAAAAATACATCAACAAATTTCCGGCCAAAAAACATGATCATTTCTTGATTCCTGCCGGTACTTGTCATTGTTCCGGAAACAATGCGATGGTCTTGGAAATCAGTGCTACACCTTATATCTTTACCTTTAAACTTTGGGATTGGGAGCGTTTAGGATTGGATGGAAAACCACGACCGGTACATATTGAACATGGAAAAGAAGTCATTCAATGGTATCGTACTACACCATGGGTCAAAGAAAATCTGGTCAATGCGGTATATGAAGTCAAAGAAGAGGCAAATGATTGTAAAGTGGAACATACTGGTCTTCATGCTCTGGAATTTATTGAAACCAGACGTTATACAACGGATCATATCACAAATCATGATACACAGGGAACGGTTCATGTGTTAAACTTAATTGATGGTAAAGAGGCAATCGTGGAAAGTCCGGATCATGCCTTTGAACCATTTGTCGTACATTATGCCGAGACCTTCATCATTCCGGCTCAGGTAGGAGCCTACACGATTCGTCCTTATGGTGAGAGTGAGAATGAGGAAATCAAATTGATTAAAGCCTACGTACGTTAGGAGGAATCTTATGAATATTGACAAAGAGTCGCTTCCTCTCTATCTGCAAGTCAAGATGACATTAAAGGAAGAGATAGAAAATGGTAAATATCCTCGAGGCAGCTTAATTCCCGCCGAACCTCAGCTGGAAAAGATCTTTCATGTCAGTCGAATTACGATTCGACAGGCTATTACGGAATTGGAAGCGGAAGGTTATGTCAAAAAAGCACGGGGAAAAGGAACAACGGTCACTTACAGTTCTCGTATCAATGAAAGTGCCAATGCGATTCGCAGCTTCACAACTGAAATTTTGGAACGTAAGATGAAACCGGGAACATCATATGTCACGCTAAAAAAGATGAAACCATCTAAGAGCATTCAAGATATGTTGGAGTTGGAAGCTAAAGAAGATGTTTATCAGTTGATTCGTATCCGTACGGCCAACGATAAACCGATCGTTCTATTTGAAACTTATATTCCGGGACATTTTGAATTACCGATGGATCCAAAAGCTTTTGAGGATTCAATGTATGATCAATTTGAAAAAGCGAATATTGGAAAACCGAGCGTGATCAAAGAAACGTTTTCCTGTATGTTGGCTGATGTGGCATTGTCCAAGGCGCTTCATATCAGTAAAGGAAGGCCGATTTTAAAGCGTATTCGTCTGTCGCTAAACGATCGTAATGAACCTATCGAATATACGATTTCTTATTACGATGGCCAAACGTACGAGTATTCGATTGAACTACATCAAAGATAAAAGAAAAGAGAAATCAGCTTTCTTCCGGTTGATTTCTCTTTTTAATAAGATAGGCTTCCACATCATGAAGTCTTTTCTTTAACTTTCTTTCCAGGATCATTTTCTTGAGCCCCTGAAATTCTAATTCTTTGTGGTGGGGATCAAAGTTAGATTCTATATAAATCACTACACATTTTTGATTATCGATCGGCTTGAGTTTGTATTCGGTGGCACTGGAAACCGATGCCGATGAGTAGGTCGTTCGAATATGTTCCGGTTCTTTTAAATGTGTGACTTTGACCTTTGTCTTTTCTTGTTGTTTAGAGGTTGTCTTCATACTTGTTTTATACGAAGTGCCTTCTTTTACCTCTTTATCACTGGAACTGTCTGCCATTTCTAAACTCGCCTGGATGCTGGAAACGACAAAGTCATAGAATTCTTGGGCACTGACTTTTAACGTCATTTGAATCTGCATATTAAACACTCCATTCCTTGTTTTTATCATAACATGGTTCGACCGAGATTTCAGTATGCCATTTGATTTCTGTGAGGGAATATGGTATAAATGAAGAAACTGGTTTTTATGTTCCTCCCAGTATAATAATAGGCGACAGACAGAAAATTTCTTTTTTGTGTGGTTTTGTCTAGGGAGGCAAAACTTTTTTTATGCAAAGGAGAGATGACATGAAACGTAAAGTTATATTGGATTGTGATCCGGGCATTGATGACAGTCTGGCGATCATGTTGGCATTATGCAGTCCGGAAATCGAAGTGATTGCGATTACGATCGTAGCCGGAAATGCTCCGGTAAAGATGGGATACCAAAATGCCAAAAAAGTGCTTAGACATATGAATCGTTTGGATATTCCTGTTTATATAGGGGAAGAAAAGCCTTTGGTCAAAGACTTTGTGAATGCTTTGGATACCCATGGCAGCGATGGTTTGGGAGAAAGCTTCCTGCCAGAGGTGATGGATCAACCTCCTTTAAAAAACGCAATTGATTTTTTTCGGGAGACCCTTTCTGAAAAAGGAGTTTCTGTGATCGCATTAGGACCTTTGACCAATCTGGCAAGGCTAATTGAAGTCGATGCCGGTGCTTTTGCGAACATCGAGCAGCTTGTGTCGATGGGCGGCAGCTATAAAGCTCATGGGAATTGCTCGCCGGTGGCCGAATATAATTATTGGGAAGATCCCGAAGCAGCGCAAATCGTCTTTCAACATATGAAAAGGCTGCATAAACAAATTCATATGGTCGGTCTGGATGTCACCAGAAAGATAGTTTTAACACCGACCTTGTTAGAGTATATTAAAAGACTGGATGCAAAACAGGGTGAATTTATATCGAAGATTACTAAGTTTTATTTTGACTTTCATTGGAACTGGGAACAGATCATTGGCTGTGTGATCAATGATCCTTTAGCGGTAGCTTATTTCTTAAAGCCAGATCTTTGCCAAGGCTTTGAAGCTTATACGGATATTGAAACGCAGGGGATTGCCCGAGGACAAAGTATTGTCGATGCCTATGATTTCTACAAAGAAGAGAAGAATGCGTGGATTTTGACTAGTGTAGAGGCGAAAGAGTTCTTTTATTTCTTTCTTGCACGCATACTACATCTAAAACGAGAAGAACTTTCGTATTTGGAAGAAATCTTTCAGGAGGAAACCGCATGAAAAAAACAAATTCAGTCTATAAAATTTGTTTGATTGCATTGGCGGTCGTGATCAATATCATAGGAGGAAATATCGCCCTTTGGCTTCACCTTCCGATTTATTTAGATAGTATGGGCACCATCTTGATTGCGATTTTATTAGGACCGTTTTATGGTATGCTTCCCAATGTTTTAAGTGGCTTTATCTTTGGACTAACAACGGACATTTATTCTCTGTATTATGCACCGGTAGGGATCATGCTTGGGTTTATGACCGGTATGATCGTAAAAGATCAAAAAAAGACATCTATAGGTTCTCTTGCCCTGCAGGCTTTGTGGATCAGTATTCCGGTATCTTTGTTGAGTGCCTGTATTACCGCTGCTTTGTTTGGCGGCATTACTTCATCTGGCTCTACAGTCCTTGTGCAGATACTGGCCAAAACACCGTTAGGGTTGATGGGCAGTTGTTTTGTGGTTCAGTTTGTAACCGATTATGCAGATCGTTTGATCAGCTTATGGTTGATGATGATGGTCATTCAAAAGCTTCCGTCATCAATTCTGATGCGATTTCAACAAGATAAGGTATAGCGAGCTTGTGAGGCTCGTTTTTTATTGAATTTTATACAAATTTAAGATTTTACTTTAAATTTGTATAAAATTGAGTGAAAGAATGGTTAAGCATATTTCTATGAGAATATGCAAAAGGATTTATCTATATTTTTGATTGTGGTATCTAATTTAGTTTGAACCATGTTATAATTTACTTGTTAATTGGTTGCCTTGTTAGATTTTGCGTACCTCTAAGCAAGGCTTTTTTTTGTTTATGTTGTCAGTGGTTTTGCACAAATTACATAACTAGTTTTAATATATAAGCGTTTTATAGTTTTTAAGTGTTCAAGCTTGTTCGAGATATCGATTTCTTTTAAGGTACACGGACAATCATTCATTTAGATTTTTTCAAATTTTTAAATATGTTTTGTCTGATGAAGATTGTTATTTTTCTTTTTTGCATGCTTGATCTGCTATTATTGAAAAGGTCTTGAAATAGTGCTATACTCTAATCGTAATTGTGTTGCTTGTTTCTATATCCTACATAGAAACAAGCTTTTTTTCTTGTAAGACGGATTTTAATTTCAATCTTATAAGATAATACACATACAACCATTTCTAAATGAATCATGTGTAGCTCCTCAACTTTCTGTAATTGTGTTTAAATGTAATGAGTTCAGCTTGAGGCTACTTTAATTCTTTCACTATTCCAAAGACCTATCATGCAAGGTAGTTATCTACCTTACACTTTTATTATACAAATTAAATGACTAAAAATATTTATAATTCATCAAAATATTAAACCTGATATTTTGATGTTGTTAAGAAAATAGTAAAAAGAATACTGTAAATCAATTTTTTAAAGGAAATGGCATTATTTTGATGTTGCCAGAAAACAAAAAACCACTTAAATCTCCTTTATATAAAGCAGATTCAAGTGGTTTACTATATTAATCTATAAGAAAGTGGCGTCCTCGGAGGGATTCGAACCCCCGACCGTGCGCTTAGAAGGCGCATGCTCTATCCAGCTGAGCTACGAGGACAGCAACGATATATTAACACATTTGTGTTATAATTACAATTGTGAGGAAAGAAAAAAATGGAGAAAGAACAGGAACATCGAAAAGGCTATTTGTTTGCAGGTTGGTACATTGATGAAGAATGCACCAAGCGTTTAAACCCCGGCGGTATTTTACCTACAACCATGACGCTTTATGATAAATGGATTCCCATATGGTATAAGATTCATTATGATTTGGATGGCGGCATGAATTCTCGTCTAAATCCGCAGTTTTTAAATATTGAATCTGGTGTTTTGCGTTTATATCCCGCAAAAAAAACTGGGATGGTCTTTGATTATTGGAGCTTGAATGGCCAAAAAATTCATGTGATTCCGGAAGGACAGTGTGAAGAAATCACTTTAAAAGCACATTATCGTAACAGAAGTAAGGTTTCTTTTGAATCCAATGGAGGCGGTAATATCGAACCGAAACTGGTGGATTCCAACGGATACATCAAACCTTTCCGTCATCCATTAAAACTGGGGCATGAGTTTTGTGGCTGGTATTACGATTCCAAATTTAAAAAGCCATTTTCCTTTGATCAAGTGATCAAAGAGTCTTGTACTTTATATGCGAAGTGGGAAGTGGCAATCTATCATATACGTTATAATGCCAATGGAGGAATCTCTTCACGTAAGAATCCCCATGTTTATACGTATTTCAATTCGGATATAGAACTCTTACCGGCTTATAAAAAAGGATATATTTTTGATGGTTGGTTTGATCAAAGAGGAAATCCGTTAAAGAAAATTTATGCACATAGTATTGGTGATAAGTTTTTGATTGCACATTTTCATAAAGAAGATCAAGAAGTAGGAACAGGATAGGATGTTAAAAATTTGACATCCTATCTTTTATATAATGAAAAGCCATGGATGCAGATTAGAAATTTCTATTGAAAAGATGATGATTGTTTTGGCAAAGATCATTAATGCTTGAGATGGATATACTATTTGGAAATTAATTTATAAAAATCACCACTTTCAGTTATAAAATGGATATATATCCCCACCTTTTACCTTTATTTGATTATAAAATAGCTATTCATTGACACTTCTATATGGGGGAGGGTAAGATTTTACTGACTTAGATTAGATTCGTACAGAAAGGGAGATTTTTATGCGATTAAAAAGACGAAGAAAAGTCAGAAAGTTAGTGGTAGGATCACTAGCCTTTATTGCGTGTCTGGCAATGGGGATGACAATGTTTTTTTCTCAATCCAATGCTGTATACGCAAGTGAAAATACAGCAGACCCATCAACTGCTATGAATTATCAAGAAACGTATAACCAGGGATCTACACAGTATGCAGGTCGCATATGGACTGATAAGAGTGTAGGTACTACGGCAGAATATGGAGGTAAGGATTTCGAACTTGAAGATGGAGAAGATTTTCTAGTAACTTTTTCTGCTTTATCAAGTGCCCAAACGATCAAATCACAAACAGCATCTCCAATTGATGTTGTTTTCGTGTTGGAGTTTTCCGCAAGTATGACTTGGGGTGTTAATAGCCAAAAAGTTTCGAATCCGGATGGTTCAGATTCTCGAATCAAATATTTAGTTGATTCTTTAAATAATACAATTGATACTTTAGTTAATGCCAATGAAAATAATCGTATCGGTATTGTGACTTTTAATCGTGTTGGTCGGGTTTTTATGAATTTGACTTCTGCAAGCGTGATTAAAGATAAGAATATAGAGAATAAAAAGTATCGCTTAACCTTCAATTTGTTGATATGACATAAATAATGTTGGATTAAACAGTATT
>OKSF01001284.1_pt1 | contig 20715 bp, 16 predicted proteins | sample 1606061 | NCBI WGS metagenome assembly OKSF01 (sample SAMEA3541567, study PRJEB24748) | human gut metagenome | biome: human gut; feature: human-associated habitat; material: faeces | place: China | collected 2012 | reverse complement strand
AAATTAATCCTTCACTTTAAGGAATTAAAACCAGCAATGATGAACTCCGCTAATGGCTTCTTCTGGGAACACGCTGCTCCTTACCATTATTTGAAGCACGTTCCCTTTGACAAGCTTGTTTCTAGTCCGCAAGTAAGAAAGCACCCACTCTACTTTGGTCCATATAAAATGGATAAAACCGTTCAAGGACAATCTACTAGTTGGTCAAGAAATCCATATTACTGGCGCGGTAAACCTAACTTTGAACATATTTACATGTCAAATATTACTAATTCTAATGTCTCACAAGCAATTAAGAGCAAAAAATTCGACGTTGCAAATGTTCTAAGCTCACAATGGGAACAGGTAAAAAACACTAAGGGAGTTAATTTTGTTGGTAAAAAAACACTTAGCTACGATTACTTAGCCTTTAAAGTTGGAAAATGGGATGCAAAACTTGGTAAAAATGTTGAAAATCCTCATGCTAAGATGAATAATCCCGCTTTACGAAAAGCAATGGCCTATGCAATGAATGTTGATGTCATTAATAAACGGTTCTACCATGGTTTAGAATTCAGAATTAATTCTTTGATTCCCTCACAATTTACTCCATATTATGACAAAAATATTCCAACCTATTCTTATAATCTAGATAAAGCCAATAAATTACTAGATAAAGCTGGCTATAAAAAAGCACCTGGTGCACTCTATCGGAGTCAACCAAATGGTAAGCCCTTAGTTATCAATCTAGCAGTACGTGGTTCTGGCGAAAACAGCGAGGCCATCTGGCGTAACTACATTCAACAATGGAAAAAAGCCGGTTTAAACGTTAAATTCTTAGGCGGCCGTCCGATGGAATTTAACCGCTGGGTAGCTGCAGTTAAAGCAAGTGATCCTAAAATTGACGTTCTTGAAGGAGCTTGGGGTGCAGCAGGTGATCCTTCTCCAAGCGTGTTCTACGGTGAAAAGATGCCTTATAATTTTGCCCGTTTTGTCTCTCCGACTAATACTAAATTATTGAATGAAATCGATTCTGCCAAATCTTTTGATAAAAAATATCGGGTGCAAAAATTCCACGAATGGCAAAGATGGATGTACAACAAAGCTTATGTAATTCCAACTAGCGGTGCTTACTCAGTGACGGCAGTTAATAGCAAAGTAACTGGCTGGTCACTGAAACCTTCTGCCAACGTTTGGTATGAAGCTGGTTTTAGTAAATAAATATTATTAATATACTTATAAAAATAAAAACAATATCGACTTGTCCTAAAAAAGGAAGCATAACTTACTTGTTGGTGCTTCCTTTTTATTCATCAATTTTTACATAGCGACCACGTTCATCAACAACACCCTTGAAATGATACATTTTACCATCGTCAGTTCGTAATTCACCTAGGTCAATTTCACCATATCCTTTATCAGGATTGGTAATTTTTACATCATTAAAAGTATGTTCAAAAAAGGTACGTACAATTTTACTCTTTACCCTAATATCTTTTGAACGCTCAAAAGCTGCTGCTAATGTAAATCCCTTATCAAGTTGTTCTTTAATAAAAACAATTAAGTAAAGCGTCGATAAATTATATCTTCTAACACCGCTATTATCATCAGAAACAGGCTTAATATAGCCCTTTTCTTCCCAATAGCGTAATTGTCTTTGAGATACACCAACTACTTTGCTAACTTCTCCAATTCCTACTTCAATATTTTGAAAAACATTATGAAGTATCTTTTTTGATTCCATTATAAATTCCTTACCTCGTAATCTTATTTATAGTTTAATAGCTTATGTTAATTTTGACAACATATATGTTAAATATCATGACTTTTATGTAAGATAATTTGACAAAGAAATTATTTAAGAATATAGTTTTTATAGTTTGCAAGATTTTTTAACAATAGAAAGGAAAATTCAAATGGATCAACAACCAACCGATATTCACGGAAAAGCCTATAATCGAAACTTGCTTGTTCTAGTTTTAATTATTGGATCTTTCTGTACTGTGCTAAATGGAACCTTGCTTGCAACAGCTCTTCCCTCAATTATGCGTTCCTTTCATATCAGTACAGCAACTGCTGAATGGCTTTCAACTGCATTTTTATTAGTTAATGGAGTCATGATTCCAGTTTCAGCTTGGCTAATTAATCGTTTTGGCTCAAGAAAAATGTATTTGACAGCAATGTCAGTTTTCTTTATTGGAACAGTGACTGCTGCAGTTGCGCCAAATTTTGGGACTTTATTAACTGGAAGAATTATTCAAGGACTCGGCGTGGGTGTTACTATGCCGCTTCTTCAAACCATCATGCTTTCAATCTTTCCCGCTAATAAACGCGGTGCTGCGATGGGAACAGTTGGTATTGTTATTGGTCTCGCACCAGCTATTGGTCCAACCTTATCTGGGTGGATTGTTGATAATCTTTCCTGGCGTTACTTATTCAGTATTATTGCTCCAATTGCTGGAATTGTTATTATTTTAGCGTTTTTCTTAATTAAAGACGTTCTTCCAACTAAGAAAGAAAAAATTGACGTTTGGTCAGTGACAACTTCAACTATTGGTTTTGGTAGTTTACTTTACGGCTTTTCAGAAGCTGGTAATAAAGGATGGACTAACCCTGAAATTCTAGGATTTATTGGCGTAGGAATTATATTTGTTATTCTTTTTGGCATGCGACAATTAAAGATGGCAGATCCATTTTTAGATATTACCGTCTTCAAACATTTCGAATTTTCTCTAGCAGCTGCTTTAAGTGGTATTACCAATTTAGCAATGGTTGGTATTGAAATGGTTTTGCCATTATATATTCAAAATTTACGTGGTGTATCAGCATTTCATTCAGGATTAATGCTATTACCTGGTGCCTTGATGATCGGAATTATGTCACCAATTACGGGACGTTTATTCGATAAATATGGTGCACGAAAAATGGCAATTACTGGAATGACCCTCTTAGCACTTGGCACTATTCCATTTGTATTCTTAACTGCAGAAAGCTCATATACTATGATTATTGTTTTGTACGCAATTAGAATGGTCGGTGTTGCTTTAGTTATGATGAACGTTACCACTTCAGGAATGAACTCATTGCCTTTAAACAAAATCTCCCACGGAACAGCAGTGAACAATACTTTTCGACAAGTTTTAAGTTCAATTGGTACTGCTATTCTCGTTTCAATTTTAACTACTACAACCAACAACCATATGCCAGCAAAAGAACTGCTTCATACCCTCCCACTTCAATATAAGAATCAAGCAATCAATGCAACTTTAGATGGATTCCGTGCTTCATTTGCAATGAGTATTCTTTTTGCCTTAGTTGCTTTAGTTCTTTCTTTCTTCTTAAAGAAAGGCAACCGTGCACGTGAAAATCAAGAAGAGGTAAACGGATAATGATAATTGTAATTTTAATTTTGGCAGTAATTTTATTTATATACTTTAATGTCATCCCTGGGAAAGGTCATACTCTAGTTTCATGGATTTCTTTAATCATTACTTTGCTTTGCGTGCTGGGTATCGTCGAACATGACTACAATCACTGGGGACTGAAGACAGAAACACAGACTAGCACACAAAATTTAACTTCAAGCGTTAACCCTAACCTACCAATTTTACTTTATCAATCTCTGGGTAATGGAACAGAAAAAGTATATTTATATAAGACTAATAACAATCAAAAGAAGCCCAAAGCAATTAAACTAGATAAGGTTTCAACCAAAGTTAAGCAAGGAAAAGAAGCTAGTCTTAAGATAAGAACTACTCGATATGTTTACAAAGATAATTTTAGCCGGATTATGTTTAGTGCGTTTAGTCATAATAACGAGTTAAAACATAGAGAGTATATTTTTACCCTTCCTTCAAACTGGAAGGTTATCTCGACAAAAGATATGCAGAAATTACAAAAACAAATGCAAGAAAAAATGCAGTCTCAAAAAGCTGCATCCCTTCATTAATTATATTTTCTTCAGAAAAGACGTCCTGAGCGGCGTCTTTTTTTAGTCTTTTATTTTTAGCATTTCATCTAGTGGTACACGTGGAGCTCGATATTCATTAACTCTTGTTGCCATATCGGCATATCCTAATGCTATACCCATGGCAAGCCATTCAGAATCAGGGATATTCATAATTTCTTTAACTGATTCAGGGAATTTTACAATTTCATAAGCTGGCATTGAGTCAATCCCCATTCCTCTAGCTGCTAACATCAAAGTTTGACCAAAAGCACCCAAGTCATAATCTGACCATTGATTTGAATCTTTAGGAATGGTTAAGTAACAAATTGCTGGCGCATCGTAAAGACGTGTCTGTAAATCTTGACGTGTCATATTAGACAACTCTGGATTTTCCCAAAAATGTGCAGTTGCTTCATTGTGCTTTAGCATATTTTCTCTGGGAAACTTAGCCCAATCTTCTCGGTGAGTAGTTGGCCAATCCGGATTTGCCTTAACACCATTCTTAACATTTTCAGCATGGCGCTTTTTAACTGCTGCTAGTGTATTACCGGTTGCAATATATACCTTCCAGGGTTGTGAATCTACCCATGAAGGTGCATGTTGCGCTAACTCAACAACTTTTTCTAAACTTTCTCTTGAAATTTTATCATCTGGGTTAAATAAACGAACTGCATGCCGAGTTAAAATTGCTTCTTCTACGTTCATCATATATTCCCTCTTTATTGTATTAATATCTTATATTTTAACCCTTTTATGACTATAAAAAAAAGCTGCAACCACTTCTGATTACAGCTTAACATGACCTAATGAAGAAAATAAATTGTTACACTTCTTAGGAGGTTCAATGTGACGAAATCACACTAATATTGATATTAAAGCAAAACCATTGATAAATCAATAATTTTAGATGTTGACTAGTTGCCATCAAATGCCACTAAATGTCAATTATTGCCACTAGTTTGTCCCTTTTCTGTCCCTTTTTAAAGACCTAATTGCTTTCTTCTTTCTGCTACATACTCTTCAATATTAGCTAAATCTTCTTCAGTCGCTAAATTCAATATGAAGCTTTTAGCAGTTGAACGTTTATTGATGTATAATTTTCTAGCTTTATTTTTTTCGTCCCATTTTTTATTAGCTTTAGCTCTTGCTTCTGTAATTTTAGCCATTTAAAATACCACCTTCCAGAGAACCAGTAAAGTTATTATTGTACCTAAAACAATTAAAAACCTTCTTGGATAAAATTCAAATTTCATCTCTTTATTGTTATATTTCTTCTGAATTTTTAGATTTTTCATTTGTAAAATTCCTTTTTGCTTAGTAAAATGAAGATATAGAAAAGGAAGGGAGTTCCGTTCCCTCCCTCTTCAATTATTAGCTCCATTCAATGGAGATTTCGTAAACCAAGAACCAAAGATTGATTTTGAAGTGCATCTTTATTCTTGGTTTTTTCTTATGCATTTTTTTCTTCATCTTAAATTCTCCTTTCTATCCTGTATCGTTTTCCTCCTTTCAATTATTATAATACACGCTTTAGCGTACATTGCCAATAAAAATCATAAAAAATAATACAAAAAAATAGCCACTCCAGAGAAATCTCCAGAGTGGCTATTAGTGTAGGATTTAGAACGCACCTAGCCAGTCCTACTAAACTAGATTACGTTAGCTAAGCTCACGTAGAGTTTCTTAGCTTGGTCAAATCCATTATATCAAATTATTTAAATGTTCCCCATGCTTCTGTACCAACTCGACCAACTAAGTATCCATCATGCCCGTTCTCGCGTGGTTGTTGTAACCATACACGTCCAGCATTATCTCTAGCCCAAGCATTATATTTAACTTCTGAGCCTGCTGGTAAAGTAGCAATTAGTGTGCTTTGTGTAGTAGCACCCCAGCGTAAGTTAATAGCTCCACCAGTGATAAAAGTGCCTTGTTCTTCATGCCAAGTCATGCCTAAGCTATCAGTCCATGTTTTCTCTTGTGTAGAAGATGGAACAGATTGAGAAGCTGGCTTACCACTATTGGATTGAGACACGTTCTCGCTAGCATTAAATAAGTTATTGCCATTATCTGTTACTGTAATTGATCCATCTATCTTAAAATCTAAAAGGTTATCGGTGTATTGCCATGCGTCTACGTATTTTGCAGATGGGAAGTAATTGAAGTCTGGATTCTTGTCATCTGGTGCGCCATTAGCTTTAACGTATGCTGCTAACCAGAACCAATCCATATAAGGCTTAATTGCTTCAAGGTCAAAGCTTGGTAATAAATATTTGTAAGTGTAAAAACCAGGTTTAAAACCAGCGTCTCTTAAAGTTTTCAAAAATACAATTACTGCGCTCGTTGGCATTCCTTTAATTTCGGCATCAAGAATCATTAAAGTATTAGGCTTTACATTAACTTGGCTCTTGGCACTATCAATAAAGTACTTAGCTTCACTAGAAGCTTGCGCATCATTAGTGAAACGACCAAAGTGATAGAATGCAAAGCCATTAACGCCGCCTGCTGCTGATTTATCAACTAAATCATGAATATAAGGGTTTACGTAGTTAGTGCTTTCGCTAATCTTTACAATTGCTTTCTTGACCCCTAACTTCTTGTAGTCGTCTACTATTAGATCTTTTTGAAAGCTTGATAAATCGACAAATATTTCTCTTGCCATGTTTATAGTTTCCTTTCCTGAATGAATTAAAAATATATTGATTATAGGTGCACATAGTTATTTAGTTTCTAATTTACTAGCATCAATATGTCCATTGACCATAGCTGTACTAGTCAGGTCAGCTATTTTATTGCCATCAATTTTTGTAGCAACATTAGTTTGACCAGCGTTTTTTACTTCGCTGTCATACATATGCTGTACATAATTGCGTACTGTATCGCGACTGATTGGTACGTTTGGATAAAGCTTTGCTAATTGACTATAGACTTCATCTGTCGCGTCAGTTAGCTTCTTTGAGCCTTCTTTATCGTCAAGGGATGCTTGATAAGTAGTTGCCTTTAAAGCTAATTCCCCTACTGTTTCTAAAACTGTCGCAAGCTTAGGGTGAGTGAGCTTTAATTTTTCCAATTTCTGCTTATTCATGCTGTAAGCAGTAGCCATTCCAGCTACTAATAAAACTACAATTGCCCAAATTAAATTAATATCTAATCTCATTTTCGTAATTCCTCTCTCAATTTTTCATTCTCTTCTTGTAGATGCTTAACCTGTTTCTTGTAATCGTCACGTTCGCTTTTTAATTCTTCGACAATATCTTGGAAAGTATCTCGCTTGTTTTTATGATATGCGTTATATGCAGTTATTAGCACTCCTAAGAATGTTCCAAGAGCACCGATAATTAGGTCTACATGCAAGCGAAGCACCTCCTAGCGATCATGAGCTACATGCAAAATCAAAAGAAAAAGGACTACATCGCCAATGACGGTGTGTCCCATTCTGAATTCAGATGTAAAGATAATGTGTCCTAATTGCAAGAATGCCAAGCCTAATACAATACCTCCACATACTACTAAAAGCGTACGAATTAATAAGGTATCGTCAGGTCTAAATGCAGTAGCAAAAAATAGCACTATGCCAACTAGCAAAATAAAAATATCTATTCGCCAGTCATTGAGCGCGCTTTGCAAATTAGGCGGCCAAAAGAAATAATGACGATCGTACCAAAGTGAGCCGCCAATAGCGATCATAGTTATTGCAATAATTACCTGAAGGTCATTAAGCTTGAGGTTGACTAAGTACCGTTTCAGCTTGGCCATAGTCCTCACCTGTGATTTCTTTATATCCTTCTTTGCTAAGAATGCCTTGTTGAACATAGCTTCGAAAAGTTAAGTTGGCTTCTTCTTTTTTGCCAAACCATCCCCAGTTATATTGATTCTTCCATGATTCAATTAGCTCTCTTTGAACTTCTGCGATCATTGCTTGTAAATCCATTTTAAAATCCTCCTATTTTGCTACTTCATTATTATTGGATTGTGAGTTTTTACTTAACGCAACCATCATTCCACTTAAACTAGCAACCATTCTGTTAGTTTGTTGTACAGTAGTTTGAAGTTGATCCATAACCTTATCGCTGGCTTCCGCACTTTGCAAAGTGTCCTTGTGGGCTTCTTGCAAGCTAGTAATACTTCCTTCAAGGGTCTTCAAACTTTCGGTAACTGCTGTCAAACGTTGCCCGTAAGATTCTTCGCTGGTGTCGTACCATTCGCCTTTCATCCAATCATATTTTGGAGACTTCAAGTTTGGATCAGGTGGAGTTACTACTAAAGGATATTGATTAGCTGTAATTTCATCAGTTGATGTAATTACCCTAAAAGGCACATCATCGTTTGACCAATAATAAGTCTTCATAGTTGTAGCTGTACCAGCTGTTTTTGCTTGTTCTACATTTTGACTAATTTCTTCTGTCATTTTAAATTCCTCCATAAAAAAATCCCTAACTGTTTGGTTAAGGATTAAAAATATTAAATTTAAATAGTCGTATTCGTGTAACTATGCCATTGACCCGACTCATTAAATAATTTACGGCCATAAAGGTCATCTCCCTCATATACAGTTTGATATTGAGTTTGACCATCTAAATTAGTGACCTTCAAAAATATTGTGTGACGATTGTCTGTTTTGTATGGCCCATTTTGAATAAAACAATTAACGAACTTTACAATCCCTGTTTCTTTATAATCATTGAAGTCTACGGTTTGATTACTGATAGTTCCTGATGGGCTATCATAGTCAACGCGGTGTTGAAACATAGTTTGTTGCATGGTAAAGCCTTGCAATCTATCAGATAGATCCGTAACTCTATTCATCATAGCGAATTGATTCCATAGCGGATATGAATTAGTAGTTTTAGAAACAGTTCTTACAAAACGTTCAGGTCCCTGGTCAACAGTCTGATAAATGGTGTTGTCATCATATTTAATCACAGTTAAATAGTACCATCGTCTTGTAGTATCAGGCCATGGTCCATTGATAGTGGCACAATTACCGATCTTATAAATTCCTGTATCCAGATAAGGATCACTATTTAAATTGATAGCTGTATTCAATGCTTGATCTGTTGGATAGCGATAATCGGTATGGTTTCGAACATCTCGATAAGCTCTGGCAAAAGTAGCTAATGTTGCTTGATCTACTAGCCCAGGCTTTCCAGCCTGTTCTACTGTCGTAGGACCTGGCTGATCGGTTTCAATATTATAGTCTCTAATAACATTCACATTTAGATCGCTTTTTTGTGCTACATCAGGCTTACTTCTAATATTATTCCAACCTACTGATCCCGTATAGTATCCATCCATATTAATTGCAGCTACTTCGTCACCATCAGCACGTCTAAAAGAAATGTGATTAGAATCATCATCACCTAATTGAATAGCTAAATCTAGATTGTCGCCGGCGTTGTTATCGCCAAAAATCTTGATGCTATCAGATGCACCATTCCATTGGATTCCACCAATATTGCCCTCATGAGCATTATAGGGACTTTGCGCATCCCAATTAATCCAGCTTCCCTTCTGCATGTTGCCACCAGATAATGACAATTTAGTAGCTAAATCGCCAGCATTTGTGATTCGTTGCCAGTCAGTAAAGGTATTGCCATTGTACCAGCTACGAACATATACCTGATTTTCCTTTTTAGCATGCAGCATTTGTGTTCCATTTTGCATGCCATCTGAGTTTACCGTTATATCAAACCATGCTGGTATTGGAGAATTAGCTATTCCATCAGTTCCCCTAGCATGGTACATTCCTGGAGTCTTTATGGTATTGAGATCAGTATTATTTTTTATGGCTACTATTGGTACATGCTCTTGAACGGGTTTTAAAAGCCAATTACCAATCTTCCAAGTAAAATGGATGCCATCATTTAATCCGCCAGTGTTTAGTTCAATGAACACGTCAGTGACATTATTAGTATCAAAAGTAAGGCAAAACAATTCTTTATTGACTGGATCAGCTGGCAAATCTTGATAAGCCAAAATATTATCAGTATTATTTTTATCATAAACTGACACTCTAAACTTATAATCATTATCAGCTATCTTAGTTAATTGCTTTGAATTTTCCCATTCAAAGAACAATCTATACAAGGTATTAGGTGTCAAGTCGCTAACTTCTAGCATTGATCTTTCAATACCAACAACACCAGTATAGTCATAGATATTCATTCGACTAACATCATCATAAGATATTCTAGCAGCAGCGATCATTTCGTTACTATTCCCCCACTGAGTCATATTAGATTTAAGCTGGACCCAACCTGGCTCAGAATTAAATATCCATTTTTTTAGTTCTAAATCTTTAGCAAAACTGGTCCAATCTATTTGGCCTAGACTTGCTCTTAGTTCGTTTACCTTGGCTTGAACTGCATCGGTTTTAGCATTCATATCTGGCAACTTCTTATTCATCAAGTCGGTTAACTCATTGATAATATTGCCAAATTTAGTTGTTAAATCCTGAACAGTATTATTTAAACTATTAGTTTTAACCTGCCATTCTTTAACAATTCGACTAAAAGTATCATCCCAAGAGTGCTGTTTTGCATTCCAATCAGCTTGGTCTTTATCAAGCACTTGCTTCGCATTGTCTTTGATTGCTTGGATAGTGTCTTGGGCTTGTTTATCAATGTTAGCTTTATCACCGTTCCACTGACCCCATATCTGGTTCTTGTTATTCGTCCAGTCCTGGTTAATAGCATTCTTTTGATTTGTGTAGTCTTGCTGACGAGCATTTTGTGCAGCCTTAAATTGATTTTGAAAATCAGCACTTAAAGAATTGTATTGATTACGGAAGTTCTGCAACTCTTGATCAAGTTGCTGTTCCGCTTTTTGCAATTCAGCCTGAAGTTCACCATCAGCTTGTTTAAGCAAGGTTTCCATCTGTTGCTTTAACTTTTCAAGGTCTGCAATGTAAGTCGTATTGTAAACCGTACACTTTAAGCCGTCTCTAACTTCAATATAGAAGTCAGTAGTTGAATCAATCTTCGACCCATTAGATTTATCAATAATGTCAAACCAAGCCGTACCTCTTGCAGAATGAACTTGATCGTGTAACTGATAAGTAATATGCCCTATTCTTTCATCCACGATTTCGACGTTATCATCTGAAACAAACTTATTGCCATCTTTATTTTCATTAAAGACGAGAGATTTATTTGTTAAATCGTATGGCGTTCCATCAGGATTGAGAATAAACGATTCTAGTATTTCACCTTTATCACTATCTCTTACCTCCACTCGACTTAAATTGGTCGTTTGTTTGTTCGTGCTTAGTGTCACTGCTTGGAGCATTCTTTTCGCCTCCTTTCAATTGATCTCTCATTCTAATCTCGTTTTGTAATTGTTCGATTACAACGTCTTTCCTAAAATTTAAAAGCTCTAAACGTGCAATTTCGTTTAGAGCTTTTGTTAAAACGGCATCATTATTCAATTATTTCACCTCAATCTAATGGATTCGCCCACCACGTTGCTGACGAATCCAAGCTATATCGGAAGCATACAGGTACTGACTACCAATTTTTAGTACTCCCCAGTTTTGATCCCAATCAAAAGCAACTTTTTCTTTACCAGGTGCTGTGTAAGAAAAGCCATGGTCACCCGACATAACTGCAACTTTTCCATCACCACCAATAGATCTAATGTAAGAATCACCATCAACAGTAATACCTTCAAGCTTAACGCCAGTGATCGTACCACCAGTAATTCTTTCAGCAATTAGCCGGCCTTGACTGTCTATGGCACTTCTAGCAACCCCATCGCGTCCAACGTATTCTAAGCCTTCGGCATTGAAACGGAGATATCCTCCACCATTGCTTAAAGCTCGCAATTCAGTTGGTTTTTGCCAGTTAGGATAAGCGGTAATTTCGCCACCGCCACCACCTGCGATCCAATTGTGGACGTCTTGAACAGTCGTGTTTATGGAAGTAATCATCTTATTTAGCCTGTCGTAACTATCTCGCCAAGCTTGATCGTCCATACCTAATTGTCTAGTCAATTTAAGCAATCCAGCTTTTTGGTCTTGATCCTTTTCTTCCATTACTTGCTTTAATTCGCCAAACAAGTGAGTTGCTCTTTTAGTAGCAGTCGTTGTATTCTTAGCCACCATATTAGTAACAAAATTGTTTAAAGCATGATCGTAACTAATAGGCAATTGCCCAATGGTGATACTAGTTGCAATTTCTCTAACAGGATCCCAAGTTATGGAAGTGCATTGAGCTTTTTCAAAAATACCTACTTCATCAAATAAAACACTCACATAGTCGTATAAATCTACTTGGGTTAGCTTTTGAAAACCGCCCTGCATCTGTTCATACGAAACTGTAAGAGAAATAGTTGGATAACCAATTCGATATTCTTTCATATACGCTTCTGCTACGGCCAATAATTTCTCTTTGTCATTGCCAATTCCATAAGATGATAAATCTACCGCTTGGACTCTCAACGGTGCATTAGTGACTCTAGCAAACTTAGAAATAAGTACAGTACCATCAAGTTCAAGCGTTTCTTCGCTGACTTCTGGTTCTGCATTAGAGTTATCTTCTCCTGGTGCAACATCTACAGCGTGAGCAAAACTAAAGAAGTCGGAGTTAATCCATTCATTCGTTCCAACTTCATAAAATGATTTACCTTGACTTGTTGACTGTGCCGTTATTCTTAAGAGGCTTCCTAAAGCATAATATTTACCAGTTGGACTTAATCCACTAGGATCACTATATACAGGAACTTGAGCCGTTTTTTGAATATTTGCTTTTTCTGCATCCTCTTCTTTATATTCGACAGTTCCCGGTTCTTTAAAGCTTACAGTATCGCCAGCCTTAACCCATAGTTCTCTCCCGCCTGATTGCCCGATGTGATACCATTTAGCACCGCCAGAATCAGTTGAAATATCGTAAATCGGATATTGTCCCCGATTATTCCAATTGACTGCACTTCCTGTTCCACCAGGACCAGACATTACAGTTACGTTTCCGTTAATACTTAAACGACCATATGCTTTTACAGTTGCATAATCGCCAGTTTTTGACAAAACAAAATATTGAGATGAAACCCATTGCGTATCCCTATTTCCTAAGTCGTACCAAATGGTTCCATTAATATCTTTAGCTTTCCAATAAATTTTATAGCTTGTACCATTATTTAAATACTGACCACTCTTATGACCCCCAAAAGGCGAGGTATAAAGTGGTACCTGTCCCGGTCCAGCATATGAAATAGTACCTACACCGTCATTTTTTACAATTATTCCAGTAATATCATCTGAAACTTCCAAAGTTCCCTGTGCATTTACTTTGTTAACGACATAGTTACCTGATTTATCAAAAGTAACTAAACTGGCTTCGACCCAACCGCCTGTATCTGTTTTATACCAAGTATCGTTGTTAATCGTTTGCTTATCTGTCTTAGCAACAAACTTCAAATACTCGCCATTTTTAATAGTATTGATTGGCGTGTGCCCTTTGAAAGGACTGCTAAATAAGCTAATCGTCCCATTAGCTAAATATTGAACAGTTGCTTTACCATCAAAAGGCTCGCCTTCTGGTTGTGGTTGTTCTTCGGGAGAATAGGTTACATACGGCATAATTGCATTATATGTTCCGCTCGTAGTTTCATCCCTAGTAATGGATTGCATATTACGACCATACTTAATTACTACTCCCTTATCTTTACCTGCATGTTTCAGCATTGTTAGATAATAGTTATTAAACCTAAATTCTCCATTGTATAAAGCTTCCATTGTGTTAGTGGTTTGATCCCCAGCTTGGTCAGCTCCAAAAATAGCAGCATTAGCATTACCTAACTCTTTAAAGTTCCAGCCTAAGTTTGCGACGGTAGGAATATCACTAGCAAAACCTAACCCTGAAACAGGCCATGCCAAAGCATCGCTAATTAAATCAAATGCTCTATTCGGCCCAGCATGTGCTTCACTGATATCCTTTTTGAGAGGAATATTCGATAAATCAGACCAGACATGATTAGCAGTAATTGAAATTGAAGTCATACTCTTAGATACGTCTACAATTCTAAATTGTTGATTTCTTTCATCATCTTCTAGTCCCATATCAGCCACAATTACCATGCCCTCAGTTATGTCTTTGCTTAAAGATGCATTAATCGGATAAGTCATTGCTAAAGTAGGTATCTGATTTCTATTTTTAGTAATTGAAATAGTAAGTAAATCCTTAAGTGATCCCAGACCTTCAGTATTAAAGTCAGAAATATATGTTTCATAAAGTCGAGGAATCATACAATTGCTCGCCTCCATCTTGGTTGATATTCAAACTTAGAATAATTACCTGATAGTGAAATACTATTTTTACCGGGTATTAATTCAGGGTACTCATGATTTGGCAAGATTGCTCTACTAGTTCGCAACTCTGTCATTGATTTGTAAACCAAACATTTCTCACTATCTATAAATAATTCATTATCTATATCTTTAAATTGATAAGCTAAACCATTAATCGTCAAAGTAAAGTCTCCATTACCTACGATATGAAAAATAGGTAGTGAATTCCATTTAGTAGGATTATAAACTGGACTACTTGGTACGTTTTGATAATTAATAGCTTCATCATTAATTAAAAAAGGTTTGCATGCTAAGCTCATAGTAACGTTAGCCCAAGTTTCATTAGTTGGAGTAACAACAGGGCTTTCACTTACAAAAGCTTCCCAGTGCCAGCCTTTAAACGGTTCAAAGTAAAATGGCTCAGACTTTACAAATTTATCTTTACAAGTCAGCCAGTCTCCGAAGTCCATGCCCCAAGTAAACCAATCTTTATAGAAAGTCGGGCGCTGAACAACAAAAGTAATTTGTTGGGTTATGTCTGTATAGCTCAAATTATCATTGATATATGAACCATTTACTCCCACAACTGACGTAAGTGAAACATTCCGTTTGGTAGTAGCTTGAACTAATGGATAAACTACCATAGCACCATAGTAATCAGAACCTGTTCCATGATAAATTAATCTACCTAATGACACTTATACCCTTCTTTCTATTAATTGAATTCAATCGCATTCTTGCATTTACAACTTCGGTAATTGAATTACCTAAAGCTTGTTTATCTACATTTATGCTAGTTTCAACTGTTGCGGGAGCTGTAAGAATAGCAGTAAGTAAATCGATAATCTTATCAAGCTTTTCGCCTAAACTTCCAGTATTCACAGTAGTTGGTTGAATATTGTCTCTAGCTGCAACAATTGCAGCAGTCTTGCCAAGCAATTCGTAAGAACGACTAGATTTAACTGCTGATAATGGAATAGCCATTTCTGGTCCAGCTTCGCCAAAAATAGAAGGTTGGTTAGCAATTCCACCATTTGCATATCTTGCATGACCAGTTGGTCCCCAACCTGCTCCAAAGTGAATATCATTGCGCCAATTAGAATCATTGAATAAAGCAAGCAATTGATCCCAGCCATGATAAATATTTCCATGGCCTCTAACTTTATATGCATTAAAAGTTCTTGTCTTATATTGCAATAATCCACGAGCTGGACCAGAACCGTCACCATCTGGATCAGCTCCTGGCTGTACAGCGCTAGGATTGCCTCTAGATTCACCAGCAATCATTGAAATAATCTTTCTGATTTCTGTTGGAGTAACTGAGGTATGCATTGTTTCAGCAGCCTTTTTAATGTCTTCGCCCCAACGATCAGCCCCTGTACCATTTGGATCTTTCTCATCGCCACCAAGACCAAACAAATCACCAATCTTGCTAATGAAACTAAAGAATCCTTTCAGTGGTTTCAACTCTTTAATAAATTTCTCTAAACCAGAGTTTGCTTTGACGTCTCCATCTCCACTCTCATTCTTTAAACCAGGAATACGACGATAGCTTACTGCTCCTTCCTGGAAGTCTGATATCTTTGCCATACCTATACCAGAGCTTGGATTCATTGCCGACCAAATCTTTCCACCACCGGCATAAACACCAACGTGGTTACGACCTCCAGGTCCAAAGAATACTAAATCTCCGATTTGTGGATCTTTAACTGCACGTGAAGCTGAATACTGATCTCCAGAATAATGAGGAAAGCTTTTACCGAATGCTTTCTCTAAGGCATACTTAACTAATCCTGAACAGTCGAATGAATCTGGTCCTTCGGCACCCCATACATATGGTTTATCTTTACCATATTTTTCAACAGCACCTAGTAATCCTCCTTCTGCTTCACCATCAAGAGAACTAGATACCATATTCCAAAGAGTTTTCCAAAAGGCACTTACTTGTTTCTTACCTTTATCAAATCCTTTGGTAATCATAGTATGAAATGCACCACGAGATAGGCCTTTAACACCAGTCCATTTAAAAATACCATCTAAGTACTTTTGTGGACCAGAGACAATCTTTTTAGCTAAATCAAAGAACTTCTTCATGCCATCCATAGTGTTCTTAGCCCATGAACCAATGCCACCGAAGAAGTTACCTACGTTCTTGCCAATATTGCTAAAGAAACTACCAATACCACCATTTGCAAAGCGAGCAATCCCCATAGCATTCATTAAGTTCTTAGTATCAGTTGCATTAAGAATTTCATCACCAGGCATAAGCATTGTAGTAGTATTTCGACCTTGGAAAATACCAAATTCTCCAGTTGCTGGACGGTAAAGAGCTTCCTTATTGCCAGTTTCTGGTGAATCATTACCATCATTAACCATTGCTAATGTTGGTTCAGTAATCGCTCTACGCTGAGATCCAAAATAGCCAGTACCAGTAGCAAAGTGAGATAGCTTTTTAACAGTAGAATGACCACCACCAAAGAAGTAAATCACATCATTAACAGCACCAATACCACCATTAACAATATCAATCAAGCCATTCATGGCATTTTTGCCTAGCTTCTGCATAGCCTTCCACATATTGGAAAAAATATTTTGGATTCCTTTACCTAAATTAGACCAGCCATTTTGCCATTTTCTATTAAAGCCATCAAACCAGGAATGCATATTACTTCCCCACTTTGAAGCGTTTGACTTCATATCTGACCATTTTTTAGCTGTATCACGCTTAATTGAATCCCATTTATCAGCAAAATTATGGGCTATTTTATGCAATTGATCTCCAGTAGTCTGTTTTAAAGCATCTAGCATATTGCCATGATTCTTCTTTAAGTTTTTTTGGAAATCATTAGAAATATCAGTTACATAACTATGGTGTTTCAACCACTCTTTGCCAGATTTATCCCTATACTCTTTATCTTGTCCTAAAAGTTTTTTCGTGCCTTCACTAGCTATTTTTTTGGAGTTTGTCCAAAAATCTCCCACTGACTTATGAAGATTGTTCCAATGAGAATCCCATGTCTTTTTTGCATTCTTAGACCAGGATTTAAAGCTTTTTTGTAAAGACTTAGTCCCTTTATCATAATTTTTCTTAGTGTTCTTAGACCATTGGGAAACAGCTTTTTGAGTATTCTTCCAATGATTATTCCAAGGCCTACTAAAATCTCTAGTCCATTTCTTAGTTTGCTTAGAAATATCCTTATAAGCAGTTTGAAATAGTTTTCCCTTTTGAAATGCCTTTACATATCTATTTTTAGGAATAGATTTGAAGAAATCACCTAGGTTTGAATTAAATTTCTTAAAGAAGTTGTGACCATTTTTCAGAAAGTTATCGTAGCCTTTCTTAATATTAGGTCCAAGTTTCTTTATAAAGTTCTGTGAGTTTTTAACTGTTTTATCTAAGTTTTTCTTAGAATCTTTACCAAATTTTTCAAAGCCTTTACCAACTTTTTTCCAGTAATCATTCCAAGCTTTTTGCTGTTTCTTTTGGTTTTGTTCTCTAAGCTTATCAATTTTTTGCCATTCTTTTTGAGATTTTTGGTTAGACTTTTTAATGCCTTTCCACCAAGAATCAATGCCCTTGCTCATCTTGCCGAAAGCATCTTTAGTAGACCAGCCTAAGTTTTCAAGCGACCAGAAATTTTTAGGCGGCTTTTTAGATTTCCAACCATTCAAAAATTCTTTGGTTGCTTTACCGCCCCAGCCACCAGCTACCTTACCAATCTGAGAACCGATTGCTGCACCAGCAGGACCACCAAAGAATAAACCAATACCGCCACCAATTGCAGAACCTATTCCTTTTCCTGCATCTTGGTATTGCTTCATTGATCCTTTCTTATCTTTGAATGCTGAAAGGATAGATGAACCAGCATCTAAAGCAACACCTACACCTGCTACACCAGTAGCAACTTTACCAGCTGTTGACAAGCCACCAAATCCACCAGCAGATTTTAAAGATTGAAATGCACCGCCAAAAGACTTACCAGATAACGCATTGCCAGCTAAAGATTTAATTTTGCCAAAAACAGTTGAAGCAGTAGAACCTAATTTAGCTAATGCGGCTTCTGGTCCTTTCAGTTCTTTAATTGTATCTAAACCCTTAAAGCCTGCATGAAGTGCCTTAACCCCTTTATAAGCTTTAACACTACCACTAGCAATTGAAAATAAACCACTTGTAACTGGTTTCAAAGTCTTAATTGCTGCAATAGCAATAATTGCCTTAGAAATCCATTGAATCGCTTCTTTATTTTTAGCTAAGTTATCTAATACCACTCTTAATTGTTTCAGAGGGTCTTTTGACTTTAAAGCATTCTTACTAGTTAAACCAAAGGCTTCAGCAATATCAACAATTATTTTAGAAAGAGTCTTCCAAGTATCTATTGCAATATCTTTGGTAATGGACATAAGATCAGACCCAATACCTACAATATCGCCTTTGTGCTTAACAATATAGCCTAGTGCTTGCATACCAAGCTTAGCTACTTTTTTGATAGCAACCCCTAGCATCTCTGCACCGTCTTGTACTGGCTTTGACTGCATTAATTCAGCTAACTGTTGCATTACTGATGTCTTCGCATCAAATAATGGTTGGGCCATTTTAGCTTTTAAGCTATTCCACGATTCCTGCATTGACTTTGCAGCTCCGCCTTGGGTTTTTCTGAAAGCTTCAAAAGCCTTACCACCATCTTGACCCGCTTTTTCAACTAACTCTTCAAATTGTTTAGTTGACATTTTGCCAGAAGCGACCATCTTGCCAAATGCTTCTTCTGACATTCCAGCCGCTTTAGACAAAGCCGCACCTAATCCCGGAGCTTGCTTACTCATTCTTTGCCATTGTATTGCTGAAACTTTAGAGCCACTGAGAGCTCTAGCCATTGCACTTGATAGCCCAACCATTTCGCCAGAAGTCATCTTAGTCGCATCCCCAATGGTTGCAATACTTTTAGACAAAGCTAAAGTATGCGACAAATTACCATTAGTTAAACGATTCATATTTAACTGTAGCTGATGAACTTCGTCCCCAGTCATTGCAGTATTAGACTTCAAATAGCCCATTTGATCTACTAAGATCTGAGTATCATTTTTATTTTTACCTAATCCAGCCCACTGCGCTCGAACTTTACCAATTACACCATCAAGCTGCATCCCTGATGTAATAGTTGATTTTAGTCCAGAAGTTAATGAACTAAAACCTGAAGAAACAGCATTACTTAAAAGGTTTGCACTAAAAATCTTTTTAAACAAAGAATGCGTCTGTTTAGCTTCTCCATTGACTCCAGTAATTTTAGATTTAAATCGATCAAAAATTGATGGATTAGCCTTCTTCATCTCTGAAGATAAGCCTGACATTTCAGACTTAGTCTTAGCTAGACTTGTGGCCGTTTCATCTACACGTACTTTCTGACGTCTATATGCTTCACTAGATTTACCAGCCTCAGAGGCAATCTTAGATAATTCATTAGATTGGATCTTATAAACTTGATTTAATTTGTCGTATTCACGTGATAAGCCAGACAATTTAGCTTTATTGGCTTCTTCATGTTTGCCTTCTGCTTCAAGTCTTCCAACATAAGCATTACTTGATTCAGTAATTTTCTTTAGCTCACTTTGCGCGCTTGCTAATCCTGACTTGTAGTAATCAAGCGAGTTACGAGCTTTTTCTTGTTGCTGACTTAATTTAGCAATTCTAGTAGTAGCGTTAGCAACATTGCGTTCAGCAGTAGCAATTTCTTTTGAATATCTTTCGTATTCATTGCGACCTTTTTCTGTGGTTGTGTCAACCTTAGCTTGAGCTTCTTTTAGGCTATTTAATTCTGACTTATTACGCTCTAATAAAGATTGTTGTTTCTTTAAAGTATCGCCTAGTCCTTCGTATTTAGCTTTAGCTGCGCCTAATTGGTCTCCAGCTGACTTTAATTCAGCAACTTGTGCCTTCCATGCACTAGTAGCAGATGAGACTTCATTCTTTAAAGATTTAAGCGTTTGAATCGGTTGTTCGCCATCTAAAGAAATTCGTGTATTAAAGTCTCCAACTGGTATTTTTCCTGCCATTATTTAACCTCCTTTCTAGTTTTTCCTTGTGTCAATTGGCTTAAAGCATATTCACTGGCATCTACTGGGCGATCTTTACGGCTTTGAGCTTCCATAATTTGTGCCCAGCGGTCTGTGTCAAATGCTTCTATTTCATTGGGTGAAACATGACCATTAACAATAGCGTCTTGCTCAGTGTAATCAATGTCCTCAACAAATTCTGACCAAAACTTATTTATTTCCCACAGAGTTACTTTTCTTATCTGATTCAGAAACCTCTGAATCTTCTTTAATATCTAAAATTGCAAACATAAGCTTTTTAGCAACTTTAGCAATATCATCAGTACTTAAATCCTGATTTTCAAATTTTTGCTTTCTGGCTTTAGTATTAATCCCTGCTAAATCTTCAATAAAAGCTAAGTATTTTTCTGTAATTTTAAGTTCAGTTTCAGAAGTTAAAGTAACTTGGTTTACTTGCGGT
>OKSF01001275.1_pt1 | contig 20844 bp, 19 predicted proteins | sample 1606061 | NCBI WGS metagenome assembly OKSF01 (sample SAMEA3541567, study PRJEB24748) | human gut metagenome | biome: human gut; feature: human-associated habitat; material: faeces | place: China | collected 2012 | reverse complement strand
AGCTCTGCCTTGATCGCACTGTCAATACTCTGTACTTTTGCCGAAGGCTGATAATCAACCGTTCCATATAGGAATTCATGAAGCATTTTCACATTTGTAAGTAGATCTGTGGGAATCACAATACTTCCTTTTCCTGGAATGGTATCCGTTGTCTTTTCCATCGGAAATCCTGTTGTCTCCGCGATCTTATATTTCGCAAACGACTTTGCGTAATTTAAGATTTCCGTAATACTCAGGCTTGTCTTTATTTTCGGAAATACCTGATCGATAATTTTATTGATTGTCACCAAATCACTTTTTACGGCTTTTTCAGCAATTTTCTCAATTACTCTTCTTTGTCGCTCTGTTCTTGTGAAATCACTTCCCGCCGTAGATCGGATACGCGCATAAGTTGTAGCCTGAACTCCATCCAATGTCTGTAATCCGGCCGTCGTGATATGGTTCGCAGCCTTGCCTGCAACTGCACCTGTCTCATCAATAAACTCGTTGATATACTGAACTTCCTCTTCCTGAATCTCAATCTCAATGCCGCCAAGCAAATCTACAACATCTGAAACAGCAGTAAAATCGACGGTCACAAAATCCTGTATATCCAAATCAAGATTCATATTCAGCATATTGATTGCCTGCTCGGCACCACCATAACTGTACGCCGCATTGCATTTCTGAAGTGTTCCGTCTGAAAGATCTAAAAAACTGTCACGATACACAGACACAAGCCTGACTTCTTTTGTCTCATTGTTCAAGCTGGCAACAATCAGACAATCTGTTCTCGTTCCCTTTTCCATCTCTCCTTCTCTCGAATCCACTCCAAAAACAGCAAAATTCGTATATCCCACGCCCACATCTTCTTCCAGATCATTGACTACAATCTTTTCCTTCGGAATCACTTCTCGCTTTACCTTTCCAAGTTTTGCAGTCACATAGAATCCCGCTGATGCTGCAAGGCAAATAATAACGCCGCTGATGCACAAAGCAATCTTCTTTCCCCTGCTCAGGCGTGTGAACCAGTTAGTTAATCTCCCCTTCTTTCCTTCCATATGAGTTTCCCCTTTTCTTTTGCTCAAAATCAGTTGATATTATCATACACTAAAATCTTTTTATCAGCAAGTATGAGGTGCTTTTTACTGCATCCTATCGCAATAAAAAACGGAACTGTAACTACAACTGCATATGCATATCGGAACTCCGCAAACACCGGTGTCGCAATCATAAGTGAAGCCACGATTGCAAGCACAGGGAAAAACACTAAAATTTTCTGTTTTTTGAAAATGCTGATCCAAAACATCGCAATTGCGATCCATGTATAAATCCCAATTCCCCAAAACCATGCTATTACCGGCATCGCATAAAAGAAACCTTCCACTTTTTCCAATCCAGCCTGAAATACTGATGGTAATTTTGAATCTCTTACCATTCCAAATGTATTATCTTTAACCTCTGTCGACACAGCCCAGTATTCCACTCCGGGACACCAAAATCCTCTCGTCTGATCGATCTGTGCTTTCAGATATGTTCCTGGATATTTCATTCCAAGCTCCAGCCATAATTTCAAATACTCTTTTGCATGTTCCTTAATATAATCCTGATTTCCTTTTTCTCGCACCAACGTTTTAATCGGATCTGAGATTGTACTGTCATACTCTTTTGGCACCCGTTCCAAATCTACAACTTTACTCAATAATTCTTCCTGTTCCTGGGTCAGTTCTCCTCCATCTGTAATAACACGTGCAATGTGCTGTGCAGGAATGGATAGCGCTTCAATCGTATCCGGTTGTACCACTTTATAGTGCTCCATAACAGGCCCCTTCACAAACATTACAAGAAACACAGTCGCAATACAGATGAGTCCCGTCTGAACTCTTTTTTTCTTCATGAAAAATATAATAAACGGAATACACAGCACATATGCATAAAATCCGTTGCTTCTTAAAAGACTTATAAGAATGCCTGTTATGAAGAATAAAATCCAGTCCACTTTTGTCTGTTCATTGCACTCCATTTTCCACAAAATCACAGAAAACAAAAGGACTATTGCTCCCATAAGCACGTCTTTCCACATTGTCACAGCATAAAACGCATTGATTGGAAAAACTGCATAGAAAATCAGACAGCCAATCAGATATATTCTTCTTGTCCCTTTCTGATACAGATAATAAATGACATAGGCATAAATCAGTGCTAAGACACACATTTGAAACATCACATAAATGGCAACACCTGTATTTATGCTGTCACTGATTAGTTTTCCCAAAAAGCAGCAAAATTTAATCATCAACGTCTGAATCCATGGCTGATGATTGCTGTAACTGCTAAGTCCGATTGCCTGCTCTACCTGCCATTCTGAATCCCACGTCACTACCCCCGGATATAATGTCAAAAAATATGGCAGCCAGCATATCAGACAGATTCCAACGATTCCCCAATATAACTTTTTCGACTTTTTTCGCTCTTCTTTACTATCCATCATTTCAAAAGCTAAAATCTTATCCCAAATAATTCCCAGTAAAATATATAAAATGATACTATAAAGAATGACACGTGCTGTACAAACACAAATCAAAGATAATCCTGAAAACCCAAGCACCTCATAATTTCCTAAAACCCAAAACACCGCAAATACAATTGATAACACTATTAAAAAATTGCGTTCCTTTTTTTCCCTTTTCCACTTTACTTCAAACTTCATCTTACCCTCAACTATCCTTTTTCTCCAAAAACAGTTTTCTCGTAACAAAATTATAGACCATTACAACGATTGTAGCACCAATTTTAGATATCATATAAAAAACTCTGAATTTTTCCACCGCAAGCCACATAATCAGCTGATTGATCCCCAAACCTATGATACTAAGTACAACAAACAGCGCAAACTCTTGCTTTTTATCTCTGTTTTCTTCTACCTCAAATACCCATTTCACGCTCATGACATAATTAAAAATAACAGACACCGCAAAAGAAATCCCACTGGAAATCAAATAATTGATGTGAAATACTTCTGTCAAAAAAATCATGATACCATAATCAATGACAAACGCGCTTCCCCCTACAACACCAAACTTCATAATCTGCTTTATTAATTTTTCCATCTCTTCACTTCCTGTTTTTTATTTCATCTGATTCAGCATCAGCTCATATAATTGTCTGTGTTTCTTTACAATTACATCTAAAATAATACCGCAGACCCAAAGCAACATTCCCAAAACTGCTATCACACCGGACACAATTAAAGTTGGAAATCTCGGAACCAGTCCTGTTTGAATATAATCCACAAATACCGGGACAAACAAAATCAAGGTGATTGTCCATAGCACTGCCGCTATCAGAGAGAAAAACGCAAACGGGCGATATTCTCGAAACAACGTCGCAATTGTCTTTAACACTTTCATTCCATCAGAAAACGTATTCAGTTTCGAATCACTTCCCTCCGGTCTGTCTCTATAAACAACTGGAATTTCCTCAAGCAAGAAGTTCTTGTCCACTGCATGAATAGTCATCTCCGTTTCTATCTCGAACCCTTTTGACAATACCGGGAACGACTTTACAAACATCCTGCTGAATGCCCTGTATCCCGTCATGATATCTTTGACCTCATTTCCGAATAGCTTGTTGATAAAAAAACGCACTGTCCGGTTTCCCATATTATGAAATGGTCTCTTATTTTCTGTAAAATAGGTAGATGAGAGACGGTCGCCGATTACCATATCCACACCTTTGTTCAATACTTTGTCCACCATCTCTCTCGCGTGCTCTGCCGGATATGTATCATCTCCGTCAATCATCAGATAGCAGTCCGCATCAATCTCACGGAACATACTCCTGATGACATTTCCCTTTCCCTGACGATATTCATATCTGACTACCGCACCTGCTGCTCTTGCAATTTCATCCGTGCCATCTGTTGAATTATTGTCATACACATAAATTGTGGCCTCTGGCAATGCCTTCTTATAGTCTTCAATTACTTTTTTAATTGTGATACTTTCATTGTAACATGGTATTAATACTGCTATCTCACTCATAATTTTTCCCCTTCTCAACTTATTTACGTATAATTCCAGTCACCCGTTTTATCAGTGCCTTGAATTCCTTCGGTTCAAATCCCATATTCACTACTACTATTGCCACAGCACTCACAACTCCGGCAGCCAGTGCATATACAAACCAAATAATAAAAGAATCCATCTGCTGTGGTACAAATTTGATTCCTGCAAAAATCAAAAGAATACTCATCACAAGATTTCTCAACACTCTTGCTAATGATTTCCCACCAGAACCTTTAACCAGTTTCTTATGGTTATAAATCATAACTTCAACAGAGCGGTATGCATACGAGCACGCTGTTCCAAACAGAACTCCCGCCATTCCAAATTTATGAATACATAAAACAGATACAATAATATTGATTACTGCTTCCAAAATTGCCTGATACTGTGTCTCTTTATAATGTCCCGCTGCACAGATGATCGTAAGTCCCGGGATTCTTATATTCTGCAAAAGTACAATCACCGTAAACAGTCCTGCGATAACCGGTCTCATATAATTCGTGTCGGTCATATTCATTGTATAGACAGACACAAAAGGTAAAATCAACACTCCCATGCAGACCGTTACTATAAACAAAATAATGATATACATGTATTCATAGGTTGAATAACTTTTTCTCAGTGTCTCACTTTCCCCTTTTGAGATCACCTCTCCAAAACCTGCCGTCAATCCGTTTGAGAAAGATGTCAAAAGCATGTTAACTGCATATACAATTAAATTGTACACACCATATACACTCACTTCTAACAAGGAACCTTTGCCAAGGAGAATCGTCAGCAAAACAACATCTGTATTGTTTACGATAATTCCAACAACTTGGTGGAGAAGTGCAGCCCCTCTCTGAGTCAAAGCAGAAGTAGACGGTTCTACATGAAAATCAAGTTCTGGATAGCGTTTCTTTGCATAGCGCTTTACCAAGAAAAGTCGCAGCATATACACCCCTGTGGCAACTGCCTTTACCCATAATACATTTGCCCCCTGATAAATCAGTGCAATGGATAAAACCATATTCACAAGCGTTCCTGCTGACTGAATCAGAGCCACTATATAGCCCTCTTGGTTTGCTGTCAGCAATACTCTGTATTTTCCCAAAAAGAAATAATCCACAAGTGTACTGCTCGCCAGCACTAAGATCATACTTCTTACAAGTGTGTTATCAAGCTGTCCGGAAATCATAAATGGATACACTACTGTAAGCACTCCTACCAGTCCGAGAAACAGCATCCCCGAACGGTTATAGAAACGTCTTGCAGCAGACAAGACTCCATTTACTTCTTTTGTATTGTTATTTGCAAGCGGTGCATACAAGGCAACTACAGACGCCGTTCCAACCCCAGCCTCCGCAAGTCCCAAATATGCTAAAAACTGATTGATCGAAGTAATCATTCCATTTATGTTTGAGCCATACGCTTCCAGAAAAAATCTTGGCAATATAATTCCGGATGCAAATACGATGACCTGCAAAAATAGATTTGCGACCATATTCTTAAATGCCTGTTCACTTCTCATATGATTTACCTTTCCTTTGTCTATCCATAATCGTATTAAAAACTTTCTCTATAACAGCAGCATCCACTGTCTCATCAAATTTACGCGCAAACAAATGTGGTGCTTGCATCAGTTCCTCATAATCATTCTCTCTCCATACATATGGATTCCCTCGTTTCCAATCAATCAGACGCAGGCTGGCAAAATAGTCATCTTCCAGCGAAAAGACTTTTTTTCTGTATTTACCTGAATTCCAGACAAGTGTCTGTATAAAAAACTCATCTGCGCAAAGTGTCGCATGAAACATCTTATAGATAAGTTCCTTATTTTCTAAAATAAATCCCACTAATTCATGTGTAATGCTCACCCAATTTGCCCCAAGACAGTACTCCATGCTCTCCATATGACGCTTTATGCCAATTCTCCTCTGCAAAAACAGTGATACTTTTTCTACAAACCGAAGAAATCCATGTCCTTCTCGTCCAATTTTCTCCTGCAGCCAGTAATATTGTTCATATTTATATCTGGATTCCTCCCAAAACGTTTTGGGACAAAAATAGATAAATTCTTTTCCGTAGTGCTCACGGAAAAATTCATGTATCTCATCCTGCGTCTTAATCGGTAAATCCACACCACTTATCAAATGATAATATTCATAGCCATGCTCCCACGCTGACTGAAATAAAATCAACTCGCTTCGAATCTGACTATATCCTCCCCACTGTTCACGCACGCTCTCCACAAAATGCAAAGCAGATTTTTTCACCACACCCTTAAACTCTTCTCGTTCAAACTTTACATCCATTCCTATATGAATATAAATGTCATTTCTCTCATCATCAAGCAACATCAGCAATTTTCTTAATAATGCAAACTGATGATGCGCTTTGATCAAATACGCATGTTTTTTCATCATTTACTTTTTCTTTTCCTCACTGATAAAGACTAATTTGCGATACAATTCCAGATTTAAAAATAATATCATTGCCGATATTTTTCGATTACGATTAAAATACTTATTTTTTAGGATTCGAATCATATGCCTTCGTATGAATAAAACCAACTCTTTTCTGCCCTCAATGGTTCGATAGTTTTCTTCCAAAAGCATCTTATCAAGTACAATAAAGCGCGACCATAACCAAAGGCACTCTGCTTCTTCCGTCAATGACGGAAATGCTTTCTGCACTACTTTGTAATTTTTCGTATATCCGTCTATAATATCATATAATTGTGGTCGATATGGCTTTCCTGTGATACTGTCCTCTCTGTGTAGATAATAATATTTCGGTTTCGTTCCCACCGCAACTTTCTTGATTCTCTGCATCATATCCACAGTAAAGTAAATATCTTCATATAGCTTTCCTTTTGGAAAGCGCAGATCTTCAATGCAGCTTCTGCGAATCAGTTTATTCCAAATTTCTCCGCGAATTGTGTGCCCCTGCAGAATACATCGAAATGCCTCTTCCCCACTACACACAAAATCTTTTTCCTCTTTCTGTTGTTCAATACGGTCACTGTAAACCTCGTAGAGTCCACACGTCGCCATATCAGCTCCTGCCTCTGTCAGCCGGGTATACATATATTCTAGCATATCTGACTCAATATAATCATCACTGTCTATAAAAATGATATATTCCCCTGACGCATGTGGCATTCCTGCATTCCTTGCATCACTCAATCCACCATTTTCCTTGTGTATCACTTTTACCCTCGAATCCTGTTCTCCGTATGCATCACAGATTTCTCCGCATCTGTCCGGAGTTCCGTCATCTACCAGAATAACTTCAATATCCGAAAACGTCTGATTTAAAATAGAATCCACACACTTATGAATATATTTTTCTACTTTATATACCGGCACTATCACACTGATTTTTGGCATAATTTTCCTCCATCACTTTTATTTCTTATAATATTCCAATAGCTGTTTTCCCGCTGTCATAATATCATATCCAGCACCTTGAAACTGTTCCTTTATAATAGTATTTTGAACTTCCGTTCTCCCAGCATCTCCCGGTTCCAAAATGCACTCTTTCCATTCTTTTTCATTATGAGCCAATGGCAAAAATGTTACTGCATCTGTAATTTTTACTTCTTTGCTGATCGTATCCGCCATCACACTGTAAACTCCGGATGCCTGCGCTTCCAATGCAACTAACGGCAGGCCTTCAAAGAGCGATGGAAACACAAATACATCCATCGCATTCCATAACTGCGGAATGTCTTTTCTGACCCCCAAAAACTGTACCTGATTTTCTATTGCATATTCCTGCACTTTCGCAGTAATTTGTTCTTTTAACTCTCCATCCCCTATAAGCAGCAAAACTGCATCTTCACGCTCTTTCGCAATCTCATTAAATATATCAATCAGAAATTCATGATTTTTCTGTTCTTCAAACCTACCCACATGTCCAACTACAAACCGATTCTCCACACCAAGCTCTTCTCTGATCTTTTGTCTGGTAGTTTCATTATAAAAAAATTTTTCTACATGCAGTGCATTGTGGATGATATGAAATCGGTCACTTTGCATAGTTTTCTCATCAAACAACCATTTCCCCGCAACTTTACTGCATGCAAAAAAATCAGTGGCATAATGTAAAATCCGCGGCTTGTTCAAACGGTGCAGTATATTTCTCAGCAACCCTGGTGTAGAAGAATTGTGGGAATGTGCGATCACTTTTGGCACCCCTGCTTTTTTCCCAATTTCCAGTGGTACAATGTTTGCAGCAGACAGCATATTCACATGAATTGCAGCATATTTTTCCTCTTTCAATATCTTTAAAAGTTCTCTTCGAAAACGAATCGGATGCCTTTTCACATTGGAAATATAGAAAACTGTTCCTCCCAAAGACTTTATCTCATCCTCATACGCAAGACTGTCATACATGCTGATAAAATCAAACTGCACGCCATATTTCACAAGTTCTCTATAATAATTCATTACGAAGCTTTCTACTCCGCCCGGATTATGGGATAATCCAATTTGTAAGATTCGCATAATTATTTCCTTCCTATTCTCTTCTACTTATTTATCTTTTTCTCTCTTTTCTTTCAGTTTTGATGTAACTCTTCCCACACAATAAAAAACAAATTTACTAATATAATCTAAAATTCCTGAGAGAAATAGAGAACAGATAAACACCACGGGAACAATAATAATATACCATTCCATTCTTTTAGGCATCTCTATAATTCTAGCATTCAATTTTGGATAAATCAAATTATCAAAAATAAACGAAACTAAATATATTCCTAATGACAATTCTGAAATTTTCGTTATAATACTTTTCAAAATATTCGGAATATTATCTAAATTCAAATGCAAAATAAATAAAAACAGAAGAACAGCTAAAATAGCTGGCTGTATACCTTGAAAATAATTGTAATCACTTACTTCGTATGTATTTTGATAACTCCTCATATAGTTAAATACTCCAAATAAAAACAAACTTACAACTAATAATATAAAATTGTTTCTCTTTCGAATTTTAATATCATACTCACTGATATAAGCACCAATAAAATAATATGTCAAGGGCCACAGTGTTGTCCAATAATTAGGAATGATTTTGACCCAATTTTCACTTCCTCCTGGCAATAGTATTCCCTGAATTTTCCTTGAAATTCCCCAAATATTCATCACACTTGGCAATACTGTTAAACTTAACATTGTAATAATTAATCCTATTTTTTGTTTTTTTGATTTCAATCCATTATATAATATATTTATAAAAGGAATCAAAAGGAACAGTCCAATATACATCTCTATATACCACGAATACGGTGCCGCACTAAAGTTTAAAATCATTTTAATGCTTTCTATAATTCCAAATGATCTTTGTGTCGAAATGCTAAAATATACTAGACACGCTATACTAGCCAAAACATATGTTATATATGTCTTTTTTAATCCACTATAATATTTTCTACTCACTACTTTTTTATTCATCAAAAAAACCGTCAAAATTAAAAATAAAGGAACACAAATCATAAAGAAGTTTCTCATCGTTCCCATGAAAAACAATCGTTTTCCGACAACTATCTCTTCATAAAATCCATTGTGTAAAAAAAAATGAACAGATAGTACAGAAAAAACTGCTATAACGCGTATCATATCTAAATTTATATTTCTTTTTTTAGTACTGATTACTCTTCTCCTCCACATAATGTTTCAATTAATTCCTCCCATTCAGAATATATTCTTCTTTTACAAAATTTTTCAATTCCTTTTTCCGTATTCTTTGAAAACAATATTCGTTGTTTTTCATCTATTATTAATGTTTCTATTTTTGCCGCCATCTCCTCAATATGGTACGGTGGAATCAAGTATCCATCTTCTCCCTCATTAATGATTTCCCTCGGACCGGTGGTAATATCGAAGCTTATCATCGGAAGTCCCAACGCTTTTGCCTCTAAGAGTACAAGGGGAAGTCCCTCCCGATAAGACGGCAGCACAAGAAATGCATAGTCTCCATATACCTGATATACATCCTTTACATTGCCCTTTAGAATCAATTGCTTCTCCAATCCATATTCTTCTATCTTCTTCCGAATCTCATCAAGTGTATCTCCTGTTCCATAAAGATCCCACTGCCAGTCCGGATATTTCGGCAACACAAGCTTCGCTGCTTCTACCAACATATCATGTCCTTTTTCCTCGCTGAATCTTCCAACTGTAATAATCTTTTTTGATGTGCTGTCATACGGTCTTCTTGCCTTTAATACTTCTTCCGGTATCCAATTATAGATGCTCTGAATTTTTTTCGGATTTGTCTTGAACCTTTTGATATAATCCTGACGTGTCTGTTCTGTCAATGTCACAATCTTATGAGAAATCAAACCATCCCAAAAGCGAAATGCTGTAATATCTTTCTTCTCCCACTCATTCATCAAGGCACCATGGTCACAAAATACATATTTTGCCTTTGTAAAAAATCGAACCGGTGATACGGTAATTGCCGGATGATTCTCCATTAGGAATACTACATCAATCTCATTTTCTTTTATATACTCCTTAAATGGTTTAAATACACTTGTGATCCGTTTTCGGATTCTGCAGTCTTCTGCCAGTTCCGCTCGATAGTGAATTCTCGGATCCAGATCGTACGGAACATGTTTCCCTTTTCCAAAAATGCCATATATATATACCTCATATGCATCACAAAAAGCGTTGGCAAGTGATGTCGTCACTTGCTCAACGCCTCCTGTTACTGTCATATCATATTCTACAAAACATAATCTCTTCATAATCCACTCCAGTTTGGTCAAACAATACTCATCTATCTCAAAATAAGTTTATACCATAAATCAGAGGGTTTCTCAAGGGGTGTAAGAGATTCTTAAGTTTTTAGAAGTTCTTTTAATAGTATGAACTTGGTAATTGTTCTGTTTTTACAACTTGGCCATTTTTAATATATTTTCTATATGCGACTGCACTTCTGCTTCCACTCCACCAAGATTCTATCGATACGTAATCGTACCAGCTTGGCTGTGTCCCCCATACTTCTGCATATAATGTTTTTCCCTTTGTATAGGTAACGAGTTTCACCGGAAAATTAAAATCATTTCTGATTTTCAAATCTGAGCTCCCATAGTTGACCATTGCATCCTGTCCTATCGGAACATAAGTTGATGGAACAGAGTGATTTCTTCTTTCTACAATTGTAAGACCTGCTCTAAGAGCTGCCCCATACAGTGTTGTACTTGCTTGACAAATTCCTCCGCCATATCCAATGCCGCCAACTACACCAGCTGGTAAATATCCTTCTGCTTTTCCACATGGACCTGCAATATCAAAAAATGAAATAGTCTGTCCCGGCTGAATGACAACTTGGTTAAAACTCTTTAATGCTTTGCTCATATTGTATGTACCGTTAGAATTATTAGTTGAAACAGTAGTAAACTGTGACATACGAGTTCCAAATGCTACCACTCGCCCATCATCACCAATAGAAAGCCCCTCTATAATTACATTTCTAGCCATATATTTTGTATCTGAATAGAAATAATACTTATATCCACCTATCGTTTGCCATCCACTTACCATAAAACCTTGCGAATTTGCGTAATACCATGTTCTTCCGAACGTAACCCACTGATTTTTGTATGGAAAACCGGTTGCCGGATTTTTATAATACTTGTTTCCATTATATTCTCCCCAGCCACCTTCTTTAATCATAATACCATTACCATCAAATCGATATAACACACCTGAAACCACCTGCGTGCTATTTTTTACAATTGCTGCATCATTTCCGCAGTAATAATATGTATCACCAAAACTTATAAATTGGTTTTGATATAAGCTTCCATCTGCTTTTGAAAAATAACGTTTTCCACTTGTTTCTATCCAACCAGTCTTTTTTATTAGGATTCCTGTGTTTTCATCTGTATAATAATATTTATTACCTGCTTTAGCAATTCCATACTGAACACTAGCATCTTCTCCCATACAATATCCTACATCTCCAAAAGTAATTACCTGATTTTGGTACAACATTCCTTCTACATTACTGAAATAACGTTTCCCATCAAAATCAATCCATTGTGCTTTCTTTTGGATAATTCCATTCTCTCCTGAATAATAACTCCTTCCATTGTTTGCCTTGACAATTCCATTTTGAATACTTCCATCGCTTCCCATGTAATAACTTGTATCTCCAAAGCTTATTATCTGATTCTGATACAGTATTCCTTCTACATTACTAAAATACTTTTTTTCTCCCTCCTCTATCCACTGGGCTTTCTTTTGGATCACGCCATCTTTCCCTGCATAATATAGTTTTCCATTACTCGCTTCGACAATTCCACTTTGAACACTTCCATCGTTTCCCATGTAGTAGTATGTATTTCCAAAACTGATCATCTGATTTTGATATAATACTCCTTCAGCATTGCTGAAATATTTTTTCCCACTGGCTTCTATCCATTGAGCTTTCTTCTGTATTATCCCGTCTTTTCCAGCATAGTACATCTTCTCATTGCTTGCATTAATAATTCCGCTTTGGACACTTCCATCAATTCCCATATAATAATATGTAGATCCAAAACTAATCATCTGGTTCTGATATAAGATTCCCTCTGCGTTGCTGTAATATCTCTTTCCATCTTTTTCTATCCATTGTGCTTTCTTACATAATCTTCCTGTATACTCATCAAAATAATAACAGCACCCTTGAATCTCTACAATCCCTCTAACTGGCTCTCCATTAACATAATAATACCAACCATCTTGTGTCCAACCACTTGAAATTTTCTGCTCATTGAACCCTTCATTATTATCCTTTAAGCTCTCTTCTACCTTTTCTGAAAATACTGACTTATCAATTACAATTTGTATTTTTTCTGAATTCCCTTTGCTTTCTACACTAACGCTCGTATGACCTTCTGTCTTCGCTTCTATTACATACCATTTTACACCACTCGGAGCATTTTTTAATAACTCTGCTCCTTTTTTTTCATAAAGCAACTGGTCAGAACTAATCTCTTTTACCTGTATTAAATTGCTATTTTCTTCTGTTATTACAAGTTCATCATACATGTTTTCTGAATTACATAATACATAAAAACAAGCGCTTTCTCCGACTGCTATTTTTATCTGTTCACAACTTAACAAAATATCATTCTTTTCTTCTTTGTTTTCCAATTCAGTAGCATTTTCCATATGCTCCGATTCCGCTCGAAAAACAACTTGCTCCATTGGTACAACTTGGCTCTCTGCAGCCTCTACTCTGAGTGTCCCACTATTACAAATCATAGACAATATCATTCCAAAAGCAATTATTTTTTTCATCAATAATTCCCCCTCACTCTTTTGACTTTTTAATAATAGGTTCTTGCAATTTCTTTAATATTTTTATTCTACAATTCAACATCCGTTTTGGGATATAGATGTAGTATTTTTAATATATTTTGTATCCACTTACATTTCATACAAATATACGCTCCTAAATAGCACGCTAAAATACATGCCCAAAATTGAGCTGTAACGATAAAAGAAAGCCATCCCGTCGCTTCTGCTCTTGGAATCAAAAAGATTGTTGTTAATGACAATAAGAAGATAGTGTCCAACAATGTATTTCTCCCCAATCTTTTCAACATATAAACCAATAAAATTCCTAAAATTAAATTAAATAGAATTAAACCAATATATCCAAAATCAACATATGTCTCCAATATATAAGACGATCCCCAACCTTGACCGTTTAAATAGTCATCTTTCCTTACTAAATATGAAAAATTATGGCTAAAATTATTACTCAAAGTTCCATTTGTCCAATTGTTGCCTTCCGGCAAAGGATCTGTTCCAAAAAGCATTTGCCCAATTCTTCCATGAACAATATAATCAATCATTCCTCCGAATGTATAATTGCGCCACGGACGTTCTGGCAAGTTATTTCGATATCTTCTGGAATATTTTCTTTTCCTCTGGTCTCGATTTTTGCTCCAGCAAGGGACAAAAGACGGGATGCCCAGTTATGAACATCATACCTTACCTTTTTGTCATGCTCCTCCCGTTTTCCCTCTTGTTCCAGCTTTTTAACCTTCCAGTATTCCGGCAGCATCAATAAAAGATACAGCCAGAAATAAATAAACCAGATAATCGTTCTCATACTCGTCTTCCTTTTCTTCTCAATACTGTTCTTACAAATCTATTCTGCCGCAGGATGGTTTTTGGTAAATAACCCTTTCTTCCACAAACCGCTGCGATATCTTGCAAACATACACAATGCACGGGTGATGACATCCGCGATCATGCACATCCAAACCGAAGCAAGTCCCATGCCAAAAACCTTGACACACAGGAAAGTGAACAGAATTCGTACTCCCCACATGCTGCACAATGAAATAATAAACGGCATTTTGGTATCTCCCACACCGTTAAATACACCCTCCAGCGAAAGTGTCAGTGCAAAGAACGGTTCGCTTACCGAAACAATTCGCAGTACAACCGTTCCCTGTGCAATAACCTGCGGATCTCTGGTAAACAGGCTCATCATCACCTGTGGGAATATAAACAGCAACAGCCCTGTAATGAACATACAAAAAACAGTAATGCGCATCAACGTTTCGCTCATGCGGTCCAGTTTGTCCTCATCACCTTCTCCGGCTGTCAGACCGGAAAGGGTGGTTGCTGCTGCCTGAAAGCCGTATCCCGGCACGTAAAACGCACTTTCTGCCGTAATTGCAATGGAATGAGCTGCCAGCGAAATGGTGCCCAGACTAGCTACCAAAGCGGTAAATACCGTACTTCCCAGACATACCACTGTTCTTTCCGCTGCATTTGGAAGTGCAATCGAGAAACAGCGTTTTAAAATTGCTTTATCAGGCTTGAGATATTTCTTTTTCGGCGCCACGCCGCGGTCACTTTTGATTAAAAGCCCTGTCATGGCAATACCACCGATTACATAAGAAATCGCCGTCGCAGTCGCTGCTCCTGCTACCCCCATTCCTGCTCCCGGAATGGTAACATCAAATCCAAACAAGGACACCGAACGTGTGGAATAAATCAGGAAAAAGTTTAATACCACATTGATGGCATTCATCATGGCGTTTACCAGCATTGGATGGCGCATATCACCGGTTGCACGAAGCAGCGCTCCAAACAATATGATTGCCGAACGGAAAACCATCGGTACATTGATAATAAAGAAATAGATGGTCGCGTCCCTGCGGATTTCCTCAGCACCGCCAAGCCAGGTCGGCAATACAAAGCTCAAAGCCATACCCGCAGCCCCGATTACCAATCCCATGATTACCGCTACTACAACCGCCTGTCCTGCTGTACGCTGCGCATAGTCGCGGTCATCCGCTCCAATCGCGCGGGAAATTACCGCCAGAAACCCAACGCCTGCTGCAAAGAATAAACCGGAAAGCAGCCAGGTCACTGTCTGGGTCAAACCGACTGCAGCGGACGCATTGGCACTGATTCTTCCAACCATCGCCGAGTCGATAAACTGAACGATTGTCTGCAATGCCTGTTCCAAAATAGTCGGCCATGCAAGCGGCATAATTACCGCAATCAAACTCTTGTCAAATTTTCCCCGTTTGTTCAGGGAAGCTGTATTTGCTCCCATTTTCATCCCCCTGCCATTATGAAAAATCACCTTCTGTATTGTACAATAAAATTTCCTTAATTGCAAAGAAAATCAGCCTATGCAAGCAAATATTATACTGTTTTTCCACAAAACCACCTTGATTTAGTTGAAAATAAACGACGTTCATGATAAAATATCTTTGCCAAATTTATTTTAGAGGAGTGAATTTTGATGAAATTCTCTGAATTCCCTTACAAGCGTCCGGATTATGAAAAGGTCATGTCCGAGATCACTGCTCTCACCGAAAAATTCAAAGCTGCAACAAGCGCGAAGGAACAGCTTTCTATCATGAAAGAACTCGAACAGATCGAGATTGAGACCTTCACCGCTTCCACAATCTGCAACATTCGCTATACCGTGGACACCCGCGACAAATTCTACAGCGATGAGCACGAATATAACGAACAGATGGGTCCTGTACTGAGCGAAAAGCTTCAGGACTTTAACAAAGCTCTGGTTGCTTCTCCATTCCGCAAGGAAATTGAGGCAGAATACAGCCCTCTGATGTTCAAAAACATTGAGATCTCCCTCAAGAGCTTCTCTCCTGAGCTGATTCCATTGATTCAGGAAGAAAACCAGCTGATTCAGCAGTATCAGAAACTGTGCGCTTCCGCAAAAATTGAATTTGACGGTAAGATCTGCAATCTTTCTCAGTTAGGCCCATATCAGCAGAGCCCTGACCGTGAAGTCAGAAAAGCTGCAATGCAGGCTTACGGAAAATTCTTTGACGATCATCAGGCAGAGTGCGACGAAATCTATGACAAGCTGGTTAAAAACCGTACCGAGCAGGCACACAAACTTGGACTGCCAAGCTATGTTGAAATGGCATTCCTTCTGCGCTGCCGCAACTGCTATGCTCCGGAAGACATCGCAAACTTCCGCCGTCAGGTAGTAGAGGATATCGTTCCTGTCAACAACGAAATCAAGAAAAATCAGGCAAAACGTATCGGTGTTGATGACTTCAAAGTATACGATAACACCTACTTCTTTGCTGATGGCAACCCTCTGCCACACGGTACTCCGGATGAGCTGATGGAAGCTGGCCGCAGAATGTACACCGAAATGTCCCCGGAAACCGCTGAATTTATCAAACTGATGTTTGACCACGACCTGTTTGACGTTCTCTCCAAGGAAGGCAAGGCTATGGGCGGTTACTGCACCGGTCTGCCTCTGTACCATGTTCCATTTATCTTTGCAAACTGGAACGGAACCGCAGGCGACGTGGATGTTCTGACCCATGAAGCAGGACATGCTTTTGCTGACTTTATGGCAGACAAATGCATCGAACACATGGAACTGCGCAACCCAACCATGGAAGTCTGCGAAAGCCACTCCATGTCGATGGAATTTTTGACCGCTCCATGGCATCATCTGTTCTTTAAAGAGGACACTGACAAATATGAGCTCTTCCATGCTGAAAGCGCTCTGACCTTCATCCCATACGGCTGTCAGGTTGACCACTTCCAGGAAAGCGTATACCGTCATCCAGAATGGACCCCTGCTCAGAGAAACGAAGAGTGGAACCGTCTGGAAAAACTCTATCGCCCACATCTGGACAACACCGAAGTAAACTTCTATAACCGCGGTGCAGGCTGGCAGAGACAGCTGCACATTTACGAGTGCCCATTCTACTACATCGATTACAGCCTCGCTCAGATGATCTCTCTGCAGTTCTGGAGCCTGTCGATGCATGACCACAAAGCTGCCTGGGAAAAATATCTGTCCTTCGTAAAGATGGGCGGCACCAAGACCTTTGTTGATATCGTCAAAGACTCTGGTCTCTCCTGCCCAATCGAGGATGGCAGCCTTAAATCCACCGTTTCCGACATCAAGAACTGGCTGGACGAACACCAGATCTAATCTCTCCCGGAAAGGAGCTTGTCTATGGCAAAACTCGAACAAACCTTGTATGAAGATTTTGACCATCTGTTAAACCGGATTGAGGACGGCATCAAAGCCGGAAGCAGTTCTGCAACACTGGAAGAATCCAGCGACTTTGCCGCAGGAAATGCCCGGTGCAGCGTGCGTGTCTTTGAGCGATACAGCTACATGGGAGGCAACCGCGTGAGCCTGAACGTAACGCTCTTTCAGGTAGGAGATGGACCAGTAGAGCTTTCTGCAATCACCTCCGGAGGCAGTCAGGCAATGTTCTTTAAGATCAATACTCTTGGAGAAGAAGCCTTTCTGGACAAGCTGCGGGAAATTTTATAAGATCAAAAAATAAAAGCGGCAGCTACCTTTCTTGTAGCTGCCGCTTTTTTAAGGAGGTCATCGATTGCATCTCACCATTCGTCCAGTTACTGAACAAAATCGTGAGGAGATCCTCTCCCTTAAGGTAAAACACGGACAGGAACATTTTATCGAAACTACCGCTCAATGCCTTACAGAAGCTGACAAACTTTCTGTCTGGCGCCCTGTGGGCATTTATCACAAAGAAACTCTGATTGGCTTTGCCATGTACGGACTGTTTCTGGAATATCCGCCTAACGGCAGAGTGTGGCTTGACCGACTTTTAATTGATGCCCCCTTTCAGGGAAAAGGGTATGGAAAAGCTGCATTACAGCTTTTGATCCAGAGGCTCTGGAAAGAATACCATTACCCAGAAATTTACCTGAGCCTATTTGCGGGCAATGATGCTGCCGAACATCTTTACCGTTCCTTTGGATTTGAGTATATTGGGGAAAAAGATACTGGCGGAGAAGATGTCATGAAGCTTTGTATTCCATCCTAATTTCCTTTTCAATTATCGCTTGAGTAAAACTAAAGCACTGCTTGCTGTTTTGTCTTTCCTCTTTTGTTTAAAATAAAAGCAAGTGAAATCCACTTCAATATCAAGGAGGAATGTTTATGTTTGATACGCAAAAAATTGGTGAAAAAATCGCTCAGTTCAGACGGAAAAAGAACATGACCCAGATGGAATTGGCGGAAGAAATGTCTGTCAGTTTTCAGGCTGTCAGCAGCTGGGAGCGAGGCAGCACCATGCCGGATATTTCCCGTTTACCTCAACTGTGCGATACGCTGGGAATCTCCATTGATCAGCTGCTGGACAACAGTCCCTACCTCCCAACGATGGAACAGCTTCTGGAACCGGGCGAAACTATCACCGAACCTATTCCTGCTCAACATCTCGTTGAACTGGAACCTGTAATCAAACCCAAAGAATTATCCAGCGTAATCCACCATAACAAAGAAGGAGTATTATTCGATAATTTTTACCAACTTTTAAACCTCATTCCTTTTTTATCAAAAGAGGATACAGAAAGTTTGGTACGTTCTCACCGCTCCCTCATCACTTCAATCAACGATTTTGCTGAGATTGCACCGATGCTCCCATCCGAGTTAGTGACAGAAATTATCAGTACTCTCCCTCAAGAAAATCTGAATCTCTCTACCTTTCTGCTTCTCTCACCGGTTGTCAATCCAAACATGGTTCAACATTTGTTGGAACAAAATCCAGATATTCTGGAATCTGCCGAAAACATTGCCCAGCTTGCACCCTTTGTTCCTCGTGATTATTTAAACCTGATCTTATCTCAACATCAGTTTTCTTTTTCTCAGGAAGAACTAATCATGCTGGCTCCCTTCGTTGAACAGTCTGTACTGGAACGTCTGCTGGAAGAAAATCTCCCGGAAATTCAATCGATTGATGATTTGATCGAACTGGCTCCTTTTCTCTCTTCTCAGTCCCTTCATTTACTGATGCAGGAATTTTTCTCGCAAAAATAAAACCAAAAGACCTTCAGGCATTTTTATTTAGTCTCTATACGAGATAAGTATTGGTGAACAAAAAAGATACACTTATGCAAATAATTATGCATAAATAGTTTGAAACTTTAATGGATTTTTTGCGTCTATATATAATAGGAGTATGATTATATGAAGTATTTGATTATTCCAGAGTTCCTTTACATAGTGCTTTTATATGGTGGTATAGCTTTATCCCTTGTTTCTGTATTTATGGAAATTAGAGGAATTATCAAAAAGAATGAGAAACAATATTTTATAAAATGGTGTATTATCTTGCTTGTTTCCATTGTTATAGTAGCACTGACAACAACAGGGGTAATTGTAGCAAACACAATGCTTGGTGGATAACTCTCGATTTATCAAAGTAAACATTTTGATAGAAGCAAGGTTGAAATACACCTTGCTTCTTTTTTGTTTTCCTTGGCATTCATAGAAATGTATAAAGTTCAGTTATAAATACCAATACTTATCTCGTTCAGAGACTTTATTTAAACGTCTGAAGGTCTTTTTTACAGAAATCACTTTTGAATAAAATTTGATACCAAAGCACTCTTCTATCAGCAAACGCTGTCCCAAAATTCCTTTGCAATCTGATAACGTTCATATTTGGGGGAATTTTCACGGATGTCCTGCTCAGATACTCCCTGATACAGCACAATCTCCCGCATAATTCGATTAAAATACCGGTAATCCTCTTCAGAGACATCTGGAAATTCCTGTTCCAAGCTGTCTGACGCCCATTCAAACTGCGGAAGGACAAATCCGGTATTTCTTTCCACCGTGATATAAAAAACAGCCTGTGCGCCTTCTGGGGCTGTCTGTTCAAAGCGATACTGAACATAGCAGGATTTTGCTGTTTCCCGGTCAAAAGTTTCGGTCATGCAGTCAAACAGCGCTGAAATCTCCTCATCCGCTTCGGGAGAAAAACCAACCTGCTCAGAAATCTGCTGCATCTGTTCCGGATAAAACAGATTGAGCACCTGCTGACGGGCATTGTAGAGCAGATATTCGACCGGTTCAATCTGTTCTGCATGATAGTGTTCTCTCAAAAATTCTTCCAGCTCCTGTACTGTTTTGCAGGTAATATTCTGATTCATTTATTTTCTCTCCATTGTATTAAATTTGAAAGGTCATTCCTAAGAATTCCGCTTTTTGATCTCGGTGATTTTCTCCAAATTCTTTTCGGAGAGTCACCATGCTCATCGTATCATATCCCAGCTTATGATAGAGCCTCATTGCTGCTTCATTTCTGGTGACCACCTGCAAGCTCATGGCCTCTATTCCTGGGATTTTCTGCGCTTCCTGCTCTGCCAGTGCGATTGCCTTGCTGGCAATTCCCCGTCCGCGCATCGCTTCATCCACAAAAATATCTTCCAGCTGCATCACGATCGGTCCAATTTTTTGCAGATGGACAAATCCCACACGGCCAGAACGACGTAGACCGCCTCATCGACGTCGAATG
>OKSF01001267.1_pt1 | contig 20983 bp, 18 predicted proteins | sample 1606061 | NCBI WGS metagenome assembly OKSF01 (sample SAMEA3541567, study PRJEB24748) | human gut metagenome | biome: human gut; feature: human-associated habitat; material: faeces | place: China | collected 2012 | reverse complement strand
CCGGACAAAGGCGATGCCCGCCGCGAGACCCGCGATGCCGGGCACATTCGGCGTGCCGCTCTCGAGCGCATCCGGCAGAAAATCCGGCTGACGCAGCTCCTCGGACAGACTGCCCGTTCCTCCGGTCAGCAGCGGCTTCGCAGCAATCCGGTCGTCGAGCGCCAGCAGAATGCCCGTGCCCATCGGTCCGTACAGCGCCTTGTGTCCGGGCATGCACACCGCCGCAAGGCACGGATAGCGCTTTACGTCAATCTCCGCCACGCCCGCCGACTGCGACGCATCCAGGATGAGCGGCACGCCTGCCGCCGTCAGCAATTCCGCGATTTCGTCCAGCGGCGCAATGCTGCCGAATACGTTGGAAACGTGGCTCAGTATCATCAAGTCGGCGCCCTGCACAAGCGCCTGTTTCAGCGCAGAAATCATAGCCGCGCCGTCCCACAGCGGCGTATCCAGCACGGTAGGCTCGATATTTCGAGCCGTCAGCGGCCGCATGACCGCATTGTGCTCGTAACCGCTTACAATGACGCGGGAATCCGGTTTTACGAGCGCATTTATCGCAATATTCAGCGCATGCGTGGCGTTCAGCGTGAAAATGACTCGCTCAGGCTCGCCCACGCTGAACAGCGCCGCTGCCTGCTCCCGGCAGGCGTACACCAGCTCTCCCGCTCGACTGGCTGCCGCGTAGCTGCCTCGTGCGTAGCCTGCCGCGCCGTACATCGCACGGCGAACCGCCTGCTCGACCGCCCGCGGCTTATACAAGGTGGTGGCAGCATTATCCAGATAGATCATGTCAGTCCTCCCGCAGCACGCGGCACGGCGGCACACCAAGCTGACGCAGCCGATGCACGGCCCAGTCCGCCTGCTGCGCGCTCACGCGCACCGCCCATCCGCAGGATTCGGTTCGTTCGTGACGCGGTGGACGCGCGACCTCTCCCGGTACACCCAACCGCGCCAAATGCCGCCGCAGGCCGATGGCCTCGGTCTGACTGCGGCAGATCAACAGCGCATAACCGCCCATAAAGGCACTCCTCCCTCCCAATTCTGAGAAACTAAGGCAATACCGCATAATTGAACAAAAGCGATTTGTGAGTAAATTTTGCGGACTGACGAGGCGCAGTTTTGCGGTAATACTTGATGTATTACCGTGAAATCTCGGCAGCGCGACCGGAGCCTGCACAAGGAACCGCGGCAGTGCGACCGGAGCCTGCACAAGGAACCGCAGCTTTAATTGTGCGGTGTTGCCCTAAGGTTTCTCCCCTCATACTATGTTGAAATGAGCAAAAAAGTGTGCTATGCTGATTAAGTTATAAACTACAATCCCGACTGGAGCTGAAAACAATGGAGCTTTCCGCCCTTTCCCTGCGTCTGCGCGCGCTTTCCGTGCTGCGCGGACTGCTTTCCCATCCGCTGGTGCGCGCCTACGGCGACACGCTGACCGCGCTCGACGGCACAGCCGCCGACTTTGCCGACCGCTACGGCGCACTGTGCGCGACCCGCTTCTCCTGCGGCGATATCGCGCAGGCAGTGCTCGACGCCGTGCACTTTGACACCAACACCCTGACTGATACCATCAACGCACCGGAAGCGGCTGTGCTCAATGCCGCAACCCACGATCTGGACGCGCTGAACGCTCTGCTCGCACTCGACGGCGAAGCCTTCAAGTCCGCCGCAGCGGACAAGTTCTACGAGCCTGCCCTCGAGGATCTGCCGGACTTCGAGGCCGCGGACTCGCTTCCGTTCTCCACCGGCGCAGCGCTTGCCGATTACTACCGCGAGGAGGGCTACGGCTTCTTCGCACAGTCCTCGGCGTTTGCCATGCAGGACGACGGCTCGGCGACCCCGATCGTGCATCCGGACGCCATCCGTCTGCACGACCTGCCCGGCTACGAAATGCAGAAGCAGAAAATCCTCAAGAACACGCTTGCCTTCCTCGACGGACGCGACGCCAACAACATCCTGCTCTACGGCGACAAGGGCACCGGCAAGTCCTCGACCGTCAAGGCGGTTGCCAACGAGTACGCCGACCGCGGCCTGAAGATCATCGAGATGTCTCCGCGGCATATCACCAACTTCCCCAAGCTGTTCGAGCAGACCCTGCGTTCGCCGTTCCGCTTCATCGTGTTCCTCGACGACCTGACCTTCAGCAGCGAGGACGACAACTTTGCCGCGCTCAAGGCGTTTATCGAGGGCGGTCTGGCCGGAAAGCCGTCCAATCTGGTCATTTACGCAACCTCCAACCGCCGTCATCTCATCCGCGAGAGCATGGCTGACCGTCAGGGCGATGAGGTGCGCGTGCGCGATACCCTCGAGACCGTCACCTCGCTGTCCGACCGTTTCGGTCTGGAGATCACCTTCTCCGTGCCGGATAAGGACGAGTATCTGTACATCGTCGAGCAGCTGGCCAAGGAGAACGACCTGAACCTTGATATCGACGAGCTGCACCTGCTTGCAGAGCGCTTCGCGCTGCGCCGTAACGGACGCTCGCCGCGTACCGCAAGACAGTTTATCAGCCAGCAGCTGGCGGAGCAGTATGGCAAGTAATTGAAGATGAAAAATGGAGAGTGATCTCATTTTTCATTCCGTGTGCAGAAAAGGCAGATTTTCGTTTGAAAATCTGCCTTTTGTTTTATCATTTGCAGCATCTTTGCCATAGGGTGTGCCGAAGGCGGCGCACCCTATGGGATACCGCTCCATTTTCAATCCTCAATTATTTACCAGCCGAACGAACCAAACGGACTGGAGAATCCATAGCTGCCGTAGCCGTCATTCTGCTGCGAATTATCGCTCTGGCTGCTCTGGCGCTGCTGGGTCTGGGCATTCGGGTCATCGCCCTCGAGGTCGTGCGAATCGGTCAGCGTGATGGTGATATTGAGCGTCTTGCCGGTCGAAATGCGGTATACGCTCAGCGTCAGCTTGTCGCCGGCCTTCTTATCCTGCTTGAGTTCGTTTACCTTATCCATGTCCGGGGTCGGGGTACCGTCAACGGCGGTGATGACATCACCGACCTGCAGACCCTCACTGGCTGCCTTTGCGCGGGAATCAATGGAATATACCTGCACGCCGGACACCTTGCCGTCCGCGGACTCGACGTTCTGGCCGGTGATGCCGATGGACGGACGACCGGAAACGTAACCGTTCTGAATCAGCTCATCAACAATATCCTTGGCGGTGTTGATTGGGATGGCAAAGCCCATGCCCTCAACGGTGGCGCTGCCGAACGCATTGCCGGACAGCTTAGCGGACGTGATGCCGACCACCTGACCGTACTTGTTGATCAGTGCGCCGCCGGAGTTGCCGTTGTTGATGGAAGCATCAGTCTGAATCAGCGTCATAACACGGTCATTGACGGTCAGATCGCGGTTGATAGCGGAAATACGGCCGCCGGTGATGGTGTTCGCAAACTGCACGCCGCCGGGAGAACCGATCGCGTAGGCATACTCGCCCGGCTCCAGCTCATCCGAGTCACCGAACTCTGCGGCGGTCAGGTCGCTTGTCGGCGTTACCTTGATGACCGCAAGGTCGGTCTGCTCGTCCGTGCCGACGATCTCGGCATCGAGAGAGGTGTCGTCGCTCAGCTGTACGGAAACCGACTGCGCGCCGTCCACAACGTGGTTGTTGGTGATGATGTAGCCGTCCTTGCTCATGATGACGCCCGAGCCGCTGCCTGTGCCCTCCGAGGTGGTGGAGATAACCGATACGACCGACGGATTGACCTTTTTGTAGATATCCTCACCGGCCATGCCGTCCGCGGTGTCGTAGTTGTCCGAGGAATTGCTCGAATCAGACTCCGGCTTGCTGTTGATCTGCAGCGTCGGCGCGGAATCCGAGGTTGATGCCGAAGTGCCCGAATCGCTGTTTGCATTGCCGCCGAACGCCATATTGCCGACAACTGCGCCGCCTGCAAACAGCAGGCACGCGGCTGCTACGCCGCACAGACCGAGCGCTAAGCCTCTGCTGTGCTTTTTATTCTTCGGGGTGTGCGGCTTCTGACTCATCGGCGGAACCTCGCCGAAGCCGGTCTGCTGCTGCGCCTGACGGAACTCCGGATGCTGCACCGGCGTCTGGAACGGCGTGCGCGGCTCTTCTGCCTGCGGCTGCTCGCTCTGCGGTGCCTGTGCAGGCTGCTCCGCCTGCGGCTGCTGCATCGGCTGCTCGCTCTGCGGTGCGGTGTTCCGGATTTCGGCGGTCGGCTGTTCGTTATTCTGATCGCTGCTGTTCAGCGGTGTTTTGTTGTTCATGTTGAAGTCGTCCATGATACTGACCTCCTGTTGTTATTCGCGGGAACATTCCGTTCCCTCTGTTGATGCTTCTATCATAGTTTCTCAATGTGGCAGTTTGTTGAAAACAATATGAATATTTTTTGAACACTGTCTGTCGCGAAACTACAGTTTCGCCGACAAGAGGAACGGACCGTGGGCCGTTCCAAAGTCGTCCGAAAGTTCCTGTTCAGAAACTTTCTCCCTCCAGAAGTCCAAAAAGGGTGATACATGCTCCCCCTTTTTGAGCATTTGCAGAGCAAATGCTATTTCATGCGCGCTGCCGCGCGAAATGCTGAAAAATGCTGACTATATGACTTTTCGACAGACTGAGGACGCTTTACGCGTCCTTTTTTGCAGATCGGTTATTTTTCACCCATTCAGCGATTGTCTGCTTGACCTTCTTTATCTGCAGCGGCTTTGCCAGATGGGCATTCATGCCTGCGGCGAGGCACTTCTGTGCATCCTCGTAAAAGGCATTTGCGGTCATGGCGATGATGGGCAGCGTTTTCGCGTCCGGGCGGTTGAGCGAGCGAATGGTCTTCGTAGCGTCAATGCCGTTCATCACAGGCATCATTACATCCATGAGAACCGCGTCGAAGGTGTCCGGCGGATTGTTCTGCACGATTTCCACAGCCTGTTTGCCGTCCGTAACGACGGTTACGGTTGCTCCCTCGTCGGTCAGCAGGATCTGTGCGATTTCGGCGTTGAGCGCATTGTCCTCGACGAGCAGCAGCCTGCAGCCTGCAATGCTGATATCCGGCGCGGCATGTGCGTCCGGTGTCTGCTCGGGAGACGGTGCAATTTCAAACGGCAGGGTGATCACGAAGGTGGAGCCGACGCCAAGCTGACTCGTGACCGTAATCGAGCCGCCCATCTGGTCGACAAGCTCCTTGGTGATGGTCATGCCGAGACCAGTGCCGTGATAATAGCTGCGCGCGTCCTGCTTTTCCTGCGTGAACGGCTCAAAAATATGGTCAACAAAGTCCGGACTCATGCCGATACCCGTATCCGAAATCGTCCAGCGGTAGATGCATTTGCCGTCCTGTTCACCGAGCGAGTCCGTACGGGTGGTGATTTTACCGCCGGGACGGTTGTATTTGATGCAGTTGCTGTAAATATTGAGGAAAATCTGCCGCAGATGCAGCGGACTGCCGTAAATATACGGGTACGGAATGATGCATTTGTCCTTTTCGTACTCCCACTCAATGCCGGCTTCTTCGGCGCGGCCGACGATAATGGTAATGATATCGCGAGTCAGCTCCACCAGACTGATGCGCTCATGCGTGAGGACGGTCGTGCCCTCCTCCAGCTTGCTCATCTGCAGCACATCGTTGATGAGCGACAGCAGGTGATTGGCGGAAATCTGCATTTTTTTGTGATTTTCCAGCAGCAGCGCCTTGTCATCAAAGTGGGTTTCGTCCACCTGCAGCAGACCGATAATGCCGTTGAGCGGTGTGCGGATATCGTGACTCATGCGCGAGAGAAATTCGGTTTTGGTGCGGTTCGCAATACGCATTTCATCGAAGGCGGCCTGCAGACGGGCGTTCTCCTGCTCGTCGCGGGCGTGCATCTGTGAGGTATCCTGCAGCAGGATAATCGCCGTGACCATCGGCGTTTCGGCATTGATTTCCGGATCGAACACGGTGGTCTGTGTCATCAGCACGGTTTTCTGTACCCAGCGGATGGCGCCGTCATCCTCCTGCACGCAGTATTCCACCGTGATGTGCTTTTCACCGGCGGCAAAGCGCTTGAGCAGACGGGCACTGGTATCTGCCGTGCGGTAGCTGCCAAGTGTTGCCGGTGTGACGCGCTTGCGGTACTCGTCGCAGTAGTCGCGGTAGGCGCAGGGAAGCGGGTAGTCGAGGAACAGCGCCCGGTCCGAATCACTCTTGCCGGCAGGTGAAATGTTGCGCTCGAGGGTGTCGCGCGTAAGGTTTACCGTGTAGATTGTGCCTGCCATATCGAGCAGCGCGTCCACATAGCTGTCGTTCTCAAGGATAGACTGCTTTAGCTGCTCGTAGTACAGCGTCAGCTGCTCCTTCGGGTCGATGGCTTGGTCGGCGTTCAGCCGAATGGTCTCGAATGCGAGGATGAAATGATGCAGCCTGCCGTTTTTGTCCCAGTCAATCGGAAGAACGGTCAAACGGCTGTAGCGGCTTTCCTCGGCCGCGTTGTACTGCAGTTCGAGGGTATCCTCTGCGCTGTGCAGGTCGCGCTGCAGCACGTCAAGCTGCAGCGCAGAACGGACGCGGCTGCGCTCGCTTTTAGCAGCCTGTTCCTCGGCAATCTGCTCGACGGCGCCGGTGTAGCTGCCGTCCGATGCCAGAAAAAAGCTCTCGCACGCGCGGATGGTGCGGTAGGTGTCCAGACGCGCATCGCAGTACAGGCAGTCGGAAAAGCTGCGGTGCAGGTGGTTGACCTGCTTCAGCAGCTGAAAATCCAGCCGCTTTTCGGCGGCGGCTTCCTCGCGCTTGACGTGGTTTTTGTTGATGTACATGTTTTTGTCCGCAAAGTCAAACAGATCGCGCATATTGCTGTCCGGGTTGTCCGATGCAAGCGCAAAGCCGACTGCATAGCTGAGCGGCATATCCGGGTGGTGTTGGGACTCCTCAGCGAGCTGTTTACGGACATGGGAGAGCAATTTCTGCAGCGCATCGGCATCCAGTCCGTGCGTTACCGCGAGGAACTCATCGCCGCCTGTGCGGCCGACAAAATGCTTCTCGGGCATGGCCGCACGCAGCGCGACCGCAAACCGCCGGATGTATGCGTCACCGGTCTCATGGCCCATGCTGTTGTTGATGCGGCGCAGATTATTCAGGTCAAAGCTGCACACACCGGTTTCGGGTGCAGGCGGCGTCGGATCGTCGAGCAGCTCCTCGCACCTGTTCTTGTTAGGGAGACCGGTCGCGGCATCCAGATAGACCTTATGCTGCAGAGCGCGGTTCATCGTAGCCGTGCGCAGCGCCTGAAACAGCTGGTAGCCGATCAGCAGCATGAGCACGACGATATCCGCTGTGATGTACTTCTCCAGAATGGAAAGCGAGGTTGCCTTGCGCTGTGAGTACGCCTCTGCCAGACCGGTCGCGTCATTGCAGATGCCGAAAAAGGTTTCGCTGATGGGAATGATGTCCGTGTTATTTGAGCCGACTGCGCGCACGCGGCCTATCTCCTGCTTGAGTGCTTGAAAATAGTCGTCCAGCTCCTGCATTTTGCTTTGGAAGGCGTCATTGTTCAGCCGCACGAGGTTGAGCTCGTCGCTGCCGAAGCGCAGTCCGTCGATAAACGCGTCAATATCTGCGAGCATGCCGTCCTGCGGCTGACCGGAGATTTCCAGCTTGACGATACGCTGGGTCATGCCGCGCACGAGTCCGGCGTAGTTGACGATACGCGCGGTGCCCTGAACACTGGCAACGAGGTTCATCATCCAGACGATCAATATAGTCAGCACGACTGCCAGTGCGCCAATGGCGGCGTTGACGATGCCGGTGCTTTTCTTTTTGGGGTTGCCAGCCATGTGCAATGCCCTCCTTGCAGGCTGCCGAATTTTGTCGAACAAATTAGACAGGTGAGAAAGTTATATATAAAATCATTATATCGTAAAAAGGAAACAGATGCAATGACAGAGGCGGAGAATCACGCGCTTCACAGAGATATCCATAGACTTGTGGATACATTGCCGATTTTGTGCTATAATGCAGAAAAAGCAATCGGAGGGACAGAGGATGAAGCTGCGTTATATGATTATCGGTGCCGGTGGCGTTGGCGGACCGGTAGGCGCGTATTTGAGCAAATCCGGTGCGGATACCACGCTTATTGCACGCGGAAAGCATCTTGCGGTCCTGCAGGAGCACGGCTTGACGCTCGTATCCGGAGAAAATGAGTGCGAGAGCATTCCGGTCAAGGCGATCGATATGGACGGCTTTCTTGCCGCGCGGGAGCAGGGCGCTCCCGCGCCGGATGTGATTTTCGTGTGTGTCAAAGGATACTCTCTCGTGGATACCGTACCGTTCATCCGCAAGGCAGCAGGCAAAGACACGGTAGTTATTCCGGTGCTCAACATCTACGGCACGGGCCGTGCCCTGCAGGCGGAGCTGCCTGAGCTGCTCGTCACGGACGGCTGCATCTACATTTCGGCCAACAGGATTGCGCCGGGCGTCATTCAGAAGCACGGTGCGATCTGCCGTATCGTGTACGGACTGCCGAGCCACAAGACCGATCATCCGGTGCTGCAGCAGGTCGAGACTGACCTCAAAAACGCCGGAATTGACCCGGTTTATTCTCCGTATGTCGAGCGCGACACGCTGCTCAAATTTGCGTATGTGTCGCCGAATGCGGCCTGCGGACAGTATTATCACGCGAAAGCTGCGGAAATGCAGCATCCGGGCGAGGTGCGCGACAGCTTTGTACGCCTGATGAAAGAGGTCGTTGCGCTGGCGGACAAGATGGGTATTCCGCTGGAGAGCAGGCCGGGGGAGCTGGTCGAGCGCAACCTGCGCATTCTGGACGCACTTGCACCGACCGCGTCTACCTCTATGCAGCGCGATATGGAAGCCGGCAAGCAGTCCGAGGTGGATGGTCTGATTTATCAGGTTGTGCGTCTGGCAGAGCAGTATGGCGTGGACGTGCCGGAGTACCGCAAAATCGCAGAGGCGGTAAAAAAACAGACGGAAAATAAGTGAAAACGGCAAAGACCCGGAATCTTTCTTCGGAAGATTCCGGGTCTTTGCACTATGGGTGGTGATGCTGTTTCGACTGTCATTGTCAACAACGACAATTTCACTGCACACCGTCCGACAAACGGTGACATTCGCAATCCTTTTCGAGCGCCTGAAGCTGCTGCTCCATGGTCGGCACCTCGCACTTGCCGGTGCGGATGGCCTCGAGCACGACCTCGGGCGACGCAGGAACCTTATTGATGCGCACGCCGATGGCACGCGACACGGCGTTGAGAATCGCCGGTGTGACGGGCACGGTCGCAACCTCGGAAATGCCCTTGGCACCGAACGGGCCCTGCGGTTCCGGGTCCTCGATTAAAATAATCTCGTAATCCGGCGTATCCTCGGCACGCGGCAGACCCAACTGACGGTACAGCGTCTTGACCGGATAGCCGTTCCTTGTCGGATAACCCTCGGTCAGTGCGTAGCCCTGTCCCATCGAGCAGGAGCCGTGCATCTGTCCCTCGATGATATGCGGATTGATGGCGCGGCCGACATCGTGCGCCGCAATGATTTTGAGCAGACGAACCTTGCCGGTCTCCTTGTCCACCTCAACGATAACGGCTTGCGTGGCATACGCATACGCCGGAAAATTGCGGTATTTTGCACCGCGCTGCTTTGCGCCCTCAAAATCGCCGATGGCGAAGCAGGGGTCGGATGCATAATAGTATTCCGCGCGGCGTTCTTCGCCCGGCCGCCACGGACGGCTGTCTAAATCCTGCTTGAGCTTGACGCACGCCTCATATACCGCACGGCCGCCGCACAGCGTCTGGCGCTCGGAAACCGACTCGCCGGTCGGGATGGTCAGCTCGGTGTCGCCGTTGGTGATGTAAATATCGCGGATGTCCATATCCAGCGTTTCCGCCGCGATCTGCGTCATGGCTGTACGAAAGCCCTGTCCCATATCCGTGCCGGAAACGATCATGTGCAGGTGGCCGTCACCCTGCAGAATCAGCTTGCACGCACCGTCATCGGTGAAAATACCCTTGCCGACGCCGACGTTCTTAAAGCCCGAGGCCATGCCCCAGCCGAGCACCTTGCTGCCTTTGGGATACTGTCCTTCGTACTCCTTGAGTGCTTTTCGTAAACTTTTTTCGCATTGATTGATGGTATCCATCATACCCATGCTGTATTTGAGCACCTCACCGCCGACTGACGCCGCACCCGGATAGACGGCATTGCGCCGGCGCAGCTCGAACGGGTCGATGCCCAGCTTTTCCGCCATCATGTCCATCGCAGTTTCGATGGAGATCGCCGCCTGATTGATGCCGTAGCCGCGGAACGCGCCGCCCTGTAAATTGTTGTTGCGGATCGCTGAGCCTTCCACCTTGACATTGGGAATGATGTACGGGCCGCCGCTCATCAGCGCGCCGGTCATCAGCGTGCCGTAGCTTTCGCACTCGTACGGTCCGCCGTCCGAGAACATGCGGCAGTCCAGATACTGGAACTTGCCGTCCGGCGTGAAGCCGATCTCGTAATCCGTATGGTAGCCGTGGCGTTTGGTGGTGAGGATCAAATCCTCCTTGCGCGTCAGCGTAATCTTGACCGGATTGCCGCAGGCATGAGCGGCAACAACTGCCGGTGCTTCGAGAAATGAGTCGCATTTTTTACCGAAGCCGCCGCCGAGCGGCGTCACGATAACGCGGATATCCTCCTCAGGCTTGTCCAGAATCTTTGCCAGCATACTGCGGATCTCGAACGGCGCCTGTGTGCAGGAATAGAGGATCGTTTTGTCGTCCTGCACCATGCCGATAGCCGAAACCGGCTCCATGCAGGCGTGCTCCTGCGGCTCAATATCCTTGGAGACGTTGAGCTTGACGATATCCGTCCGCTGCTTTGCCTGCTCCACATCGCCGCTGACGCGGCCGGTGTGCACGATGAAGCTGTTTTTGCGGTAGCCGTCCGCTATGGTGTAGATACCGGGCAGTTCTTCATAGTCGATTTTGACCAGCTTGACGGCCGCTCTCGCGTGCGCCGCCGTATCCGCGACAACCAGCGCGAGATGGTCACCGAGAAACCGCACCTCATCCGTGCAAAAGACCGGCTGCTCCGGCGTCCATGTGCCGACCTTATTCATGCCGGGCACATCAGCCGCCGTCACGATGCGCACCACGCCTTCCGCCTGTTCGGCGGCGGAGTAGTCCACTGTGTTGATCTTTGCGTGCGGTGCCGGCGCCCAGACAAATGCACCATGCAGCAGGGTATCCGCGCCGATGTCCTCAGCGGTGAGGTCGTCGCAGAATTTCAGTTTGCCGCCGGTCTTGTCCATGCCGTCCACATCCCAGACCGACTTGCCGACTGCGGAACCGGTGATTTCGGGCACGACCTGATTTTCACCAACCACAATAACCGTGCTTTCGTGGCTGCGGAAGCTGTCGATATCCGGATCTTCCCCGCGCAGCCGCGCCGCTGCCAGCTTGACCGCCTCGATAATCTTGACATAGCCGGTGCAGCGGCAGTAGTTGTTTTTCAGTCCGTCGTAGATTTCCGGCTCGGTCGGAGCCGGATGGTGCAGCAGCAGCGCCTTTGTCGCCATCACCATGCCCGGTGTGCAGAAGCCGCACTGCACAGCGCCGACATCGAGAAACGAGTGCTGAATCACCTGCAGCATGGTGTCATTCGGTGCGTTTTCGATGGTTTCGACGGCTTTGCCGTCCAGTCGGCGCACGAGCGTCACGCATGAGCGCGTCAGCCTGCCGTCCACCAGCACGCTGCATGCGCCGCAGTGACCGGTGCTGCAGGCTTCTTTTGTGCCCTTCATGCACTTTACATTGCGGAGATATTCGAGCAGGGTGCGGTTTTCACCGTCTTCTATTTCAATTTGTGTGCCATTGAGCGTAAATCGTATCATAGGATTTCGCCCTCCTGCTGTTACTTGATTTTTGCTTTGATGCGCATGAAGCGTCTGTGACCGGAGTCAAGCGCCTCGTAAAAGTCCTCGCTGTCCTTCGGGTCGTCTTTTGTCAGCTTAGAGACCACATACATCAGCACGAACGCGGTCGCCAGACCGATCGTGCCGTACCACACATAGCCGAGATCCCAGACGAAGAAGGTCAGGCAGATGATGATCGCACCGACCGAAATCGAGGTGATAGCGGCTTTTCGGGTTGCCCACTTGCAGTAAATGCCGAATACCAGCGCCGGGAACAGCGATTCGACCAGGGAATCCGCGAAAATCATCAGATTGTAGACGTATTCCCAGTGCATGAGCGATACGGCAACTGTTACGGTACCGAACAGCAGAATTACCACGCGGATAACCGAGGTCTCGGAGGCCTTGAACCTACAGTGGCCGATGCCGACGAGCAGATCCTTGTAGATGATAGAGGACATGACCATCAGCAGCGCATTTGCGGTGGACAGACCGACCGCCAGTACGCCGATGAGGAACACGATCATCAAAATCTGCGCGAGCAGACCGTGCGTGCCCGCGATGATGTTGCACATATACGGGATAACCAGTTCGGTTTCCGAGCTGGTAAGGTCAGGCATGGCAGCCAGCGCGACCAGACCGATGAGCATCGTGCCGCCCCAGACAATGATCTGCAGGAACGGTGCAAGGAACGCCATCTGACGCTGGTCCTTCAGACCCGCGCTGTAATAGCCGGAGCGCACAAACACCTGCGGCAGCAGCAGCGTGTAGCCGAACGCACACGCAAGCGGATAGCTGACGCGCGACGGATAGGTGCATATGCCGATCGGACCCGGATAGGAGAACCAGTCCGGTGTCTGCACGCGGACGGTCTGGAATGCCTCGATGATCGAGCCGTTGAATACGATCTTGAGCGTTACGAAAATAATTGCCCACAGCGCCAGAATGAAGAACCAGCCCTGTACAGCATCCGCCAGTGCGGTGGATTTTACGCCGCCGAGCATGACGAATACCGTCATGATAATGCCGCAAATGAGCGTAAACGTCTGCGAGGATACCGCGCCGCCGGTGGCTACCTCAGCTGCACGTCCGCCGGCTACCAGTACCGCCGAGATAAACGGCACGGCGCAGATAATGTAAACAATGTCGATGATAACGGTCAGCGCCTTGGACTTGTAGCGGCAGAAGAAGAAATCCGCCGGGGTGGTGAAGTGCTTTTGCTGGTTGACCAGCCATACCTTGGTCATCGTGAAGTAGCAGATGATCGGGAACATGGAGTAGATGCACATCTCCGAGAAGAAGTAGCCCAGTCCGTAGCGGTAATACGCGCCCGGGCCTGCGAAAAATACCCAGACGCTCATGCAGGAGGCGATATAGGTCATGACCATGACCGGCCACTTGAACCGGCCGCCCTGCAGATCGACCTTGCCGGCGTCACGTTTTTCCTTCCATGTGGTGTAGCGCGCGATGGCGATTAAAAATAGAAAATATGCCGCAAAAACGATCCATACCGTTTTGCCTGAAAGTAAACCCTGTGTTGTCATTTTCTCTGTTATCCTTTATTTGTCCGATTCTTTTTGCGTTTCGGAAGCGGCAGGCGTCATATTCTCTGCTGTTTCGCCCTGTTCCTCGTCCTCAATCAGAGGATACTCCTTTTCGGTCAGCTTGCAGCCGATATACACGGACAGCACCGTGCCGACAAAGCTGATCAGACCGTGTATGATGCAGGCGGTCTCGCTGCCGTAGGGTGGGAATCCCGGGAAATTATAGAATACCCAGAAGAACAGCACAGACGCCAGCCAGATTTTCTCTGTTCTGCCGATTTTCATTTTGTGTCACCTTGTTTTCTTGTTTATATGTAATTTCAGGTATGCATTTAGTTCTGAGAGCGCCATTCATCCAGCAGCGCATCCGAATCCACGACAAGTCCCAGATGCAGCGAGATCATGCGCAGCGCAGGCTCTTCGAGGTGCTCGGAGCCGCGGGTCAGGTCGCGCGGCACGACGACGCGGAAATCGCGGTTTGCGGCATCGAATGCAGTGTTGATAACGCAGCAGTCGGTCATGCAGCCGGTGAGCACCGCGCGGCGGATGCCGAGGTTGCGCAGCAGCAGCTCCAGATCGGTCGGATAGAACGCGCTCAGGCGCTTTTTGGCCGTTACCATGTAATCCTCGTCGTGTACGTCGATGGACATTCTGTTCCAGCGTGTGCCTTCGATGGCGTGCTCTGCGATGTTGGGAATCTCACCGACCGTAACCGGAAACACCATGCGCCACGCAGACGGAAACAGTTTTTCGTCTGCGCCACCCTTACGCAGCGTTGAGCGGATATGGATGATTGGCAGACCGAGCGCGCGTGCTTCGTTCATGAAATGATTGAGCGGTTCGATGATCTCGCGTCCTCGCGGAGACGGGCATGGACAGTCCGGATCGGTTGACAGGTGTCCATCGTGCATGTCGATCGTAATGACAGCCGTATCGCGGCGATTAAGGAAAACCTGCTGTAATTGCTCCGGAACCTCCTTTTCGATGCTGTCAAAGTATGCTTTCATTTGATTTTTCTCCTTCCCGGCAAAACGCCGCAGCAATCTGTGCGGCGCTGTCAATAGCGGTATTGGAGTTATTATAGCACATGTGTCATGACATGTGCAAATGTTTTGGTCGGGGTGGGTGAAAGATTGTGAGGGTGGGGGACCGGGGCGAGGTTGGGCGGGAGGATGGTGGTGCGGCTATTTGTGTCGCTCCCGTGAAGGGAGCGACCCGGTCCGAAGCAGGTAACGCCGGGTATGCAGATATTTCAATCCACACTTCCGTGAAGGGAGCGACGTAAAGCGTGGCGAAACCACCGAAATCGTCTGGGAATTTCAATCCACGCTCCCGCGAAGGGAGCGACTATTTGTGGCAGAGCGCAAATAAGAGTTGGAAAAAATTTCAATCCACGCTCCCGCGAAGGGAGCGACGCGCGAGGTTGCGAAGGCAACCAAACGAAACATGAGAACAGTACGCGAACACTTGCGAGAAACGAGGGCTATCAGATGAGTTTACATAAGATCAAGGCGGCAGTGGACGCCGCCGAGGGCAACGCCCGCCAGATGGGCGAGGTCGTGCTGATGATTGCAGAGCACAACGCACACGCCGCTGAGGTGATCGCCGCCGACCTTGATAACCCGGAGATGAGCCTGCAGAAATGCTTTGACGCGCTGCGTGCGTATGCGCGGAAGCACCAGAAGGGCGGTTTCTGGGGCTGTATGTGCAACAGCTACGACCCCGAGAACCCGGTAATCAAGGTTGCGGCTGACTTTTACAAGGTGGATTTGGGCGCGGCGGCAAGTGAGACGCCGGAAACCCAACCGCTTGGGCGCGGCAGTGATGATCTGGATTTGATGAGCCTGCTGTAAGGAGGCGGGATTGTGTTTGAGGTCAATGATATTCCGCCGATGTACGGCCGGGAGCTGCAGGAACTGATCGATGAGAATGTGGAGCACGACGAATTTCTCTTCTTCCGTGTCAACCACGGGGATGATCTGGACTGGATCCTCGGCGAAGCCGATGATTACGAGTGCTTTTGCACTGCGTGTCAGCAGCATTTTGCTGAGGACCGCAAGATCGGCCCTGCGTCCTACTGGGATGCCTGCCCGCGGTGCGGGGCACGGATCACGCCGCGCCGATGGAACAGCGGCAAGGCGAAATTCCTCGCACTGACGGCGTTCGCATTCCACTTTTTCCAGCCCGGAGAGCACGGGGATATGTGGCTGACTTCCTGCCAGGTGCGGATGAACCCCGACTTCCAGTGCGGGAAATATCTTGCGAACGAATATGCGCGTTACTGCTTTTCCGAGTTCGGTTCGCGCAAGTGGATCTGGAAGGAGAACGGCTGGAAACGAACGAAAAGCATCTGTTTCAAGCGGTGGCAGGCGATGGGAGGATACTGCTACGATAATTTCTGGTCACTGCCGAGTGAGCAGGACCTTGCGGGAAGCTGCCTGCGGTACAGCCAGCTGACGCAGGCATGGAGCTGTGTGCCGGATCTGCCGGAGTATCTGGCGTTTTACCTGAAGTTCCCGGGGGCGGAATACCTCTGGAAAATGGGGTTTGGCCGGTGGCTGGTCGAACGGCAGGAAGGCAAGGGACATTTGTTTCGGAAACTGGTCAACCTGCGGGCGAAGGAGCCGAAACGGCTGTTTCCACACCTCAGTAAGGCGGACCGCCGCCTGTTGGGGCGGGAACGGGTAAACCTCGCGGACGGTGCCGCTTATCAGGATCTGCGGCAAGCCGGTGCGGTGGAGTGCAGCGAGGACGGCTTGCAATATGCCTGCGCAACGGTACGGTGCCGGTTTGTGTGGCAGACGACTGCCGAACAGTGCGGCTTGAGCGGAAAAGAGCTGCGGAAGTACATCGAACGGCAGGCGCGGCGCTTCGGTTTGACGATCGGCGCGGTGATGCACGAGTTTACCGACTATCAGGCGCAGCTGGAACGGCTTGCGCCGAATGCGGACAGGCTGCCGGACGATCTGCATGAGGCGCACGCTCGGCTGAGCGGACGCGAACGGCGGCTTATGAACCGCGAGAAAAACGAGAAGTTCCGCACGCGGCGTCATCTGCTGGCGTGGATGCGGTGGAAGTACAAGGGTATGTTTATCCGCCCGATCGACAGCGCAGAGGAAATTGTGCGCGAGGGCGAGGAACAGAACAACTGTGTTGCCGGCTACGCCGGGCGGCACGCGAACGGCAGCACCATCATCATGGTGCTGCGGAAATGCAGGGAGCCGCGCACGCCGTGGCACACAGTGGAGATTGACCCGGAAACGCTTGAGTGCCGGCAGTGCTACGCCGCGCACAATCACAAGCGCACGCCGGAGGCGGCGGAGTTTATGGAGAAGTACCTCGACCATTTGCGCGAGGTCACGAAAATGATAAGGAGGTCAGCTTAAATGAGCGAGAATGTGGTGGCGGTACGGTCGATCGAGATCGTGACAGCTGAAATCACGATGATCCGGGACAATGCCCGCAAGGTCTTTCTTGAGAGCGTGATCCAGATCGGCACGCGGCTTGAGGAGGCCAAGCAGATGGTGCCCTCCGGCGAGTGGACGGCTTATCTGACGGACAAGCTCGGCTACAAGCCCAGCACCGCGCAGAACTACATGCGCATTGCGCGCGAGTTCGGCGGCGGGCAGGTGAGCCTTACCGGCAAGACGGCGGCGGATGCCTTCGGACAGCTGTCCTATTCGCAGATTCTGCCGCTGCTCGGCATGGCCGAGGAGGAGCGCGAGGAACTGGCTGAGGAACACGATCTGCCGAGCATGTCGAGCCGCGAGATTGCGGCGCTGGTCAAGGAGCGGGACGAAGCCAAGGCGGAGGCGGAAAAGGCGGTGCGTGAGAACGATGCCGCGCAGGCGGCACTGTCCGTTGCCGAGGAGAACCGCGGCAAGGCTATGCGCGAACGGGATGAAGCTGTGCGAAATGCCGAGAATGCCAAGGAACGGGCGGACGAACTGCAGGAACAGCTTAGCGCGATTGAGGACAAGCCTGCCGAAGTGCGCGAGCTGACCGAGGAGGAGCTTGAGGGAATCCGCGACAAGGTTCGAGCGGAGAACGCCGAAGCGGCCAGGGCTGCTGAGGAGCGCGCTCGTGCTGCCGAGGAAAAGCTGGACAAGGTGAAGAACCCTGCGGCGCACAAGGTCAATTTCCTGTTTGGCGAGGTGCGCGGACTGGTCGAACGACTCGAGCAGGCGCTCGGTGAGCTGGAGCAGACGGATGAGGCCGCCTGCGAGAAGTTCGCGGCAGTCATTGCGAAATGGCTGAAAGAGAGAGGCGACGGGCTGGCATGATGAAAATTCAGGATTTGCTCGATTTTTCCGTCATTGATTTTGAGATTCGGGATTTTCCCGACAACTACAAGGAGGTAAAGAAAAACATGAACGCAAAGAGAGCTGCAAAGCTGCTCGAAATCGCCCGGTACTACGGCGAGGAGAAGCAGGTATGCAAACTGATGGAGGAGCTCGGCGAGGCCGTGAGTGCCGCAAGCGAGGTGCTGATGCTGCTCAGCTTCCACGAGCAGGGCGGCAAAAAGCGTGATCTGGAGGCGCGGCTCGAGCATCTGGCCGCCGAGCTGGCGGACGTTTTCAATGTCGCCGAACAGGTTATCGCCCTTTTCGGGTTGGAAACTGATTTCAAGGTTTCGCGCCACGCGGGCGTGCAGAAAACCTTGAAGCGGATTCGGGAGGAGGTGCAGGCGAATGAGACACGAGATGAGCTTGCGCGGCGGAATCTTTAACGGCGCTGTCAATCTGTTTGATGACAAACTGTGGGATGTGCTGTTTACGCTGGTGCGGCAGGGACTGTGCGAGGGTGAGGTGACACTCAAGGTTAGCATTGATCTTGCGCGCAAGGAGATTATCGACGAGGACGGCATGCCGCATGATGTTGATCAGCCTTATTTTGCATACAGCTGCACCTCATCTATTACCCAGAAGGATAAGGTCAGCGGCGCAGTGGCCGAGCAGCTTAAACTGCGCAAGGTAGACGGTCAGCTCGAACTGCGCGATCTTGACGAGAACACGCTGTTTGATATTGTGGAGGGTGGTGTTCAGGATGGAGCGCAGCCCGACAGAGACGGCACACCTGGTTGATTCCCATTACAGCCGGAGCTTCGGCAGACCGCCGGATAATGAAATGCGTGAGTTTATTCGGAATGCTGCTGAGAACGGTCTGACGGCGGACGAGCTGATCAACTGCATGACGGCGGCTGTGGTTACTTACGGCTTCGGCGCGTATGAGCGCGATTATCGAAAGGTTTTCGTGGCTGAGGCGCGGAAGATTTGGAAGATGAAAAACGGAAAAAAGAAAGCCAGCCCGTGAAGGGCTGGCTTTGGAAACTATTTCGTTTTTCTTATTTTTCCGTACGGTTCGGGTGGTCAATGGCGGCTACCTCGGCGGCTGTGTAAACCTCGGCGCCTTCCGGCAGACCGAAAAAGATATATCCGTCATGCGCTGAGGTGATCACAGGAAAATATCTGTCTTTGTCGATTGCGCGTGCATATCGCTGGTCAATCGGCGTCCCCGGTGCGGTACAAGGAGCGGGAAATGCGTTTACTCGATCGTAAACGCCATCTTTCAAGCGGAGATAATACGCGGGATACGCGGAAGGCGTGGAGAATAACTGAACTTTCATTTCTGGTCCTCCTTCATCTGCTGGTAGGTGTCACCAAAAACTCCGGAAGCGTAGCAGAGAAAGTTGGTTTCAAAGTAGCGGCAGCCGAAGCACCTTACATCATAACCAAGCCTATACATCGCAGTCAACAACTGGTGGAAAGACTACCCGACGGAAGCGTCATACTGGAAATTGAAGTCGTAATCAACCATGAGTTAGAACGGGTATTCTTCGGATATGTTGACGGAATAGAAATTCTTTATCCCAAGACATTGGTCGAATTAATGAGTCGAAAATTGGAAAAGGCTTCCAAGCAATATACAAAGTCAAAGTGAAAATAAACCTTTCGCACATTCGTACCCTTCCTTATAAAACTCTGTCAGCTTTTGCACATCTTTCTCTATACGGTCTACAGCTACAGGTTTCAAAGGACGGATAACGACAATCTTTCCCTCATCCTCCATGCGTTCCACCATTTCCAGCTGTTCATTATAAACAGCACACCGGCAACTTAACGCTTCACGCAACTTCGGATATTTCCGGTATACAAACGAAGGGATACGAATGTCTTTCGAATCTTTCCGATATCCCCGGTTACGGGTAAGTACCACGACATTTCTCGTACAGCCATCCGCAATAGCTCTTTGCAGAGGTATGGAATCTACGATTCCCCCATCAAGCATAGGAACCTCATCCACATAAGTGATAGGACACACAAAAGGGAGACTGCTGGATGCACGGACAATATCGATCACCCTGCGCCTGTCTTTTTTCTCTTCGAAATAATTGGCTTCTCCCGTGATGCAATTAGTAGTTACCATCACGAAACGTTCCGATGAAGCAAAATATGTTTCATAATCATAAGGAAGAATGTGTTCGGGGAACTCATTGAACAATAGATCGAAATCCAAAATATTACGCTTTTTGAGCAAATGTTTCAAACCGATATAATTGTACTTCTCCAACAAGTCGATATTGCTGTACTTGGCACGTCCCCGTTGCCGTGATGCATACGACAATCCGTTGCACGCACCGGCAGACACTCCTATCGCATAGGGAAACCGGATATCATGATCCATAAAATAATCAAGTACACCGCAGGTGAATACTCCACGCATTCCCCCGCCTTCCAACACTAATCCCGTAGATTCGTCAATTTTCAAGTCCTTCATTTTTATCTCCCGTATTCTTATTCCGGCGGATCACCAGCAGAGACGACAATTCTCGTATCACAGCCTCATCCTCGGATAATTTCGTATAAGAAAGATGACTCATTATCAATAGTCCGTCTTTCTCTTTAGTCACTAAATCTTCAACTCCTTCAAACCACACTATAACCGTTTGTCCCGGATAACGTGCCTGCAAATCATCTATACATCCGCGAAATTCTTCATCGTCCGTATCAAAGAGGAAAAGACGTATCGAATGCCCGTTCTGCAACATCTTCTCCAGATACGAAAAAAGAAAAGCATCAATCATTCCACCAAGTACGAAACTGACCGTAGCACCTTCCCGATACCGACGATTGACAAACACAGCCACCGGACACTTCACCTGCTCCATAATATCATCAATCTTATCCCGGAAAAGCGTTAACCATAAAATAGCCCCCGGAGTCCCCGGCATATCCGAACGGTAATGACTTCCAGCTCCCAAAAGCAGCATATCAGGATGTTCTTTACGGACAAAGTGAATGATTTCCTGTACAAGTTTGTCCGTCACCCGATAATGGTTATCCACCTGGATATTCAATTTCGCAGCCTGTTGATTGAGCAAAGCAAAACTCTCGCTGGCATAATGCTCGGCATTCAACGGATTCAAATCCGTGCCTACCGTATAGTGTGCCGCAATCAAATGATTTTTCTTCAACAGCTTTCCAAATAACAAATTATAAATGGAAAGTAATACACGCCCGGATTCCGGACGTCCGAAGCAAAATATCAATTTGTGCTTCAAAGATAATTTTTCTTCCCGACGTACGAAAATAT
>OKSF01001260.1_pt1 | contig 21048 bp, 18 predicted proteins | sample 1606061 | NCBI WGS metagenome assembly OKSF01 (sample SAMEA3541567, study PRJEB24748) | human gut metagenome | biome: human gut; feature: human-associated habitat; material: faeces | place: China | collected 2012 | reverse complement strand
TAAGTTGATTGAACCGCCGTATACGGAACCGTACGTACGGTGGTGTGAGAGGTCGGAATTTCTCATTTAAGAGAAATTCCTCCTACTCGATTTCAGAGAACGCTTTGTGATATTATTCTGAAATTAACCAATCAATCAAATTGATGGATTTTATGCCATTATATGAAGAGTCCATTCCAGGATTTAAAGAAAGAATAATTTTTTCGTAATTATCACTGATTTTTTGAAGAGGAGACAGTTCACGTTTGCGAACATCTTCGCTTGTCATAGATTCAGTGACTTGAACATAAATTTTATTATCTGCTTTTGTTGCGATAAAATCCACTTCAGAATTGTCTATTTTTCCAATTGAGACATCATAACTCCGGCGAAGTAATTCGAAGTAAACAATATTTTCTAATGTATGTCCACTGTCGCGATTTCGAAAACCAAGTAGATAGTTGCGAAGTCCTATATCCACAATATAATATTTCCCCAAAGTTCTTAAAAATTCTTTTCCCTTGATATCAAATCGTTTGATTTCATAGAAGAAATATGATTCCAGCAATGCATTTATATAGGATTGGACGGTATGAACACTAGGTGTCCCTTTTCGCTTTCCGTTGTCAAGCAATCCTTCATTCATCAAAGTATTTCCGATAGATGAGACAGATATATTGCTTCCTATATTATCAGCAAGAAACATAATAATTTTTTTTAAGAGAACAGGATCAGTGATTCTACTTTGTCCTTTGCGGTTTTCGCGTTCAAGAATATCTCTCATAATTACGGTTGAGTAGATGCCCTCGAGTAACATCAATGCTTTTTCCTGGTCTAATCCTATATCGGCAATGCCGGGCATTCCGCCAAATCGCATGTAAGCATCAAAAACGTCTCGAAGTTCATAACGTTCATCATTTTTATCGAAGACTTGTTTGCGAATACCTCCTAATGAACTTTTTATTTCTCTGACTTCAAAGCCATGAAAAGTAAGAAATTCAGGAAAAGAAAGCGGTAACATTTTAATCTCTACACATCTGCCGGATAAGTAAGTGGCATATTCAGAGGAGAGCATATAGGCATTTGAACCAGTGACATAAATGTCACAGTTAAAATCAACACGGAAGGAATTGACAGCATCTTCCCAGTTAGGAACACGCTGAACTTCGTCGAAGAAAAGGTACATTCTCTTATTAGGGACGATATGTTGTTTTACATATTCGTAAAAAGAGTCACTGTTCATATTTTTAAAGGCATGGGATTCAAAATTCATTTCAAGAATCTGCTCATCAGTAATGCCACTTTCCTTCAGATGTAAGACCATTAATTTGAGCAGACTCGATTTTCCACATCTGCGGATTCCAGTAACAACTTTTACAGGTTCGGTATCTTGAAATGCGATGATTTTATTTAGATATAAATCTCTTTTTTTGAGTTTATGTGTATCAATCATTTACCATTCCTCCTATCTTGTGTATGAATATAGCATAAATTTTAAAAAAAATCAAGTTTGTGCGGTTAACTGCAAAAAAAGTATAGAAATGGAAAATTTTGCAATTGATAAACAGGAGTTTGGAATTTGAAAGGTTCTGTTATGCAATGCTTGAATTTTCAAAGCGTTGCATCGGAAAATAAACCATAACGGAGGTCAAAGAAAATGACAGAATTTGAAAAAACAGGCGGTACATATCGGAAAGATGTAATGCAAAAATAAAGGATGAAAAAGTGCCAGAAATTGGCAAAAAATGTTTTTGGAATTGTATTGACTATTTTGGGGTTTTTGATAATATAATATTAAAGGTGAGTCCTACCTATAAGTGGAGGTTGTAAAAGCGTAAGAATTGTTTTTGGTGATTCTTTATAGTGGCTATGCGAATAAGCATAGCCACTTTTGACATTAAGGAGACAATATGTTTCAAAAGGATATAAAACAAGTAGTCGGTTCCCTTGTTTCTGAATTGGATTTTTATTTTGAAAATAAAGGATTTGCAAGAAGAAAAAACGGATTTGTTTACACCCGGAAAATCAATACTACTGTGCAAAAGATTGATATGGTGTTTTTCTCTAATCCGTCATACTATCATAATGTATTAGCACATATATATCCACATATGCAGATACTTTTTCCTGGTGTAAATGATACTGCTAAAATTTTTGCAAGCCATTTGATTCCGGAGAAATGGTTAAATAAATTTACAATTAGACAGCCTGTACAAATATATTCAAATTCAAAAGATTTTTGCCTTAAAGATGTTAATAATTACACGTACTTAAAAGAAGAAATACTTACTTTTTTTGAAGAACATACAATGCCTTTACTTGAAGAATTAACCTGTGAAAAAGATTATTTGGCACTGTATGAAAAGAAAGATAAACGAATTATATGGGATGATAATCAATCTTTATATATTGCAAGTGCGTATGTTAATAATCACAAATTAAAAGAAGCAAATCAAGTCATTGAAAAACGCTTTGGAAAACCGGGAATGCGAAAACAATACAAAGAAGTTTTTGAGTTTTTGGAAATTCAAGAATGCTGAGGCATTCTTGAATTCTGCTTCCTTTATTAGAATAATTTTCATATATTTTCACATAATAGCATTAAAAGTAAAATTTAGCATGAGAAGAAAGAACAGCCATGCGGAATCAATCATGGAGGAATTATATGAAGGCAACTGGAATTGTACGTCGGATTGATGACCTGGGACGTGTGGTCATTCCGAAAGAAATACGAAGAACACTTAGAATCCGGGAGGGCGATCCACTGGAAATCTTCACAGACAGAGAGGGCGAAATCATCTTGAAAAAATATTCTCCAATTGGGGAGCTTGCAGCATTTGCAGGTATGTATGCAGACAGCCTGGCAAAAGAGGCAGGGTGTCTTGTGTGTATCTGCGATATGGATCAGGTCGTGGCAGCTTCCGGAAACGGGAGAAAAGAGGTGCAGGAAAAGTATATCAGCAAAGTTCTTCAAGGAGAACTGGAAGAAAGAAACAGTATTCTGGCAAAGGTTGATGAGAAGAAATATATCCGGGTGTTCCGGGAACAGGAAAAGGATTATGTGTGGGAATCTATTACACCGATCATTTGCGAAGGAGATGTTGTGGGGGCAGTTATTTTACTGTCATCAGATGAAAAAGAGAAGTTTACAAAACTGGAACAAAAGCTGGGGGCATGTGCAGCAGGATTTCTTGGAAAGCAAATGGAGTGATAAAATTTGCAGAAGCAGTCATATTCGCCGGATCTGTCTCATACCTTGTGGTAGACAAGGAGGAAAGAGATGGAGAATATGCAAAAAAATATAAAGGTCATATGGTGGATCAAATCACTTCTGGCTTCTTATATTGTCACCGGTATATCGCTTTTGGTTTTGACATTTTTTATGTATAAATTTGAATTAAATGAAAAAATTGTATCGGCGGCAATTGTTGGAATCTATGTAGTGTCAACATTGATCGGAGGAATGATCATAGGGAAACTGACAAAATCAAAACGGTACTTGTGGGGGATGGTTCTTGGAATCATATATTTTGTATTGCTTTTGCTCATTACACTTGGAGTTTACAGAACTCTGAATGGAGACAGTGTAAGTATTGTCACATCACTGATACTATGTGCAGGCGGCGGTATGACCGGTGGTATGATATCATGAAAGACTAAAAAATAAGAGCTGCGTATATTTCTTGTAAAAAGGAAACAGATATAGGCAGCTTTTATTTTACGTACGGTTCATAATCGTAATGACGAATGTATATGTCCCTTACAGAAAGTAGAATAGTTACAGTTCGAATCAGAAAGTTTTTGCCACATGTAAAAATGTAAAGATACCAGAATGGAAAGTGTTTCCACCGGCATCTTATGAATTATGGTCTACCTGATCCATGTACTTGATGAGGCGGAAAATCTGGCTTGTATAGCCCCATTCATTATCATAGAAACAGATGACCTTAAAGAAATGAGAATTTACTTGAATTCCCTGTCTTGCATCAAAGATAGAAGCGTGTGAATCTCCGATGAAATCAGAAGATACAACTTCATCATCTACATAATCAAGAATGCCGGACAAATATGTCATGGAGGCTTCCTTTACTTTTTTGCAGATATCCTCATAAGATGCAGACTCTTTTAGTGCGACGTTCAGATCAACGATTGAGACGTCTGTAGTTGGAACACGATAAGAAATACCACTCATCTTGTCCTTAAGAGAAGGAATGACGAGAGAGATAGCCTTAGCGGCTCCGGTTGTGGATGGAATCAGATTGCCGAATGCAGAACGTCCGGTACGCCAGTCCTTGAGAGAACGGCTGTCCACAACTTTCTGCTTGGCAGTTGCGGCGTGGATCGTAGACATCAGACCATATTCAATTCCATAATTGTCTTCCAGTACTTTACAGATAGGTGCCAGACAGTTGGTCGTGCAGGATGCATTGGACACAACGGACATATCTTTCGAATAACCTATAAGACATATTAATGAAGTGGCAATTTCTGATTCATTTGTAATCTAACGCAAGTGTAACATAGTAAAATTGAAAAAACCACCCTTTTGCAGGTAATTAAAATATTAACGGGAATAATTAAAAATTAACGATTCAGATAAAAATATTGCGAAAAAGAAAGGAAGATGCTATACTTATAAAAGTCAAGCAAAGACAAGGAGGAATGTAGTGATGAAACATGTGAAAACATTGAATACACAGACTCTGAACAAGACAGTGAAAAAAGGCGGTTGCGGCGAATGTCAGACATCTTGCCAGTCAGCATGCAAGACTTCCTGTACAGTAGGAAATCAGACCTGTGAGCAGAGCAAATAAGTAAAAGAACATAGGTAAAAAACCAGGAGACAGCGGTCTTAAAAGGGTCGCTGTCTCTGTTCTGTTGCCAAATAACCATTAAAATTTTAAAGAGATAGAAAAAATAGAAAAGGAGATTATTACTGTGATTCATCAGTATAAGAATAACGGATATAACATTGTTCTGGATGTATACAGTGGAGCCGTACATGTGGTTGATGACCTGTGTTATGATGTGATCGCTGTACTGAATGAACCGGACGAAGAACCAACAGCTGAGATTTTAAAGAGTGATCTTACATGGGAGAATCTGAAAAAGCGGCTTGGAGATACATATGGTGAGGAAGATTTAAGAGATGCTCTTGATGATGTCATTGAACTGACAGAGGACGGGAAATTATTTACAAAGGATGAGTTTGAATATCTTGTTCCAATCGTGAAGAAGAGAAAGACAGTTGTAAAGGCTCTTTGCCTTCACATTGCACATGACTGTAATCTGGCCTGCAGGTACTGCTTTGCAGAAGAAGGCGAGTATCATGGAAGACGTGCTCTTATGAGTTATGAAGTCGGAAAGAAGGCATTAGATTTCCTGATCGCAAATTCCGGAAGCAGAAGAAATCTGGAAGTAGATTTCTTTGGAGGAGAGCCACTTATGAACTGGCAGGTTGTCAAAGATCTGGTAGCATACGGAAGAGAACAGGAAAAGCTTCATGACAAGAATTTCCGATTTACAGTTACGACGAACGGCGTTCTTCTGAATGATGAGATTCAGGAGTTTGTCAATAAAGAGATGGACAATGTTGTGCTAAGCCTGGATGGACGAAAAGAAATCAATGATAAGATGCGTCCGTTCCGCAACGGAAAAGGAAGCTACGATCTGATCGTGCCGAAATTCCAGAAGCTGGCTGAAAGCCGTAATCAGGAGAAGTATTATATCCGTGGGACATTTACAAGAAATAATCTGGATTTCTCCAATGATATCCTGCATTTTGCAGACCTTGGATTCAAGCAGATGTCCATTGAGCCGGTCGTAGGTGACGAATCCGATCCATATGCGATCCGCGAAGAGGATATTCCACAGATCAAAGAAGAGTATGATAAGCTTGCCAAGATTATGATTGAGCGTGAAAAAGAAGGAAAAGGATTTAACTTCTTCCACTTTATGATCGATCTGGAAGGCGGTCCATGTGTGATGAAACGTATGTCCGGCTGTGGTTCCGGAACAGAATATCTGTCTGTCACACCATGGGGAGATCTGTATCCATGCCATCAGTTTGTCGGACAGGAAGAATTCCTGGTGGGAAATGTAGACGATGGAATTGTAAAGCCGGAGATTGCAGATGATTTCAGAAGCTGCAGTGTATATTCAAAAGAAAAATGTAAAAATTGTTTCGCTAAATTCTACTGTAGCGGTGGATGTATGGCAAACTCTTATAATTTCCATGGAACAATCCATGATTGTTATGATATTGGCTGTGAGATGCAGCGTAAACGTGTGGAATGTGCCATTATGATCAAAGCAGCACTGGCAGATGCATAATGTGTAACATAGAATCCTTCGAAGGAATGGAAGAAAGAGAAAGGAAGTAAATCATGAAAAAAAGCAGAGGCATACTTAGTCTTATTGTGGCAGCAGCCTTGATCGTACTGCTTGGTTTTACGACAATTGTTGGATTCGGAAAAGGCCATACAGGTTCTATGAAGAATATCAAACTGGGTCTGGACCTTGCCGGTGGTGTAAGTATCACATATCAGGTCAAAGATGACAATCCATCGGATGAAGAGATGAGTGATACGATCTATAAGCTGCAAAAGCGCGTAGAACAGTATAGTACAGAGGCAAGTGTATATCAGGAGGGAAGAGACCGTATTAATATCGAGATTCCTGGTGTTACAGATGCCAATGAGATTTTAGACGAACTGGGACAGCCGGGGTCCCTGTATTTTATTGCACAGACAGGCAGTGACGGCTCAGCAAACTATAGCCAGGTGAACAGTACGGGAGATGCGTCCAAAGATTACCAGCTCAACAAGACAATTGAAGAATTGCAGGCAGACGGTTCTATTGTACTGAGTGGCAATGATGTAAAAAGTGCCCAGGCTCAGACAACAGAAGACCAGCTGACAAAGAATAAACAGAATGTTGTATCTCTTACATTTACAAAAGATGGAACAACAAAGTTCGCAAATGCAACAACAAAAGCACTGGCAGCAAGACAGAGCATTGGTATCTATTATGACGGAGCATTTGTAAGTGTTCCGAATGTACAGGCAGCCATTACAAATGGACAGGCTCAGATCAGTGGTAACATGACTTATGAAGAAGCAGATGCGCTTGCTTCTACAATCCGTATCGGTGGTCTGAAGCTGGAACTGGAGGAGTTACGTTCTAATGTTGTCGGAGCTCAGCTTGGTGAGCAGGCAGTTGCGACCAGTTTAAAAGCCGGAGCAATCGGACTTGCAATTGTATTTGTATTCATGTGTTGTGTATACTTGCTTCCGGGACTTGCATCCGGACTTGCACTTTTAATCTATACAGGACTTGTACTTATAATCCTGAATGCATTTGAAGTAACATTGACACTTCCGGGTATTGCCGGTATCATTCTTGGCATTGGTATGGCAGTAGATGCCAACGTTATCATCTTCGCTCGTGTACGTGAAGAGATGGCACGCGGAAGAAGTGTAAAGAATTCTCTGAAGATTGGTTTCCAGAAAGCTTTATCAGCAATCTTAGATGGTAATATTACGACTCTGATCGCGGCAGCTGTATTGTGGTTCAAAGGTTCCGGTACAGTAAAAGGATTCGCGCAGACACTTGCAATTGGTATCATCGCATCTATGTTTACAGCACTTGTTATTACAAGATTGATCGTAAATGCATTTTATGCAGTCGGACTTAGAAGTGAAAAATTATATTATCGTCCAAAGAAAGAGCGTGAGCCAATCGATTTCCTTTCAAAGAAAAAAGTGTTCTTTACAATTTCTCTTGTATTAATTGCAGCAGGAGTGATCACGATCGGTATCAATGAAGGAAGAGGAAAAGGAGCATTTGCATACAGCCTTGAATTCCAGGGCGGTACATCTACAAATGTAACATTTGATAAAGATTACTCTATTGATGAGATTGATAAGGAAATTGTTCCGGTTGTAGAAAAGGTAACTGGAGATAACAATGTTCAGACTCAGAAAGTAGCCGGAACCAATCAGGTTATTATCAAGACAGTTACACTGGATCTTGACAAGCGTGAAGCACTGAATAAGGCTATGGTTGATAACTTCGGTGTGGACGAATCAAAGATCACGGCAGAAAATATCAGTTCTACAGTAAGTAATGAGATGCGAAGAGATGCAGTTATCGCGGTTGTTATTGCGACAATCTGTATGCTTCTGTATATCTGGTTCCGATTCAAAGATATCCGTTTCGCGGCCAGTGCGGTACTTGCTCTTTTACATGACGTCCTTGTTGTAGTAGGATTCTATGCAATTGCAAGAATCTCTGTTGGTAATACATTTATCGCGTGTATTCTGACAATCGTTGGATATTCCATCAACGCGACCATTGTTATCTTTGACCGTATCCGAGAGGAAATGCGTGGTAAGACAAAGAGCAGTGATGTTGCAGTAGTTGTAAACAAGAGTATTACACAGACGCTGACAAGAAGCATCTATACATCTCTTACAACATTTATCATGGTAGCAGTACTTTACGTCATGGGTGTAAGTTCTATCAAGGAGTTTGCACTTCCATTGATGGTCGGAGTTGTATGCGGAGCTTACTCATCTGTATGTATCACAGGAGCGCTGTGGTATGTAATGAAACGCTTCAAGAAGTAATTTTAAATACTATAGAACAGCCAAGGTCATATTTTATGGCGAGGCTGTTCTTTTCTTAAAGTAAATATTTGCAAAGTAAATAAAATGATGTTGGAGATTTCTGTTGAAAGTGTAGTATTTACTTTGCAAATATTTATTTGGATAAAACAGGAGAGACGAAAATTATGGAACGCTGGGTACTTTTAAGAAAAGGTGCTGATTTTGAGGCTATCAGTAAGAAATTTCATATTAGTCCGAGACTGGCCAGTCTGATCCGTAACCGGGATGTTATTGGAGATGAAGCAATCAACCAATATCTGAACGATACAATTGCGGAACTCTACGATGGAATGCAGATGAAGGGTATGCCGCAGGCGGTGGAAATTCTGACTGAAAAAATCAGGGACCGGGAAAAAATCCGTGTCATTGGAGACTATGACTGTGATGGGATCAATGCGACATATATTCTTCTAGAAGGTCTGGAAAAGCTTGGCGCAAAGGTGGACAGCGACATCCCAGATCGTATCAAAGACGGATATGGATTAAATCAGCATCTGATTGACCGGGCACATGAAGATGGAATTGATACGATCATCACCTGCGATAACGGAATTGCGGCAGCGAAAGAAATTGAGTATGGAAAAGCACTCGGTATGACGATCATCGTAACAGACCATCATGAAGTGCCGTACAAGGAAAATGAAGCGGGAAGAAGATACATTTTACCGCCGGCAGATGCAGTTGTTGACCCAAGGCAGGAAGGATGTGAATATCCATTTAAAGGATTATGTGGTGCAGCGGTTGCATACAAGCTTGTAGAGGCGCTCTGTGAGGCAAATGGTCAGGATGTGGCGGATCTGGATTATCTTTTGGAAAATGTTGCAATTGCAACAGTGGCAGATGTGATGGATCTGACAGAGGAAAATCGAATTCTGGTGAAGCAGGGTCTTGAGATGCTAAAGAGGACATCTAATCTGGGACTACGTGCCCTGATCCAGTGTATCGGGCTGGAGGGAAAAAAGATTCAGGCATATCACATCGGATTTATTCTTGCTCCGTGTCTGAATGCCAGTGGTAAGCTGGATACGGCAAAAAGAGCACTGGCACTGCTTCGGGCAAAGACAGAGCGGGAGGCAGATATGCTGGCAGGTGATCTGAAAGCATTGAATGAGAGCCGTAGAGATATGACAGACCGCGTTGTAGATGAGGCAATGGCGAAAGTGGAACAGACAGATATCCGGGGGGATAAGGTGCTTGTTATCTATCTGCCGGATTGTCATGAAAGCCTTGCCGGCCTTGTGGCTGGACGTGTGAGAGAAAATTACTATCGTCCGGTATTTGTATTGACGGATTCCGAAGATGGAGTCAAAGGATCGGGAAGATCAATCGAAAGCTATTCCATGTATGAAGAACTGACAGGCTGTGGGGATCTTCTGACAAAATTCGGCGGACATCCGATGGCGGCAGGACTTTCACTTGATAAAGAAAATGTTGAGAAATTCAAAAGAAGACTGAATGATCAGTGTACGCTTTCAGAAGAAGAGCTGACAGAAAAAGTAGTGATCGATATGGAACTGCCATTTGCTGCTATTACAGAACATTTTATAGAAGAACTTGAATACATGGAACCATTTGGAAAAGGTAATACAAAACCGGTTTTTGCGGCAAGAGGAGTCGTCATGCAGCATGTGAAGATCATCGGGAAAAATAAAAATGTTGCAAAAGCAACAGCAATCGATGCGGCGGGAAACCGGATGGAAGCCATCTGTTTTCATGATGCACAGGAATTTGCAGAACGGTGTGAAAGAGATAATGGGAAAATGTCCATTACATTTTACCCCGGAATCAAGGAATTCCGGGGAGATAGACAAATTCAGATTGTAATTACCCATTATCGATAGATTTTTTTTGAAAAATAGAACAAATAATGCTATACTAAAAGATATACTTTACCTTGAAAGAGAAGAAGGAGAGAATAATTATGAAACCGATAGAAGATTATGTAGTAAGTATTCCGGATTTTCCAGAACCGGGGATCATATTTCGTGATGTGACAGGTGTATTACAGGACGCGGAAGGACTGCATCTTGCAATTGATCTGATGCAGGAAAAATTAGAAGGTCTTGACTTTGACGTAATAGTCGGACCGGAATCCAGAGGATTTATTTTCGGGGTACCGATTGCATATAATCTGAAAAAGCCATTTATTCCGATTCGTAAAAAAGGAAAGCTCCCAAGAGAGACGGTTTCTGCAGAGTATGAATTAGAGTATGGCACAGCAACTATCGAGATGCACAAAGATGCAATCAAGCCAGGGCATAGAGTTGTGATCATTGATGATCTGATCGCGACAGGCGGAACGAATGAGGCGATGATCCATTTGATTGAAGGTCTTGGCGGAAAGGTTGTAAAGACTGTGTTTTTAATGGAACTGGCAGGACTTCACGGACGTGACAGATTACAGGGATATGATATAGATTCAGTTATTGTATATCCTGGAAAATAGAAAAAGATATACATTTGAGAGACTAGAGAGGGAAGGAGGCGTTAATATGTCAGAGAATAAAACAACATATGAGTCACTGGACGACAAGGTTGCTCCGGAAGCATTGCTAAAAGACACAAGAGGGAAACTTCAGATGGTAGATGGGCACGGGATCAAACAGGAGGCAGATTATGATGATCCGGATAAGCTTTATGGCATGTTAATTGCCCGTATTCAAAAGTATCATCCGTCTGCGGATGTTACTCAGATCGAGAAGGCATATAATCTGGCAAAAAAAGCGCATGGAGACCAAAAGAGAAAGTCGGGAGAACCGTATATTATCCACCCACTCTGGGTAGCGATCATTCTTGCGGATCTTGAGATGGATAAGGAGACAATTATCGCAGCTCTTCTTCATGACGTAGTGGAAGATACTCAGATTGGAGAGGATTATATCAAAGAAGAGTTTGGAGAAGAGGTAGCTCTTCTGGTGGACGGTGTTACGAAACTTGGCCGTGTAGCTTATTCTGCGGACAAACTGGAACTCCAGGCGGAGAATTTGAGAAAGATGTTCCTTGCTATGGCAAAGGATATCCGGGTCATTATCATTAAACTTGCGGACCGTCTGCATAATATGCGTACACTGCAGTTCATGACTCCGGCCAAACAGCAGGAAAAGGCCCGTGAGACAATGGATATTTATGCACCGATCGCGGGAAGGCTTGGCATTTCTAAAATTAAGACAGAACTTGACGATCTGTCATTGAAGTATCTGAAACCAGATGTATTTTTTGATCTTGTAAATCAGATCAATGCCAGAAAAACAGAGCGTGAGGAATTTGTCCAACAGATTGTGGATGAAGTGTCCATGCATATGAAAAATGCGGGGATTAAAGCAGATGTAAATGGACGTGTAAAGCATTTCTTCAGTATTTATAAGAAGATGGTCAATCAGGATAAGACAGTAGATCAGATTTACGACCTGTTTGCAGTCCGTATCATTGTGGATTCTGTCAAAGACTGTTATGCGGCATTGGGAATTATCCATGAGATTTATACGCCGATTCCTGGAAGATTTAAAGATTATATTGCCATGCCGAAACCGAATATGTATCAGTCTCTGCATACAACGCTGATGAGTTCGATCGGTCAGCCGTTTGAGATCCAGATCCGTACACAGGAGATGCATAAGACAGCCGAATATGGTATTGCCGCTCACTGGAAGTATAAAGAGTCCGGCGGCAGCAAGAAAGGTGCTATGGCTGAAGAAGAGAAAATGAGCTGGCTCAGACAGATTCTGGAATGGCAGAGAGATATGTCTGACAACAAGGAATTCTTAAGCCTCATCAAAGGAGATCTGGATCTGTTTGCAGATGATGTGTACTGCTTTACACCGCAGGGGGATGTAAAGACATTGCCGACGGGGTCCACTCCAATCGACTTTGCTTATTCCATACACAGTGCAGTCGGCAATAAGATGGTCGGCGCCAGAGTGAATGGAAAGCTTGTTCCGATTGATTACAGAATCCAGAATGGAGACAGAATAGAAATTCTGACCTCCCAGAATTCGAAAGGACCAAGCCGTGACTGGCTGAATGTAGTCAAGAGTACACAGGCAAAAAATAAGATCAATCAGTGGTTCAAAAAAGAATTTAAAGAGAGCAATATTATCAAAGGAAAAGAGATGGTGGCCTCCTATTGCAAAGCAAAATCTCTCAACCTTTCTAATCTGCTCCAGCCAAAATATGAAGAGATCGTACAGAGAAAATATGGATTCAAGGACTGGGATTCTGTGCTTGCCGCGATTGGACATGGCGGCTTAAAAGAAGGACAGGTCGTGAATCGTCTGGCGGAAGAATATGGCAAGGATCACAAGCAGGAACTGACAGATGAAATTGTACTTGAAAAAGTTGCAGAGGCGGCTAAGAATAAAGTCCATATTGCCAAGTCCAAGAGTGGAATTGTCGTAAAAGGAATTGATGATGTGGCAGTCCGGTTCTCCAGATGCTGTAATCCAGTACCGGGAGATGAGATTGTCGGATTTGTTACAAGAGGAAGAGGACTTTCGATTCACCGCACGGATTGTGTTAATATGATACATTTGACAGAAGCAGAACGTGCAAGACTGATTCCGGCTGAGTGGGAAGGAAATGTGACAGAAGAGACAGGAGGTCAGTATCTGGCTGAGATCAAGATGTATGCAAGAGATCAGCAGGGACTTCTGATGAGTATTTCCAAAGTATTTACGGAGATGGAGATGGATGTCAAATCCTTAAATATCCGCACGAGCAAGCAGGGAACTGCGACCATCGAGGCTGGATTTATTGTGCATGGCCGAGAGGAACTTGCGAAAGTAATTGGTAAACTGCGTCAGATTGATGACGTGATCGATATAGAGAGAACAACAGGCTAGGAGGAAAGAAAAAGCAATGAAGATAGAGAAATTTCCCCTTGGGATTTTGGGGGCAAATTGTTACCTTTTGATAAATGAAGAGACAAAGGATACAGTTGTAGTGGATCCAGGTGGACATTCTAAGAAGTTTACAGCATACATTGAGGAAGAAAAACTTAACCTTGTGGCAATTCTTCTGACTCATGGACATTTCGATCATATTATGGGAATTGATTCTATTTTGGAAAACTGGAATATTCCGGTCTACGTAGAGGAAGAGGATCTTCCGATTATGACGGATCCAGAGCTGAATCTGTCTTCATCTTACACGAATGGTTATTCCTTTGATGGTGCAAAACCGTTAAAAGACGGACAAAAACTGGAACTGGCAGGTGAGACGATAGAAGTCATTCATACACCGGGACATACGATGGGAGGCTGTTGCTATTATCTGCCTGTAGAACATGCAGTATTTAGTGGAGATACTTTATTCCAGCGTTCTGTCGGACGTACGGATTTTCCGAACAGCAGTCAGGATGCAATCGTAAGATCTGTAAGAGAACGACTGTTCGCACTTCCGGATGATACGATTGTTTATCCGGGACATATGGGTGAGACAAAGATAGAGTATGAGAAGCTTCACAACCCATATGTACAGGAGGGCTAAGAATGATCCGGGTTATATGCAATCAGGAGACATTTGTATATAATGCATATCATATGGTGAAGGCTTTTTATCCATCGGAGACAGTTGTGTCTTCAGTGGACGAAAAAGCCTCTAATTATGTAACTGTGGAATTTGCAGAAGATGGTACAGACGGGCAGAAAGAGGCGATGATTGAAATTGCAGACAGGCAGGCAAATGACATGCCAGCGGAGAAATCTGCAATGAAAAAATATCTCGACCGGATGTTATACAAAAAGTTGTCAGAGCAAAGTGGCAGAACTCTTGCATGGGGAATTCTGATGGGAGTACGACCGACTAAAATTGCTATGAGAAAACTGGAAGAAGGTATGACACAGGAGACGTTTGTTCCATGGTTCCAGAAGGAAAATCTGGTGAGTGAAGAAAAAGCACATCTTGCATGGCAGATTGCAGGGAGAGAAAAAAAGCTTCTGGATCAGTTGGATTATAAAAATGGCTATAGTCTTTATGTGGGAATCCCATTCTGCCCAACGGTTTGCAGTTACTGTTCGTTTAGTTCGGGTGCCTTAGGTGACTGGGAGCACCGGGTAGAAGACTATCTGGCTGCACTTATGAAGGAACTGGAAGCAATTGCGAAAATGTCTGAAGGAAGAAAAGCTGACACCATTTACATGGGCGGTGGAACACCGACAACTTTGAATGCGGATCAGTTAGACCGGCTGCTTACATGCATTGATAGACATTTTGTAAGGGAAGGACTTCTGGAGTTTACGGTGGAAGCCGGACGACCGGACAGTATTACGAAAGAGAAACTTCAGGTGCTTCGAAATCACGGTATTAATCGAATTTCTATCAATCCTCAGAGCATGCAGTAGAAGACCTTGGACACAATTGGACGTAAGCATACGGTAGAACAAGTGTATGAAGCATTTCATATGGCGAGAAAGCTGGGATTTGATAATATCAATATGGATATTATTGCAGGACTTCCGGGAGAGACACCGGAGGATATGGAGGACACTCTAAGACAGATTGCGTTACTTGGACCTGATAATCTGACGGTACATTCCCTTGCAATTAAACGTGCAGCTAAAATGGGCCAGGAAGAGAGAGAAGGGAAAAGATTAACGATCATACAAGATGAAATAGGTACGATGGTAGAGATGGCAGGAAATAAAGCCCGACAGATGGGACTTTTTCCGTATTATCTGTATCGTCAGAAGAATATTGCCGGAAATTTTGAGAATGTGGGCTATGCAAAGGTTGACAAAGCAGGAATATACAATATACTAATTATGGAGGAAAAGCAATCCATTATTGCAGCAGGTGCAGGTGCGTCTACAAAAATCGTACTGAAAGAACCTGTCATAAATCCTGAAAGCAAAAAGAAGAAAAAAACCAGTCTGATCCGGCAGGAGAATGTAAAAGCAATCGATGCTTACATCAGCCGGGTGGACGAGATGATAGAACGAAAAGGAGAATGGCTATGGCGTTAAAGAAGAAACCAGTAACCGGTATGAAAGATGTAATGCCGGCAGAGATGGAAATCCGGGATTACCTGATCGGCCTGATTAAAGACACCTATAAAACATTTGGATTCCAATCTATGGAAACTCCATGTGTTGAGCATATCGAGAACCTGTGCAGCAAGCAGGGGGGAGATAACGAAAAACTGATCTTCAAGATTTTGAAACGTGGAGAAAAGTTAAAAATTGACGAGGCAAAAGAGGAAAATGATCTTGTGGATGGAGGACTTCGGTATGACCTGACGGTTCCGCTTGCAAGATATTATTCTAATCATGCAAATGAGCTGCCGTCTCCTTTTAAAGCACTTCAGATTGGAAGTGTATGGAGAGCAGACCGCCCGCAGAAAGGACGTTTCCGCCAGTTTGTACAGTGCGATATCGATATATTAGGAGAGGCTTCTAATCTCGCCGAAATCGAGCTGATCCTTGCCACAACGGCGATGCTTGGGAAACTGGACTTTAAGAATTTTACTGTATGTATGAATGACCGTAATATATTGAAATCTATGGCTGCTTACAGTGGTTTTAAAGAGGAAGACTATGATGAAGTCTTCATTGTTCTGGATAAGATGGATAAGATCGGACCGGAAGGTGTCGAGGCAGAGCTTATTGAGATGGGATATGCCAGGGAAAGTGTTAAGACCTACCTTTCTCTTTTTGATGAGGTTGCTTCTGATGTATCTGGAGTCCGTTACCTGAAAGAAAAGCTTGGAGATTATCTGAGCGATGAGACGGCTGACGGCCTGGAACTGATCATGTCAAGTGTAGAAGCTGCAAAAGAGTGTGATTTTAAGCTTCGGTTCACACCAACCCTCGTAAGAGGACAGTCCTACTATACCGGAACAATTTTTGAGGTAACTATGGATGACTTTGGCGGTTCTGTTGCCGGAGGCGGACGTTATGATAAGATGATCGGAAAGTTTACAGGGCAAGATACACCGGCATGCGGATTTTCCATTGGATTTGAGAGAATTGTCATGCTGCTTCTGGAAAATGGATATAAAGTTCCGGGAGGACGCCAGAAAAAGGCATATCTTCTGGAGAAGAAGCTTCCAAAAGAGGCCATGTTGAAGGTTCTTGCTCTTGCAAAAGCTGACCGGGAGGCAGGACGACAGGTGCTGATCGTCAATATGAAGAAGAATAAGAAGTTTCAGAAAGAGCAGCTAATAGAAGATGGATATACAGAAATTGCAGACTGTTATGCAGATTCCGTAGACAGGCTGTAGAGAATAGAACGCACAAGTGAAAAAGGAGATATAGAAAAATGGCAGAGTCAATGCAGGGCTTAAAGAGAACCCACAGATGTGGGGAACTGTCAGCAGCTAACGTAGGCGAGACAGCGACCATTATGGGATGGGTACAGAAAAATCGTAATAAAGGAGGTCTCGTATTTGTAGATGTAAGAGACCGTTCCGGAATTATCCAGGTTGTATTTGATGAAGGAAGTGTAGATGCAGCACTGATCGAGAAGGCTGCAAAGCTTCGCAGTGAATATGTTGTTGCAGTTGTAGGAAAAGTTGCAAAACGATCTGGTGCAGTCAATGAGAACATTGCAACAGGTGAAATTGAGATTATTCCAGAGGAGCTTCGTGTACTTTCTGAGTCAGAGACACCTCCGTTCCAGATTGAGGAGAATTCTAAGACAAAAGAAGAAGTCCGTCTGAAATACAGATATCTGGATCTTAGAAGACCGGATATGCAGCGCAATCTGATGATGAGAAGCAAGGTGGCTACACTTGCACGTCAGTTTATGGCAAATGAAGGATTCCTTGAGATTGAGACACCGGTACTCATCGGAAGTACACCGGAGGGAGCAAGAGATTACCTTGTACCAAGCCGCGTTCATCAGGGACATTTTTATGCACTTCCACAGTCACCACAGCTATTTAAGCAGCTTTTAATGTGTTCTGGTTATGACAGATATTTCCAGATTGCAAAATGTTTCCGTGACGAGGATCTTCGAGCAGACCGTCAGCCAGAGTTCACACAGATGGATATGGAGCTGTCTTTCGTAGATGTTGATGATGTCATTGATGTCAATGAAAGATTCCTTGCGATGCTGTTTAAAGAAGTTCTTGGTGTGGAAGTTCCGCTTCCGATTCCGAGAATGACATGGCAGGAGGCTATGGATCGTTACGGTTCCGATAAACCGGATACAAGATTCGGCATGGAGCTTGTCAATGTGACAGATGTCGTAAAAGACAGCGAGTTTGTTGTATTTAAGGGTGCTATTGAGAATGGTGGTACCGTTCGTGGTATCAACGCAAAAGGCCAGGGAGGAATGGCACGTAAGAAGATTGACAAGCTGGTTGATTATGCAAAGGATTATGGGGCAAAAGGACTGGCTTACATTGCAATCCATGAAGATGGAACTGTAAAATCTTCTTTCGCAAAATTCATGACAGAGGATGAGCAGAAGAACTTGATTCAGGCTATGGACGGTGAGAATGGTGATCTGCTTCTCTTTGCAGCAGATAAGAATAAAGTTGTATGGGATGTATTAGGTGCGCTTCGTCTGGAACTTGCACGCCAGATGGATCTTTTAGATAAGAATGAGTACAAATTTATGTGGATCACAGAGTTCCCGCTTCTTGAGTGGAGTGAAGAACAGAACCGTTTCACAGCAATGCATCACCCATTTACAATGCCAATGGAAGAAGATCTTCAGTACATCGACAGTGATCCGGGAAGAGTCCGTGCAAAAGCATACGATATTACTTTGAATGGAAATGAGATTGGTGGAGGAAGTGTGCGAATCTTTAACCCTGAGATCCAGAGCAAGATGTTCGAGGTGCTTGGATTTACACCAGAGCAGGCACAGGAGCAGTTCGGATTCCTCCTGACAGCATTCCAGTATGGAGTACCGCCACACGCAGGACTTGCATATGGACTGGATCGTCTTGTTATGCTCATGGCAAAACAGGATAGCATTCGTGACGTGATAGCATTCCCGAAGGTAAAAGATGCTTCGGATCTTATGACAGAGGCTCCAACAAAAGTTGATCAGAAACAGCTTGATGAATTGGGACTTTCAGTGGTAGAAGAGGAAGAATAAAATTTATTTCAGTCGAGAAGACTCCCACCTCTTCAGGGGTGAGTAATAGTAAATTTGTCTCACGGACGTTCGACTTGAATTAATGATGAAAAAAATCCCACCCGGATATTCTTGCGTTGAAGAATACCGGATGGGATTTTTTATTAAATTATTGATCTTTTGGTGAGCGTCCATCTTTATGTTTATTCCAGATGTTAAATGCGATCAAAAGACAGGCTGTGTATAAGATGCTGATCAGAATTGCCGGACTGTCTTTCAAAAAATAAATAACTAAGACTGCGGCAATTAACGCAATGGTCATCTGGAATGCAATCCAAATTCTTTTTTCACGAATTTCTCTGGCATGCTGCTGGGATTCCAGACGCTTCTGTTCTAATTTTAAGTATTCCATCAAGTCCTTGTCTGGAATACGGGAAAGTATAATTTCATCGCGAACAAGTCTGGCTTCGCGGCGGGAGTGGATATTTGCAATTTTAGCAGAAAAACGGGCAAAAAATCTGGAGGAATCACGCTCTTTTTCAGCTTTGTCAAACGGATCCATCTCAGAATCCAGGTTATAAGCAGATTCCGTTCCTGGAGCAGTAGTATTATTGATGACAGATGCATTTTCCCGGGCAGTTGTGCTACCGGAAGCAGACGCATCTTCCTGGATAGTTGAACTTTTAGAAGCAGACGTATCTTTCTGGATAGTTGTACTGCTAGAAGCAGATGTATCTTCCTGACCAGATGCATTTTCCGCAGCAGATGTATCTTTCTGACCAGATATAGTTTCTGTAGCAGATGCATGATCTATTGTAGTTATATTTTCTTCTGTAGTTGTATTTCCTTCTGTAATTGTCTCTGACATAACAGACCTCCTATGTGAATTATATATATCAGCTGGGAGATGACTCCCACCTCGCAGCAAGAATGCCGAGGCATTCTTGAATCATCGTTTTGTTTATCATAACAGTAAAAAAAATAAAAAACAACTGATTTTCCAAGATTAGTCTTATTAAAAGAAAGAAGATTAGAGACTTTCATATATGAGAAGTGTGCAAAAAAATGGAATAAAATATATTGCATCAAAAACTTTGAAAAAAATTTAAAAAAGCTGTTGACAAAAGTCTGATTATCCTGTATAGTATGTATTGTTCCAAGGAACACAAGAAACAAACGGAACAATATAATGAATGCGACAGTGGCTCAGTTGGTAGAGTACGACCTTGCCAAGGTCGGGGTCGCGGGTTCGAACCCCGTCTGTCGCTCTTAAAAAAATCTCAATCTTCGAATTGAGATTTTTTGTATATACGGGTATAATAATGAAAGGTGAAGATGCTATGTAAAAACATGGCATTTTTTTCTATAGGAAAACCAGGGGGCATGAGAGGAAAAGATGGAGAAAGATATTCATGATATTGTAAGAAGAGACTATGCCAATATAGCTTTGGAAAAGAAAGAAAATAGCATTGTTAATGATAGAAAAGAAAATCAGGTTGTATCTGCTACCGTGGGATATACACCGGAAGAACTGGCGCTGGCACCGGAAGGGGCTAATATGGGGCTGGGGTGTGGTAATCCACATCGAAAAGCAGCAATTCAGCCAGGAGAGATTGTGCTGGATCTGGGATCTGGAACAGGGCTTGACTGTTTTATTGCGGGAAAGACAGTTGGAAGAAGAGGACGTGCCATTGGTGTGGACATGACACCGGAGATGCTTTCAAAAGCCAGAAGTATTGCAAAGGAAAACCGGATACGAAATGTAGAATTTCGCCTGGGAGAGATTGAAAATCTTCCGGTGGCGGATAATACAGCAGATGTCTGTATTTCAAACTGTGTGATCAATATGTCGGATAATAAATGGAGAGTATACAGAGAGATATTCCGGGCTTTGAAGCCGGGAGGGCGTATCTCTATCTGCGATATTGTAATCATGAAAGAGCTGACACAAGAGATGAAAGAAGATGAAGCCATGCATTCCTGCTGAGTATCAGGGGCTTCTTCGGTAGAAGAACTGGAAGAGATTATCCGCAGTGCCGGATTTGAAAATATTGAGATACAGACAAAACCGGTGTCTAAGGAGTATGAAGAACGCTGGGGACGTGGATTGTCGGTAGGAGAATATATTATGTCGTCTGCAATTACTGCCAGTAAACCATGCGAGGTTATTAACAGGTAAATATAAATTATAAAATTATACAAGTAGATGTTTAGTTTTATAAGATATTAGACTAGAATATTATTGAAAGGAGTTGATACTGAAGATCTGGTTCAAATAATCACAGTATTCAGCTGCAAATTACAAGGAAAACGAGCGAACAAAGCTAAGAAACTTATCCGGGAATTGATACAGGAGGAAACAGATGGTAAAAGCCAT